>Ga0102954_1000401_pt1 | contig 13205 bp, 18 predicted proteins | sample SalPonA_C_H2O_MG_FD_78511 | JGI IMG/M metagenome (GOLD analysis project Ga0102954, IMG submission 78511) | Water microbial communities from South San Francisco under conditions of wetland restoration - Salt Pond MetaG R2A_C_H2O_MG | ecosystem: Environmental > Aquatic > Non-marine Saline and... | reverse complement strand
TGTTGAAGTTGACGAAGAAAATAAAGATGAACAAGTTAACAGCATGAGTTCATGGTATAAAAAATCAGGATGGTTAAAATGAAATTTAAAGAATTTTTAAAAGAAGAAACGTACAAAGAATATTTTGCAAGAATGCTTGCTAAGTATAAAGTAAAATCACCATCAGAATTGTCTGACGAAGATAAGAAAAAATTCTTCGATGAAGTTGATGCTGGCTGGGATGGCGAAGACGAATGATGTCTTTTATTGAGTTTTTAAAAGAGAAAGAGTTGTCTAAATCAACTCTAGCAAAAAGAAAATCTCAATTTAAAAAGCAAGCTGAAATGGGTGATGACGATCCAAAAGCTTATAAACCAGCTCCAGGCGATGCTAGATCAAAAACGAAACCTAGTAAGTATACCAAAAAATATAAAGAAATGTTTGGCGAAAGTGATGACTTTACTTATCTAGATCTATTAGAAGATACTGAAATAAATGAAGCAAAGGCTGAAGCTGCACTTAAGAAAAAAGCTGAAGAAACTGGCATTTCTTATCCTATTTTAAAGCAAGTGTTTGACAGAGGTATGGCTGCTTGGAAATCTGGTCATAGACCTGGTACAACTCCACATCAATGGGGTTTGGCTCGTGTTAATTCATTTGCAACAGGCGGCAAAACACGTACAACTGCTGATGCCGATCTTTGGGCTAAACACACAGGTAAATAAGATGTCTTTTAGAGAATTTCTTGAAGAAGGTTCCGAATCTTGGGAAGATGGTTATAAACGTCGTGTTGTTAAGACGGCTAAACCTGAACACCTTGAAAAAGGATATAAGTGGCGAATCAAAGGTAAGGATAGACCAGAAATTTCTATCAAACTTTATAAAGAAAAGCCAAGTTTTGCAGAGTTTACAAAACAAATGAAAAGAGTAGCTGGCCACGAATTTGGCGGTTAATTAAATCTGTTTGTACTCAATAAGAAAGGGACGTCTGTCCCTTTTTTAACCACTTATTTGTTATAATATTCATATAACAAATTTTAGACTGAAGGAATGAAATGAGTTCAAAAATCACAATATTCCATGCAAAGAAAACGACGAATAAGGCTCCTATGAGCCCATACGACGACAATACATTCGTCTTTGAAACGTATGAAGCAACATCAAATTTACAAATGTATTCAGTGATGGTTTCTCACTTCGTCCTGAATATTCCTTTGGATAAGATTGAAAAACCAATCCGTACTTTCCGAAGAAAAGCTAACCTCGAACCTTATTATAAAGAATGCGTTGATTATTTCATTCTGGATATTGATGACGTTAAGTCAGAGTTCGACAAGCAAAAGATTCTCGATTACTTCAAAGATTATAAAGTTATTCTTGGTGAATCAAAATCATACAATGGCATTAACAATTTCAATATGAAAGGATTCCTCTTTACGGAATGTATTGATTTTAAAGATGTTAAGATGGCACTATCTGTCATTCACCATGATCTTAAAGATCTATGTACGATTGATGAATCTGTTGTAAGGAAAGCTTCTCTTAATGCACCTATTCTAAAAAATAACGTATTCCTTAATAACGAAGATGGCATTCTTTTTAAATTCGTTAAAAAGGAAGCTATCGAGCATATTGAAGAAATCAAAAAAGAATACATTGGCGATGGTGTAGAGATTGATATCAAAGAGCTTCAGAATATCGAAGCAGATAGCATGGAAAAACTTTGTTTAAAAGTATTTCAAACGATGGGTTTCCAAGCTATTAAAAATAACCCAAATGGATCAATCAGTTTCAAACACCCAAATGAAAAGCGTACGCCTGGTGGATATTTCTGGTTCAGCACATCACCTTACACAATGCATCATGGTAATACAACCAAATCATTGAACATTTTTGATAGTGTTCGTAAATTGGACGCAGCTAAAGAATTGATGAAGAAAGAAATCAATTATGATGCAGAATTTTTGGAATTTAATACAGACACAAGTGTTGTAACTGTTAATGAAAAATACCTAGAAATAACTGACGAGATCGCTGGTAAGATTACTGAATTCCTATCAAACAAAAACGGTTTACTTTCAATCCGTTCTCCAATGGGTACAGGTAAATCAACAATCATCAATCACGTTATTGAAGAATGCCATGAACAAGATATGAAAGTTCTTATCGTAACGAACAGGATTTCTGTTGCTAAGGACTTCGGTAAAAAGTACGGCATAAAGGTTTATAATCAAGATAAGTATGATATCGGTGATAGCTTGGTATGTCAGTACGATTCTCTTTGGAAATATAACATTAAGTTCTTTGATATCGTTGTGATGGACGAGTTCATCTCATTGATGATGCACAGCCGTTCTAATCTAAATAATAGTTCTATCAACATTGCTAAATTCTTCGGATGTTTCAATAAGAAATTGGTTATCGCTGATGCATTCCTAACAGGTTACGAAAACTTTCTATTGTCAAATAAGACAACTAATATTCATCTTATTGATAACATTTATCGTGATCCTACAACATTATACAGCTACAATGATTTGAACTATTTCGTACAAAGTATTCTTGTTCATACCGAGAAACATAAGGTAACGATTAGTGCTACATCATTACAATTCATTCATAGTATGCAAATGCTGTTGGAGAAACGTGGATTAAAAGTTGTTACTCTAACCGCAGAAACGCCTGAATCAACAAAAGAATTGGTTTATGGTCTGTTTGAAAAAGATGATCACGATAAGTGGGATGTATTGATTTATTCTCCAACTTTGACGGTTGGTGTATCAAATCTAAACAAAGTTAATTACCACTTTCACTATGATAGTTCAATGTCCACCGACGTTATCTCTTCTATTCAAATGGTTAAACGTACTCGTAAGACCAAAGAGATTCACCTTTTTGTTAAAGAGAAGACCAATTACTTGAAGACTTCCTATAACGATATACGCGACGAGTACATGGGTAACATCGGCAGAAACATTGAACAAAATTATTTATTCGACATTGACGATTATGGTGAAGCGAAACTATCAGAAATCGGCAAAAAAGCAATTAAGATTGATACATTTAAGAATATCCTTGAATTCAATCATAAAGAAGCTATGTTCTGGTTGTTGAAATATCACTTTATCAAAGAACCACGTCTGATTGATAATACATTCGCTGGGAACGTTCTTAGTAAGTACAGCAAAATTATCCGTGATGATAAGCAGAATTTACTATCATCTAATATTGATCAATTTTTGCAACTAAACGATATTGAAAAAACTAATCTATTGTTGGATGCTGATGCTGATAAGACCATGCGAGTACTAGTTGAAATTGATGACGATATCAAAGATTGTTCTCCAGTCGTCAAGACTAAGATTTTGGAATGTGCTTTACAAGATCGAGGATTTATCGCCAAAGCTAAGTACTTCAGGGTTGCATTCAATTACACCAAGAAAATCTGGGATGATACTGATGTTAAGAATCTCGTATCGCAATCGGTTATCAAAGGTAAGAATGATGATCTTCATTTCTATAACGTATTGCTTGCATATGGCCAGAAGGAAATCTTTGATGAATACCTTCCTCGTACCATTAACAAGGACAAGCATTTGAAATACATCCTTGATAAGTGTGGTTATCGTGTTACCAAACAATCTGAACCTGGAGTGGTTGGACATCGTGGGTATTGTGTAGATCCTAAGATCAAGGAATTCTACGGATACATTAAATAATACACCATCACCAAGAAATTTTTTTTAATTTTTTGGTGTATTGTTGTTTACATTTGGATTTCTCTTTGATATAATAGTTACTGTAAACAAATGGAGATATTAGATATGTCTACATCAGCAAAGAAAAAGGCACAACGTCAAGCTGCACATGCTGCCGCAAAGAAACAGCGCCAATACGAAAAACTGTTTGCTTCTAAAAAGAAATCAAAGAAGGATTTTAAAGAATATGCGCCCACGCAATCGTATGTCCGTGCAACGCCAGATTACCCAAGCTTCCAGACGAGCGGCCCAGTTTCAACGGCTAAGCAAGAACCAAAGCAGTACACAGGAGACTACATCACAGGAATCGCGACCATGCATAAGTCAAACTTGGTCCCAGTTTCAAGAGGAATTGACCCGAAAGATTATGCTACGATGCGGAGAAACTAAAGAATGTCAATTGAAGTTTTAAGTTTTGTTGGTATTACATTTTTATTTGCAATATGGTTGATCATTAAAGATTTAAAGATTTCCGAGGAACTAAAATATTCATGTGAAGACCATGGGTATCACGTTATTGTTAATTTTAAGTGTGCACATTGTAATTTCGTTCCTAAAGATGATAAAACGAAAGATGGCATTGTACCTTACGAATAAATTATTAAAAATACGAAAAAAGCTATTTACATTCCTAAAATCTTTGGATATAATAGTAATATCAAATCGGAAAAGAAGGAAAGATTATGAAACTTGGTACTCAAACAGGCTCACTTTTTAACCACATCATGGCAAACGGTACAATTAATAATATTGTTCCTGGCGAGACTGGTGCTACACTACTAATGTGGACCGACCGTCATGCTGCGACCGTAGTGGAAGTTTTTAAGAAAGGAAAGTTCGATTACATCGTCATTCAGATGGACGAAGCTAAACGTGTTGATAACAATGGACTATCTGACAATCAATCTTATGAGTATGTTCGTAATCCAGCTGGCCGAAAAGAAATCTTTAAGGTAACTGATAAGGGTTTTAAGAACGTTCGTATTAATGGTAATGGTCGTTATGTTCAAACTGGTGTTTATGGCTTAATGGTCGGTGATCGTCGTGAATATCATGACTTCAGTTTTTAAGGAGAAATACCATGAAAGATTTTACCCTATATATGCAGGTTATAAATGACAACTACTTTAGTTCATAAACTTAACGAATCATACTCAGTTATTGATACTGACCCGCAAACCATTAAGAATATGTTTGAGTATCTTAAGGTTGAGAGGCCAGGTGCTTGGTTTGAACCAGCCGTAAAAGCTGGATTTAAGTCGCCATTTGAATATTTTGGTTCTATTCAAAATAAAAAGCTTCTTGTGATGAATGGGCATCTTCAACTGTTAAGATCATTTGGAGTACAAAGTGAAGAACTTAAGTCGGATTTTTCTGTATCTGATATTGATCAATTCCTAGAAAATGTAAAAAATAAGTTACCATTTCCCCCATATGATTTTCAAGAAACTGCTTTTAAAGAAGCTCTTATAAATGTAAAACAGATAAACAAAATGTGCACTGGATCAGGTAAGTCGATGACGATTTCATTGATTGCCGAATTCTTCAGACAGAGAGGTAAAAAAGGATTACTGCTTGTACCAAATATTAACTTACTTACACAATTTAAAAACGACATCAAAGATTATAATCTTTTGGACTTGCATGCTGATACTCACACCATCGGTGGTGGTAATAATGATCGACATTTTAACTGCACCTTAACAATATCAACATGGCAATCCATGATGAACTTTAAGGATAGGCTTAATGAATTAGATTACGTTATTACCGATGAAGCCCATAGATTTGCATCAGATGAAACGGCTGCGATCGTTAAAGAAACTATCAATTGTAAATATAAGTGGGGTTTTACCGGAACTTTACCAGAAGATCCAATTATGAAGATGGAACTATTTGGTTTGTTCGGTTTACCTAAGACTTACATCACGAGTGCTGGATTAATAGAAAGAGGACTTGCAACACCTATCAAAATCAATTCATTAATCTTTAAGTACAGCAATAACGACAAAAACATTTTTAAAGAGGTTGGGAAATTATATGCAAAACAACTTAAATTCCTCAAGGATCATGATAAGCGCAATGAATTCATCGTTAACTTATCCTGTAAACTTAGAAGCCATGGTAATTCGTTGGTTCTATTTCAACACACAGACCATGGTAAACTGCTTTTCTTGGATGTTATGAAAAAACTTTACCCGGGTGTTGAGGTTGAAAATAAAGACATCACGGGTAAAAAATCATTTGAGTTCCAAGAGCGATACGGTGTATATTTCTTAAATGGTGAAGACGACGCCAAGACACGTGAGAAAACGAGACAAGTTCTTGAAGGACATAATGATGCTATTCTTATTGCAAATTACGCGTTGCTTAGCACCGGAGTCAACATTAAAAAGCTACACAATATGGTTCTAGCATCTCCTCTTAAAGCTTACACAACAGTTACACAAAGTATTGGGCGAGGAATGCGCCTCCATGAAACAAAGAAAGAGTTCACTGTGTATGATTTAGTTGATGATTTTGGTGTTAGAAAACCAGGAGGCATCTTCTATAAGCAATATGAACATAGGAAAAATACAAGCTATAATCCTGAGGAATTTCCAATTAATGAACGTGAATTCAATCTATTTTAATTGAAATTTGATTATAATAATATAGACAAAGGGATTATACCGTGAAAACAAAACTTATTCGTGATAAGTACATCGAATACATTGCAAAAGATAGGTTATTTTATGAGAAAGATCATCGCAAGCAATTTGAATTTTTAATAAAAAAACTAAAAGAAGAATTGGCTGAATTGGAAGAAACTGATTATAATGATATTGACGAGTGGGCCGATGTTTTAGATGTTATATATGCAATGCTTTCACATAAGGAAATTTATATGGATAAGGTATTGCTGAGTAGAAAAATAAAAAATATTAAATTTGGTGGTTTTGACGATTTTCTAATACTTAGATTAAATGATCAAGATAAATAAATTTACTAACCCAACCAATAATATTAAAGGATCGACATGAACTCAATCATTGAAGTCGCTAATCTAGTGACCAGTAAATCAAACGAAAAGATATTCTTTGGCGAATATTCTGGGTTTCAAAGATATGATAACCCAACATATAAGTTCGCTGTGCTCCAAGAAGAAAAGCAAAGAAATGCTTTCTGGAATCCGAATGAAATTTCTATGGTAAATGATGCACAGAAATTCTTTGAATTACCAGAACCAATGCAAGAGGTGATGATTCGGATTTGGTTATTCCAAACACTTATGGATTCTGGGCAAAACAAAGGTCTCGAGGAAGTCATAGCTGAGCTGTGTACTAATCCAGAGTTCGAGGCAATGTTTAAAACATGGGGTTATTTTGAGCTTATTCACTCATTAAGCTATTCACACTTGCTTCGTGGCATCTTTTCTGATGCAAGTAAAATCTTTGATAAGATTAAAGATTATCCTGAGATCCAACACCGTATTGATAAAGAAGTCGAACTTTACAGTCGTGTTCGTGATATTCATACTATTGAATCTTTGGTTGAAAAGAAGAAGCTAGTCCTTGAATTGCTTGTGAATATTTTTGCTCTCGAGGGTATTAAATTCTATATTAGTTTCCTCGTAACATATATCATTAACAATGCATATAGCAATAAAATCCAAGGTGCTACAAGGATTATTAAGCTCATTAACTTTGATGAAGATATTCATACATCAATGGGTAATGGTACATTAGGTATTCTTAAGAAAGAACCAAACGAAGGATTCAAGGAAATTATGGATTCCGATTGGTATAATGATATGGTAAAGAATACTCTTCTTAAAGTATATGAAGATGAAAAATCATGGGCGGAATATCTAAGAACGATTGGTGATATACCAGGTTTGACCGAGGCTGTAATCGACCAATTCCTAAAATACTATGTTGATCTACGTAGTGTTCAACTAGGAATGCCTAAGATATTCAACCAAGAAAAAACTGACGTTGTGCAATGGTTCGAAAACTATAAAGATTTGAACAAAGACAACGCCGCTTTACAAGAATCCGACTTAGCTGTTTATTCGATTGGTATTATGAAAAATGACGTGCCTGACGGTGAATTAACTTTTGATTTTAGTGTAATGTAATTGGGAAATGATAATGGGCAAAAAGAAAAACAAGCAAACTAGATATAATACATCGTCACTTATTAATTTGACGAATGCTGCACAACAACAAGAAAAAATTGATATCTCTAACAATTCGTCAATTCAAGCGAATCGTATTACCATTATTAAACGTGATGGGCGCAAAGAACCTTTTAATCCAGAGAAAATGCGCAACGTATGCATATGGGCAACAGGTGGTAACGATTTCTATGCTGATGAATTGATCCGAGATACAGAGATTAAACTTCACAAAGAAATCCACATTAAGGATATGTTCCAGCAATTGATTATCACCGCGGTGAACAAGATCTCAATGCTATATCCTATGTGGGAGGATTTCGCAGCTAAACTTGAGCTGATGAAAATCTATAAAGAAACATATAACATTTCACGTTTAGAGGAATACCCACACCTAAAGGATATTCTTCATAAAGGTATCGACCACAAGATCTACGATCGCAAATCAATTGCTACATATAGTGAAGATGAAATTAATGCAATCAACGATGCGATTAAACCAGAACGTGATTATATTTTCAACTACAAGGGCTTGGTTACATTCTACGATAAGTACTGCCTAAATTATAGTAAAACTCGTAAACTTGAGCTACCTCAACATAGTTATGTACGTGTTGCCATGGCCCTAATGATTAATGAAGAGAATCGTGTTCAGCGTGTAATAGAAGAATATGACGCACTTTCTAAACATGAATATACACGTGCAACACCTATCATGCTAAATGCTTTGACTCCGGGTCAACAATTAAGTTCATGTGTATTGAATACCTTGGATGACGATTCTCATTCAATTCTTGATACAGGTAAAAACCTAGGTATTTACTCAAAATTCAAAGGTGGCACAGCATGTGATATTTCGGCTATGCGTGCTAAAGGTGGTTACATCGAAGGAACACAAGGTTATTCGTCTGGACCGGTTCCATTTATGAAGTTCTTTGAATCAATTATGAAAGCATGGAACCAAGGTGGTAAACGTCCCGGTGCATTGGCGATTTACTTTAATTGGTGGCACCTAGATGTAATTGATATTCTTTCATTAAAATCTAATGGCGGTACTGATGAGAACCGTGCTCGTGGATTGCAATATGCAATCAAATTAAATAGGCATTTGATCAATGCTTTTATGAAGGATGAAGAAGTAACTCTACTTGATCCTAAAGATGCACCTGATCTTATCGGTAAAGTTGGTGATGAATTTGAAAAAACCTATGCTAGCTATATAGCAAAAACCAATATCAGACGCAAAACGATTAAAGCACGTGATCTTTTTGAAAAGATTTTTAAAGAACGTTCCGAAACTGGTAACATTTACCTAATGCATGAAGAAAATGTTAATGAAACGTCTATGCTAAATCGTTACATTGGCAGCTCAAACCTTTGCACAGAAATTGTACTTCCATCACGAGCTTCTAAAACAATGAATGAAGAACTTGTAACAATGGAAGATGGTAATAAGCGTATCATCAAACGTTACACTGCTGGTGAAATTGCTCTTTGTAACCTAAGCTCAATCAATGCCGAAAAATGGTTCTATATGAACGAAGACGAAAAATGGCAAACGATTAGAACATTGGTTCGTGGTCTTGATAATACTGTTGATGTTGCGAATTACCCAGTTAAAGAAGGTAAGAATTCTAACCTAATGTACAGATACTTAGGGATCGGTATTTTGAACCAAACAAACTACCTAGCACTTAAGGAAATTGTTGTAGACAGCCAAGAATCGGCTGAAGAACAAGATAAACTTTGGGATGAAATTTCTTATATGATTATCTCTGCGTCTGTTGATCTTGCTATTGAAAAAGGTAAGTTCCCTAAATTCCATGAAACTGAATGGTCTAAAGGTATTCTTCCAATTCATAAAGCTAATAAGGAAGCATTTAAGCTAACTGAATATGAACCTGACTGGGATAGGTGGAATGATCTTGCTGAACGTGTTCAAAAGTTTGGTATTCGTAACGCTCAATTGATGGCTATTGCACCTACTGCCACATCTGGTAAAGCCGTAAATAGTATTGAGAGTACTGAACCAATCCATGACTTGTTCTATAAAGAAGAAGGCACGATTACTGTTCCAACAGTTGTTCCAAACTTCCGAAAGAACAACATGTACTACAAGCGTTCTTTTGATTGCGATCAATATGGACTACTTAAATGTGCAGCGGTTCGTCAGAAATGGATTGACCAGGCTCAATCGGTGAATGTTTACCTATCTAAACCAGATTCATTGATGGAAATGGCTAAACTTCATATTTACGGTTTCCACTTTGGAATGAAAACGTTTTATTATTTAAAACAACAAAAAGAATCTGATTCTTATGTCTGTGAGAGCTGTACCTAATTGGTACAGTTCCTCAGTTTTTTAAATAAACTTTTGTTAAAATGATATTAACAGGAAAAATAAATGATAAAGACAACTATTACAATGGTTGAAAAACTTGATAATGGATATTTACTTAACGGAAGTGTAAAAGTATTCAATATCGAATACGAAAAGGAAGAAACGCCAATTTATCCAGATGATATGGATGAACAGGCTAGGGAAGCGGCTGAGGCAAGTCGCTTATCTAAAGCACGTGATGCAATATACGACATCGAGTACAATGAACTAAAGATGCATATAAACGAAGCAATAAGTATTGCTGAAACTTTCTTCAAAGATGTGATAGTTACATACCTAGCTGGAAAATTTGTACAAAAACCAGCTTCGGTGATCTCTAAAAAATTACGTACACCACAATAACACTAAGGAAAAACTAATGATTACGAACATCAAAATCCTAGGCGACAGCCAATATCTTTTGAATGAAGCTGTTAAGATTACCATCAATGAAGACGTTTCGGTCACCGCAGAGTTTGACGAAAGCATTCTTACCGAGAATGAAGTTAACGAAATGATTGATCAATTCTTCGATGGAATCAAAGAAACACTAGCACAAGAAGCAGCCTCTAAGGATATGAAAAAACGAGAGCTTCCACCTGGCGCGACAACGGAAGTTTTTGAACAAGATAAATGTGTAGGAGAAGATTAATGCAAGAAGAAAATAATTTGCAACAACCGGAAATGGGTGAAGAGGCTCCTTTTACTATTAAGCCTGTAGAAATGATGTCTATTGATTTCTCTGAAGAAACTGGCACTTTTGATATTGGGCCAGGACAGGTATCAATAAAGATTGTTAACGAAGGCGAAGGATTCGAAATTTCGTATGATGATGAGAAAATTAGTAGAGAACGAGTGGAAGAAATCGTTGATAGGTTCTTCTCATATATGAATGAAAATGTTCATATATAAAAATTAACTTTTTTTAAAAAAACTATTTACATTGACCAAATGTTTTGATATAATTATTATATCAAATCAAACAACGATAGAAGGAAAAACCGAATGTTTCTAAACAAAAAATACATCTTGGCCAATGAACTAGTTCAGAAGATGGGTATTCATATCGCTAATATTTCAATGCTTCGCAATGAATTTGAAGATCAAGACGATATGAGTACTATCATCAAAATGAACAACTGTAATTTCATTAAAAGTGGCTCTCACAAACTACCTAATAACATTGCAATGGGTATTGCCGCAAACGAATTCACTGACATGTCTAACAAACTCCCATGTACATGGGTACGTACAGAATATGAAGTAACTGAAAAAGAACTTCAGAAAGCTGGTATTATCACAGGCAAAATAAAGGTAGCAGGAAAAGATTTTTATGAATTTACTGAAGAGTGGGTGGCGAAAGTTAAAAATAAAATTGTATATACTCTCGATAAAAATGAGACTATGTCTTGCATGGACAAAGGTCAAATTCTCGGATATGTACAAGTCTCTAAAAACAAATTCCTAACATGGTATTAAGGTCTTGCCTATGAGTGAAACATCAACGAAGTGGGACGAACGATACCTAGAACTAGCAAAAAGTGTTTCAGAATGGAGTAAAGATCCATCTCGTAAGATTGGCGCTATAATCGTAGGTGAGAAAGGTCAGATTATTTCACAAGGATATAATGGTTTTCCTAGAGGAATTCTGGATTATCCTGAAAGATATAATGAAAGAGAAACTAAGTATAAGTTTGTAGTTCATGCGGAAGCCAATGCGATCTACAATGCTATACATAACGGTGCTAATACGAACGGCGCAACAATTTATGTAACTGGTTTACCAGTGTGCCATGAATGCGCAAAGGCAATTATCCAAACTGGTATTTCTAAAGTTGTGATGGATACAAAGCCAGAAGACAATTGGAAAGAATCCGGTGGACTTGCTATTGACATGTTCCGAGAGGCCGGTATTAAAATAGATTACATATAGGACCTTACATATGAACAAAATTAAACGATTCGTTTTAGACATCCTTAAGAAGGATACGAATTACAAATCTCTAATCCCATACACCGTAGATTATAAAGACAGCAAAGTACCTGAAAGTTTTGGTGGTGTTTGCACTTATTCTCTTTTCAAATCAAAAATTTACATTAAAGAAAAATATATTAATGACGTAGGATTGCTGCGGCATGAGATTACACATGCAAAGCAGTTCGGGCGCTTATGGATAATTCATACAACACTTTATTTGTTATCATCCACATACCGATTATTCATGGAACTCGAAGCATATCGTGAGCAGGTTAAAGCTTATAACTATAAGAAAGGCTTAGATTACTCATGGATAATTGACGCACTTTACAACAAATATAATTTAGAAATGAGTAAAGAAAGCATACAGATTTATGCTGACTACATGTTCTACGATATAATTAAACGATAAGGAATTAATATGATTCTTGCTATAGATTACGATAATACATTTAGCTCTTACAAGCAGGAGTTCACCGCTCTTCGCATGATGTTCCAAGAAAACGGGCATAAGGTGTTTATTGTAACTGCTCGGAACAAAGATTTGGAACCTATCCCACCAGATGATTGCAAAGGCTTTGATAGAGTCTTTTACACTGACGGTAGAGCTAAAGCACACGTTGTTCGTGCTGACATTTGGATAGACGATAGCCCAGTTACGCTATGTTGCGATTTTGTTCCAGGTTTAGCGCATGCTACGCCGAGTCATGCTCTTCATCAAGGCTATAAGGATACTCATATTCTTTGGAATTACGAGGAAGGTAAATTTGTGAGCTACGTATCTAAAACATTAGACGCGCACGCAAAGAAGGATTAGAATGAAAAAATTTATATTAATTAATGGGAAGAAAAGATCGGGTAAAGATTTCTTTGCAAGGCTTTTACAATCTGAGTTTCAAAAGTTAGGTAAGACATCTGAAGTAATGTCTTTTGCCGAGCCAATCAAAGATA
>Ga0102954_1000395_pt1 | contig 13315 bp, 11 predicted proteins | sample SalPonA_C_H2O_MG_FD_78511 | JGI IMG/M metagenome (GOLD analysis project Ga0102954, IMG submission 78511) | Water microbial communities from South San Francisco under conditions of wetland restoration - Salt Pond MetaG R2A_C_H2O_MG | ecosystem: Environmental > Aquatic > Non-marine Saline and... | reverse complement strand
GATAGCGGTTACATCGTTTATGATGATAAAGACAAGACAATATACAGCGTTGCTCACAACGACAGGTCTATCCTGGTTATCAAGCCGTATGAGTTCTCTGAAAAAGATTCTCCAGTGAAAACGGAAGTGGAATACCTGCAGTTATCTGACGCGCCAAGCGTGGACGGAAAAGATATTTATAATTATCGTGTGTTTATAAGCGACGGCAAAGATAAAGAGGCCGAGGAAGAAACCTGTACAGAATTACAGATCGTCGAAGGCCTGTTGCCGGAGGTCAGGGATATTTTACGGAACTATCAGAAAGTAGTTTCCGGTCAGCAGGTAAAACTGACAGACAATAAAATAACTGAATTTCAGACTGGCTGTTTTTATGCCGACATCGTATACAACTCGGGGGCGTATTACGAAAAAGGCATGCCGATACAGGAGTGGCACAGCAATGAGCGCGCAAGGATGCTGACGTCCTACAATAAAATTTCTATCGATCCTGCCAGGTTCAGGATTCCCGAAAATTATCGTCAGTTTTCGGTGGATAAAAATTCGAAGTTTTCTATGCCGAAAAATCCTTAAAAACCGATGCAGTAAATTAAATGCAGGAGTTCGCGCTATGCAAAGCGCTCCTGTAGTTCGTTATAAATATGTAGGAGCGGATTGTAATCCGCGATCGACGGTTTAACTAAAACTTTAGAAGAGAATCGGTTGGTCTATTCGAAAGACTGAAGTCTGAATTCAGAAGCATCCCTGACCCGCAGGTAACTGCCTTTCTCGAACCAGTCGCCTAACACTACCCGGGTAGTGTCATGGCCATCGACCGGCCTGTGGTGGATTGCAGGCCGGTGTGTGTGGCCGTGGATAATCCGGTCGACTCCGTTATCGCTGAAAACTTTGTCGGTCGCATGCTGATTAACGTCCATGATGCTTTCTTCTTTTCCGGTGGTCGATATTTTGCTCTGATCCCTCAGGCCTATTGCGATCTGGATACGTTCCTCCAGGCTCTTGCTCAGGATGTCCTGCTGCCACTGATCAGACCTGACTAACTGGCGGAATTTCTGATATTCGATATCGTCGGTGCACAAGGTATCGCCATGCATCAATAGTACATCCCGGTCCTGCAGCTTTATCTTGCAGGGGTCGTCGATGAGTTCGAAGTGGCAGCGTTCTGCGAGCCCGTTGCCAACCAGGAAATCACGGTTGCCATGCATGAAGAATATCTTGGTTTTATGTACTTCAGCCAGTTCGATCAGTTTGTCGAATACGGGTTTCAATGCCGGCGAGGGGTCGTCATCGCCCAGCCAGTACTCGAGAAAATCACCCAGTATATAGAGCTCGTCCGCATCGGCGGCGATTTCATCAGCAAAACGTAAAAAAAGCTCTATGATCTGTGGCCGTTCAGGCGCCAGGTGCAGGTCCGAGATAAAGACGCGATCTTTCATCTAGGGTATTACGAGGCTGTCGCTTTTGTGATGGTGATGGTTTCTACAGGAACATCACCATGACCGCTGTCATTGCCGGTACTGACCGCTGCTATGGTGTCAACAGTGTCCATGCCATCGCTTACCTTGCCAAAAACACAGTAGCCCCAGCCCGGACCGGTGGGTGCAGTATGGTTCAGGAATGCGTTGTCCTTGTGATTGATGAAGAACTGCGCGGTGGCTGAATGTGGATCATTCGTCCTTGCCATGGCGATCGTACCGCGGTCATTTGCCAGGCCGTTGTCGGCTTCGTTTTTGATGGGGTCTTCAGTACGCTTTTGAACCAGTCCTGGCATGAAACCGCCGCCCTGGATCATGAAATTTGGAATTACGCGGTGAAAAACGGTGCCATCGTAAAAACCGTCATTGACGTAACTGAGGAAGTTTTTAACCGTTTCCGGGGCTTTTGCTTCATCGAGCTCGATTACGATGTTGCCAAGTGTGGTTTCCAGTGTGACTGTAGACATAATGGTTCCTGTTCAGTTAATGGTGTCCCGAGAGGGAGTCGAACCCCCGACCTGCCCCTTAGGAGGGGGCCGCTCTATCCTGCTGAGCTATCGAGACATGTTGCCGGATTAATTTTTGCGGCAGATTATAACAGTGAGAGCGCAGAATGTCGTGTTGAGCTGGCGATATAGCTAGCGGTTGCCATCTCTTCGTTCACGGCCTTTGAACCTTTTACGCATCAATGCCTTAAGCAGGTACGATTCAGGCTCGTTTTCATAATTCATGACGTAGTTGAGACTGGTCATGACGGTTAATGTCCAGTTCATACTGTTCATGGACTCGCGCATGCCACAAAACAGGATGCGGTCACCATGCTTAATCGTCGTGGCATCATCGGGCATTATCGTATGCTGACTGCCGCTCTCGAAAAGCAGGGGAACGTACTCCAGTTTCCGGGTGCTTGATAACGGGTCCGTCGTTAAGCAGTCAAGGGTTATTCTGCGGCCCAGTGCTAAAGCTTTGTTAACAGCGGGAGTCTCTTTGTGGTTTATCGTTGTCGTCCAGATATGTGGCTTGGAGTCGCCTATGACGGCACTGAGCCTGCTGACGACCACATTGCTCCATTCATCGTCCTGTTTATTCGCCATTTTCAGGAAATCACACAGCATCGGATTGAGAAACAAAACACGGATCATGCGTGCTGTGATTTCTCTTGGCTGCATGACGAGGTCTGCCTTCACTTTTTTGAAGAGTTCAGAGTTGTCCCGCAAGTTCTGTCGTGCTACCACGAAGATATCCGGATTCATCTGGCGTGCAGTCATGATGGTCGAGAGGTTGTTGGAGTCGTCGCCGCCGCCGGCGATGAGACCTACAGCGGTATCGATACCGGCTTTATTCAAAGATTTCTCATCGATACCGGTCGCAGGAATAATATCCTCCAGTTGGTCTATGTTCTGTTGCTTGAAGTTTCTATATGCTTCTTCATTCGAGTCGAGAATGGTAACTTCGACATCATGTTCCAGGAACTTCTGATAAAGCGCCCGTCCAAAGCGGCCATAGCTGCAAAGGATCCAGCGGCCGTAATTAATTTTTAGTGGTTCATCGGTAATCTGTGAATCAGGTGCCCCGGTTAACCAGTCGAAAATAAGGTGTAACGAGGTCGTGTGTAACAGCATGGAGAAGATATCAGCGAAAGTGTTGTAGGGATTGACCACAAAATCTGTATTGAACGAGCGCATATTCTCTTCATATGACAGCAGGTCCGAGCGGCAGACCACCTTGACTTCTGGGTGCAGCAGCTTGCTGCTGATCGCGATCTTGAGGTTGGTCTCATCGGAAGCGGTAGCAGCGATTACGCCATCGCAATTGTTCTTGCTGATGCCGGCCAGTTGCAGGTTCCTTGGGACTGAAGCGTCGGCAATCAGGCAGGGCACAAATTCCTGCAGGTCATAGATGTTATTTTCCAGCAGGCTTTCCTGGTCTTCTTCGATGACGACGACACGGTAATGTTCATTAGTGAGGGCCTTGATCACTTCGTAGCCGGTTTCACCCAGCCCGCAGACCAGGTAAAAATGTTCATGTATCATGCTGACCTGGTGTTTGAATTTATTCTCACTGCGGGTTTTCCTGAAGACGGGATCCTGTACCAGGCCGAGGATATTACCGATGGCATTTATCCAGGCGATCACAGTCATGTAGATGGTGCAGATGACCCATAACCGCTGTGCATCATTTAATGCGTAAGGAATCTCGCCGAAACCGATGGTGGTGGCGGTAAAACTGACATAGTAGAAGGCATGGAATATGCTCATGTGCCATGGATTACCCTGGTCATCGACACCGGGGATCATGATCATGCCCAGCATGGAAGTGGCATAGATAACGATGAGGATGATCAGGGGCACGCGCATGCGTGACATGATCATCGATATGACCGGATTGATGACTTCTTCGGAGGTCTCCTGTTTTTCGGGCTCCTGTTTCATCATCTGACTTTCTTCAGGGTATTATCGGCGCAGCATGGTGGTTTCAATCATCAGCAGGATGACTGAAATAATATTGGCGAGTACGGCGCCGCCGCTGAGCGATACGATGAGTACCATGGTGTCGGAGGTGAGCCCTGTTTCCTGTACGTGCACGGCAAAAGTCCATACCAGTGCAGCAGAGATCAGCTGCACCAGCGCCACCAGGCTGGTTGCCAGTAACATCGGTCCGAGCCGTGAACGGTCTCCAAATTTGAGTATGGTGGCGATAAGGTTGACGATGATGACGGCAAACAGCTCATAGACATTATGATGCTGGGGGTCGTCCATCTCACCGATGAAAAAACCGAAGTTCAGTGTCAGCGCGAGGATCATGAAAAAGCTGAATAAGACTTTTTCTGAGTTCATGTGTTTTCTCGTATTATTGTTTTATATGTTGTGAGTGTAGTGCAATCAGCCCCGTTTAGTAAAGCATCGGCAGGTATCCTGATTATTATCAGATCTCGTGACAATCATGTACGATTCCGATCATGCGGCCCTGAGACAGGTTCAGCTGAATCGCCTTAGAGCAGTAACCTTTTCAGTATATCGAGGTATATTTTCGTGAGCTGATCCAGCTCCCTGATATTGATGTTCTCATCGATCTTATGGATGCTCTCGTTGACCGGGCCGAGTTCCATCACCTGGGCGCCGGTCGGTGCGATGAACCTGCCGTCAGAGGTGCCGCCTGCGGTCGACAGTTCGGCATCGATATGACAGACCGATTTAATGGCCTGTTTTGCAGCGTCGACCAGACTGCCGTCAGATGTCAGAAACGGCTGCCCTGAAAGCGACCAGTTCAGCGTGTAATCCAGCTGCTGGCTGTCGAGTATACTTTCTATGCGCTGCTGGATGGCATGTTCGGTAATCTCGGTGGAAAAACGCAGGTTAAACTGTACATTCAGGTCTCCCGGGATAACGTTGCTGGCACCGGTACCGCCGTGGATATTGGATATCTGAAAACTGGTCGGCGGGAAGTAATCGTTGCCGTTGTCCCAGGTTTCATCGCACAGCTCCTGAAGGGCGCCGGCAAACAGGTGAACAGGGTTTTTTGCCAGCTGCGGGTAGGCGATATGTCCCTGGACACCGTGGATGGTGAGATCACCTGAGAGTGAGCCGCGCCGGCCGTTTTTTATGGTGTCTCCCACCGTGCTGGTGCTGGAGGGTTCGCCGACCAGGCACCAGTCAATTTTTTCATTGTTTTTTTCCAGGTACTCGATAACTTTTACGGTACCGTCGACTGCCGGGCCTTCTTCATCGCTGGTGATCAAAAACGCGATAGAGCCGTTGATCTCTCTGTTGTCGGGCAGGAATTCCTCGCAGGCGCAGACCATGGCCGCGATACTGCTCTTCATGTCGGCGGTACCGCGTGCGGTCATCACGTCACCGGAGATGGTCGGCGTGAACGGGTCGCTACTCCACTGTTCTACAGGTCCGGTTGGGACGACGTCGGTATGGCCGGCAAAAACAAATAATGGTGATTGCGTTCCGTATCTTGCCCAGAGATTATCGACTTCGCCGAAACGCAGGTTGTTGATCTCGAAACCGAGGTTAGCCAGTCTTTCGCCGATGATTTTCTGACACCCCATATCGTCAGGTGTAACGGAAGGAATACTGATAAGCTGTTTTGCCAGGTCTAATGTTGCCGTCATTCTTTATAACACTTCTTTTAAACGTTGTTCCAGGGTGTCCCGTTGCTCCTTCGAAAGAGCCTGGTCCTGCTTCGTGCTGATCACGAAATAGTCGACCGCCAGTTCACCGGCGGTGGTAATTCTTGCATTGAGCAGCCTGAGGTCGCAGTCGATTAACGCCTTGGCAATATTGGCCAGTACTCCGGTGCGGTCGACGGTTTCTATTTTCAGCTGGTGTGAATCACCGTCATTCATTTTTTTGAATCGGATGACCGTGGGTGATGGGAAATACTTGTGTTTTCTGCTGCTGCTCAACGAAGTACTGGTGGTGTCCGTCGGCTGGTTTAACCTGTCATTCAACAGACGGATGATCTGGTCTGCGACGATAGACATTTCGATATTACTGGTGTTTACCGGCGCCAGGCGAAAAGACTGCAGGGCATAGCCATCGGAGGCATTGATGATCTGTGCATTGACGATATCAACTTCGCTCGCGCTTAACGCAGTGACCACGTCGTAGAAGATGCCGTCGCGATCTTTCATGTAGATGAATAGCTGAATACTGTTACTGGATTCATGAACCCGCGCTTTTATCAGCGGTACGTCGATGTCTCCCTTTTGTTTAAGCTCGATAATCGATGCCGTCTGCCATGCGATCTGTCCGTAGGTATGGCTCTGAAAATATTCAGTATTGAATGTTTTCCACAAGTCATGCGCCTGGTGTGAATTAATTCCCTGCTGTTCCAGTCTTCGCAGGCTGGCAGTCTGGATCTCCAGTATATTGCTCTCCTTGTCACCAGACTGGTGCAGACCTTTATTCAGTAACGCCGCTGTCTTGTTATATAACTCACCGAGTAATTTGTCTTTCCAATCGTTCCATTGTTTCGGGTTGGTGGCCCTGATGTCCGAGATGGTGAGCAGGTAAAGGTAATCGAGCCGCTCTATGGTTTTTACCTGTTCTGCAAATGCGCTGATCACGTCGGGATCGCTGATATCTTTTCGTTGCGCAGTCATCGACATTATGAGGTGGCTCCTTACCAGCCAGCTGACAAGTTTTGTGTTCTCCTCAGACAGGTTATGGTTCTCGCAGAATTCTTTCGCATCGACAGCGCCGAGTTTGGAGTGGTCACCGTGACGGCCTTTGGCGATATCGTGAAATAAACCTGCGATATATAACAGGCCGGGGTTGGAGATATGCTGGAAAACGCCGCTTGCTAACGGGAATTCGTGACAGTAATCGGGCAGCGACAGCCGGCGCATATTCCTGATCACGAAGAGTGTGTGCTGATCCACGGTATAGGCATGAAACAGGTCGTACTGCATGCGCCCGACGATTGAGTTAAAAGCAGGGAGGTAAGCTGCGAGTATGCCGTAACGGTTCATGCGTCTCAGTTCATGTGTGACGCCGCGCGAGTTGGTCATCAGTTTGATGAACAGGTGGCGCGCGCGCGGGGATTTCCTGACATCGTCATTGATCAGGTGTTTATACTTTCTGATCTGGCGTATGGTGGCAGCACGTACGCCCTGTATATCCGGATAGTTCTGCAAGATGATAAACAGTTCCAGGATGGCGCACGGGTTTTCTTCAAAGATGGGCTCCCGGGTGGTCTCGATGTAACCGTTTCTGACCTGGAAGCTGTCATTGATCAGTTCAGCTTCTGTCTCGACATCCGCATAGATGATGGCTTCCCTGAAATGCTGCAGCAGCATCTCATTCAATCGTTCAAGCTGGATGACAGTACGGTAGTAGAGCTGCATGAACTGTTCGATGGCTTCATTCTTTGGTTTTTTCTCATCGTCTTTAAAACCGAATTCATAAGCCAGCTCACGCTGGTAATCGAATAACAGGCGATCCTCCCGGCGGCCAGAAAGGTAATGCAGGCTGCAGCGTATGCGCCAGAGCAGGTGCTGCCCATCGAGCAATGTTTTCAGTTCATCTTCGAGCAGGAAGTCTTCTTTCACCAGGTCATGCAGGCTGTGTGCATTGAAATGCCGCTTGGCGACCCAGCCGATCATCTGTATGTCACGCAGACCGCCGCGGCTCTCTTTTATGTTCGGTTCCAGGTTGTAAGCGGTATCGTTGAACTTGCCGTTACGCTGGATCTGTTCCTCCAGCTTTGCCTGGAAAAATGATTTTGAATCCCAGATGTGATCCGCGCTGGTTTTCTCTTTCATCTCCGTGAACAGTGCTTCACTGCCCGCGAGCAAACGAGACTCCATGATATTGGTAGCGACCGTAATATCCCTGGTAGATTCATCGACACATTCTTTAATGGTGCGAACGCTGTGGCCTATCTCCAGTTTAATGTCCCACAGCAGCATAAGGAATTTTTCCAACAGGTCTTTAGTATTTTGGTTCTCTTCATCTTGCAGCAGGATCATCAGATCGATATCTGATTTGGGATGCAGTTCGCCGCGGCCATAACCGCCGACGGCGACGAGAGCAATATACTGGTCGAGATCTTTGAAAAAATAGGAATAGATAATGTCGATCAGCTGGTCAGTCAGGTTGGCACGGCCGTATACGATCGTCTCGACATCACCGCCGTCATAATAAATTTCTTTCAGGCCGCTATCGATCATAACGACTGCATCTTTTAACAGTTTGATCTGCTCCCCTGATGATCTGCTGTCGAATTCATTGAGCTGTTTTGCGAGCGATGAGAAATCAACCAGATCGTTAACATTCTTTACCGCGGGTTTTTCGCTAAGATTTGTCATTAGATTTCGTCACCTTCACACTGGGTAAGTACCTCGTGGCCATCACTGGTCACCAGGATAGTGTGCTCCCACTGTGCAGATGCACTGTGATCTTTGGTGACCACAGTCCAGTTATCGTTAAGCAGTTTGACATGGCGTTTGCCGGCATTGATCATGGGTTCGATAGTGAAGATCATGCCGGGTTCCAGTTCGATGCCTGTGCCTGGCATGCCGTAATGCAGAACCTGGGGGTCTTCGTGGAATCCCTTGCCAATGCCATGGCCGCAGTATTCACGTACCACAGAAAAGTTGTTCACTTCGGCATGTTGCTGAATGACATACCCGATATCACCCAGGTGTGCACCTGGCCGTACCTGCTCTATGCCCAGGACCATGCATTCGTGCGCTACCTGGGTAACCCGTTGCGCGGGTATAGGCGGTTCGCCGACAAAGAACATCTTGCTGGTATCGCCGTGGTATCCGTCCTTGATGACCGTGATGTCGATATTGATGATATCGCCTTTCTTTAATTTTTTATCACTGGGTATGCCGTGACAGATCTGGTGGTTTACCGAAGTGCATATCGATTTCGGGAAACCGTGATAATTCAGCGGGGCGGGGATGGCTTTCTGCACATCGACGATGTAGTCATGGCATATCTTGTCCAGCTCATTGGTGGTGACACCGGCTTTTACGTGCGAGCGTATCATTTGCAGTACCTCGCCGGCCAGACGGCCGGCGACCCGCATTTTCTCTATTTCCTGTGAATCTTTAATTAAAATTGCCATGCTATATTATTCTATAAATTCAATTACTTAAATAGGTATCCCTGCTGCGGGGACAATAAAATATCGTTGTTAATCCGGGCTGGTTATGGTATAAAGCGCCCGCGCCGGGAAAACTTGGCGTAAACGAGCGATATCGTAACCCTGATGAATGACTATTATGACCGTTCATCACCGACAAATACCCATAGTAATTATCGGCAAGGGGCTAACTATATCTTATTTAAATTCGCACATATACCGTCACATGTGATTGGGTGCCAGTTTATGCTAATTTTGGCGAGCTTTTTTTTCGGCTTAACTGGTTTTTTGCATGGGGTATATGGAGGCTTAACCCTAACCGGAGAATATATATGTCTAACGTATCTATGCGTCTGATGCTTGAAGCAGGCGTGCATTTTGGCCACCAAACCCGTTTCTGGAACCCGCAAATGTCTGAATACATTTTCGGCGCCCGTAACAAGATCCACATCATTAACCTGGAAAAGACCCTGCCGTTATACAACGATGCAGCCAATGCCATCGGCAAGATTGCTGCAGATCGCGGTACAGTCCTGTTCGTCGGCACCAAGCGTGCGGCACGAAATATCATCACTGAAGAAGCCCGGCGCTGCAGTATGCCTTTTGTCACACACCGCTGGTTAGGCGGCATGCTGACGAACTACAAAACAATCCGCCAATCGATCTCGCGTCTGAAAGATCTGGAAGAGATGGCAGAAAACGGCAGTTTTTCTCGTCTCAACAAGAAAGAGCAGCTGATGCTGTCTCGCGAGATGGAGAAAAAGGAAAAAGTTCTCGGTGGTATCAAGGATATGAAGGGGCTGCCAAGTGCTGTCTTTATCATTGACGTCGGTCATGAGGATATCGCGGTTAAGGAAGCGAATACCCTGGGGATTCCTGTTTTTGGTGTCGTTGACTCGAATAACTCACCCGATGGTGTGGATTACGTCATCCCCGGTAATGACGATGCGATCAAGGCAATTCAGTTATATGCAGAGGGTATTGCGGATGCAGTCATCGAAGGTCGTGCATCTGCGGTGATCCAGCGCAGCAGTGAAGAAACGGCAGCGCCTAAAAAAGCAGCACCCAAGAAAGCTGCAGCTAAACGTAAAGTGGCAGTAGCGCAGGAAGCGCCTGTCACTGAAGAGCCTGCAGAAGCAGCAGTCGAGGCCGCCGCAGAAGCGCCTGCTACAGAAGTAGTCGAGGCCGCAGCAGAAGCGCCTGCTACAGAAGTAGCCGAGGAAGCTGCAGCACCAAAGAAAAAGGCAGCGCCGAAGAAGAAAGCCGCCGTTAAGAAAAAAGCAGCACCCAAGAAAAAAGCCGCCGTTAAGAAAAAAGCGGCACCGAAAGCTGCTGCAGAGTAAAAGGCTTAAACAGGCCTCTGGAACACTACAAACGATTATTATTTTTTAGAACAAGATTTAGGAGACTCTGTGATGCAAATTACAGCTTCAATGGTTAAAGAACTGCGTGAACGTACAGGTTCAGGCATGATGGAATGTAAGAAAGCGCTGACGGAAGCCGGTGGTGACATCGATGTGGCAATCGAAAATATGCGCAAGGCCGGCATGGCAAAGGCGGATAAAAAATCAGGCCGTGTTGCAGCCGAGGGCCGTGTGGTTATCAAGATAAGTGATGATGGCAAATCTGCATCAGTCGTGGAAGTGAACTGTGAAACAGATTTTGTCTCTGGCGGCGATGACTTCCTGTCATTTGTCGACGCAATTGCAACAACCGCGTTGAAAAACAAACCGGCTGATATCGCTGCCTTGTCTGCAATGACGATCGATGGTGGTTCGGAGACGATCGAAGAAGCGCGTAAAGCCAAGATCGCCAAGATCGGTGAAAACATGCAGCTTCGCCGCTTCGAACTGCTGGAAACAGAAACAGGCACTTTCGGCAGCTATCTGCACGGTACACGTATGGGTGTACTCGTCGAGATGGAAAACGGCAATGATGAGCTGATTAAGGATGTCGCTATGCACATCGCAGCCAGCAACCCGCTGTGCGTGAGCGAAGCCGAAGTACCTGCCGATGTACTCGAAAAAGAAAAAGAAATCTTGCGTGCACAGGCGCTGGAAAGCGGCAAGCCAGCTGACATCGTAGAAAAAATGCTGACTGGCCGTATCCGCAAGTATCTTGCAGAGATCACCCTGCTTGGACAGCCTTTCGTCAAGAACCCTGACATCACTGTGGAAACACTGCTTGCCGATGCGGGTGCAAGCGTGAACCGTTTCGTCAGATATGAAGTCGGTGAAGGTATCGAGAAGAAGAGTGAAAACTTCGCTGATGAAGTAATGGCTCAGGTGAACGGTTAAACCAGGGACTGATAGAAAGGAATAGCTGATATTAAGATAGAGTGATGAGCCGTTATATGCACATATTTGTACACAACGGATGGCGTATAGTGTGACACACAAAAAACCGGGGGACATCTCCCGGTTTTTTGTGTGTAAGTTTAATTATTCAACGATAATAAAAAAGTGAGAGATTCATGACAGCAGAACCGGCTAACTATAAACGTGTGTTATTGAAATTAAGCGGTGAAGCCCTGATGGCAGATCAGGACTATGGCATCGATGCAGCAATGCTGGCGCGTGTGGCGAGCGAGATAACCGAAGTGGTTAACATGGGTGTTGAAGTGGCACTGGTTATCGGCGGCGGAAATATTTTCCGTGGAGCAGGCCTGGTGCAATCAGGTATCGACCGTGTCACTGGTGACCACATGGGGATGCTGGCAACCGTGATCAACAGCCTGGCAATGCAGGATGCGCTGGAAAAGCAGGGTATGACCTGCCGCGTCATGTCAGCAGTACGAATAAACCGCATGTGTGAAGAATATGTGCAACGGCGCGCACTCAGACATCTGGAAAAAGGCCGTGTCGTTATTTTTGCAGCGGGTACCGGCAACCCATTTTTTACCACCGATACCGCAGGCTGCCTGCGTGCTGTCGAGATCAATGCTGACTGCATTCTAAAAGCTACCAAGGTAAATGGTGTATACGATTCTGATCCGGTACAAAATCCTGATGCGAAACGTTACCAGACATTAACTTTTGACGAAGTGCTGGACCAGAAACTGCAGGTGATGGATGCAACTGCCATCGTGTTGTGTCGCGATAACAATCTGCCATTAAGGATATTTAATTTGAACGATGTTGGCTCTTTGCCGTTAACGATGAAAGATATGACTATTGGTACAACTGTAAAAATGGGAGACAAGTAGGTGATTGAAGAAATTCTTGCAGATGCAGAAACACGTATGGGTAAAAGTGTCGACTCACTGCGTACCGAGTTAACGAAGATAAGGACAGGACGAGCGCACCCGAGTCTGCTCGACCAGATTTCGGTAGATTATTACGGTACCGAGACACCGATCAAGCAGGTAGCAAACGTAACGGTGGAGGATTCGAGAACGCTTGCTGTTGCTCCCTGGGAAAAGCAGATGGTCGCCGTTGTCGAAAAAGCAATCATCAACTCTGGTCTGGGACTTAATCCATCGACTGCCGGCAGCCTGATCCGCATCCCGATGCCACCATTGACCGAAGAACGCCGCCGTGAACTGGTCAAGGTGGTAAAGAATGAAGGTGAAAATGCCAAGATAGCGATTCGTAATATCAGGCGTGATGCCAACAGTGATTTTAAGGATCTGCTGAAAGAAAAAGACATATCGGAAGACGAATGTCACCAGGCTGAAGACAGCGTACAAAAATACACGGACAAGTATGTCGACAGTGTCGATGAAGTTATCGCTCTGAAAGAAAAAGAGCTAATGGAGATATAATCAACCTTGTCCCCTGAAAGTACAGTCGAATGAACGTGAACAGCAACGATGTTATTTTGCCGGAACATGTCGCGGTTGTTATGGACGGCAACGGGCGCTGGGCCAGGAAACGTCATCTGCCGCGTGCAGCAGGGCACAAGGCAGGTGTTCATGCGACACGGAAAATTGTCGAAAACTGTGCGAGAAAAGGCGTCAAGGCGCTAACCATATTTGCGTTTAGCAGTGAAAACTGGAATCGGCCTGAATCAGAAGTCAGCAGCCTGATGTCATTGTTCGTATCGACGATTACTGCCGAAGTGAAAAAACTGCATAAAAAAAATGTGCGTGTACAGTTTATCGGGGAGCGTGCGCGGTTTTCCGAAAAGCTGCAGAGAAGTATCAACGATTCTGAAGCGCTGACCGGTAATAACAGCGGTTTGCACTTAAATATCGCTGCTAACTATGGCGGCCGCTGGGACATCGTGAATGCCTGCAG
>Ga0102954_1000391_pt1 | contig 13383 bp, 12 predicted proteins | sample SalPonA_C_H2O_MG_FD_78511 | JGI IMG/M metagenome (GOLD analysis project Ga0102954, IMG submission 78511) | Water microbial communities from South San Francisco under conditions of wetland restoration - Salt Pond MetaG R2A_C_H2O_MG | ecosystem: Environmental > Aquatic > Non-marine Saline and... | reverse complement strand
TGCTGTTGGGGCATCATCGCGATGATCAAGCTGAAACTTTGTTGATGCGAATGTTCAGGGGCTCTGGCGTGTCTGGTTTGGGCGGTATGGCTCCGATTCGTTGCTTTGGTAAGGGTTGGATACTTCGTCCCTTTTTAAAGCTGGGTCGTCAAGATTTGCAGCACGTAGTTGAGCAGGCCCAACTAAGTTGGATTGATGACCCCTCGAATCTGAATACAGACTACCTGCGCAATTGGATACGCAATATTCTGGCCCCAGTGTTGCAGCAGCGTTGGCCGGGCTGGAGTGGACAGCTCTCCCGAACAGCTGATGCGCTGAGTGAGGCTGACGAGCTCAACAGACAGCTAGCGCTGATCGACGCTGATGGCGAGTTCATGAACCCGCTTAGCGTCAAGCGGGAGCTGGTTGCCCAGCCTGTTCGCTTTAGAAATTTGGTCTACCACTGGTTGGTCTCTCAGGATATCCGTCCTGGCAGTCGGGTGCAGTTAGATGACCTGGTTGATCAATACGCATCGGGCGGAAAAGGGCAATGGAGCTTTTCAGGTCGGAGCGTATATCTCTATCAGTCTCAGCTGTGGGTTGTGGCGCAGAATTTGCCTCAACAGAGCTCTGTTCAAATGGAGTTGCAAATCGGCTCCTTTGAGCTCGCCTACGGCCAACTTGAGATCGAACTTTCCGACTCGGGTTTGCGACAGGGATTGGAGATTGTTGTTCGGCCCCGAAGAGCAGCTGATCGAATCAGACTGCCTGGGGGATCGCAGAGTGTTAAAAAATTCATGAATGCGCAAAAAGTGCCTCCGTGGCTGCGCGACTCTTGGCCGTTGATTGAGGTCGAAAATGAGATCATCGCCATCGTCGGTCTCTGGGTAGACCCAAGCTGGTTGGAAAAGGGTGGAGTAAAGCTAAATTGGCGATTGTGATAATTGTTTGATCGCATCGCTTTTGTTAAACTGGCTACCCATCTTGAGTGTGAAAACTCCCCCGAAACTTTAACCTCACAGGTTTTTCATGACGCGCTATATCTTCGTCACTGGTGGTGTTGTGTCCTCATTGGGCAAAGGCATCGCATCCGCTTCGCTTGCGGCTATTCTTGAGGCTCGTGGTCTCAAAGTTACCATGCTCAAGTTGGATCCTTACATCAACGTGGATCCAGGTACTATGAGTCCGTTTCAACACGGAGAGGTCTTCGTTACTGAGGATGGCGCGGAGACTGATCTTGATCTTGGTCATTATGAGCGTTTTATCCGCACGACCATGAGCAAACGGAATAACTTTACGACCGGTCGGGTCTACCAGCATGTTCTGAAGAAAGAGCGTCGTGGGGACTATCTTGGCGGTACGGTGCAGGTGATCCCGCATATCACCGATGAGATTAAGCGTCGGGTGATCGAAGGTGCAGGCGACGCTGATATCGCGCTCTGTGAAATCGGTGGCACCGTTGGTGATATTGAGTCATTGCCATTTCTTGAGGCGGTGCGTCAGCTCAAAGCGGAGCTAGGCTCAAACCGAGCGCTATTCATGCATTTGGTGTTGGTGCCCTATATTTCAACCGCCGGCGAGACCAAGACCAAGCCAGCACAGCACTCGGTAAAAGAGCTGCGCTCTATCGGTATTCAGCCCGATATTCTGGTCTGCAGATCGGAAACGCTGATGCCTGAGTCGTCCGCTCGTAAGCTCTCTATGTTTACCAACGTAGAAGAGCGCGCGGTAATTTCTCTACCTGACGCAAATACAATCTACAAAATCCCCGAGATGCTTGAAGCTCAGGGGCTAGATCAGATCGTTGTCGATCGCTTTGGTTTGGATTGCCCTAAAGCGGACCTGCGCGAATGGAATGCTGTTGCAGATGCGTTTCTCAATCCGGAGGGCGAGGTACAGATCGCCATGGTTGGGAAATACATGGAGCTGCTTGATGCCTACAAGTCATTGATTGAAGCAATTTCCCATGCCGGTATCTCTTTGCGCAAAAAGGTCAAAATTGACTATATCGACTCTGAGCGAGTTGAGCGTGAAGGGGTCAGTATCCTTGAGGGATACAGCGCAATTCTCGTCCCTGGTGGCTTTGGAGAGCGCGGCGTTGAGGGTAAGATCTCGGCAGTGCGCTATGCGCGAGAAAATAAAGTTCCGTACCTGGGTATCTGCCTGGGTATGCAGGTTGCTGTTATCGAGTTCGCGCGTCACGTCGCGGGTCTTGAGGGTGCAACCTCGACTGAATTCGATCAAAAAGCTCAGCATCCAGTCATTGGCTTGATTACTGAGTGGATTGATCACAGCGGCGAAGTTGAAGTTCGAGACAATGCCTCTGATCTGGGCGGTACTATGCGCCTGGGTGCACAGATTTGCCATCTTAAGCCCGGCTCTAAAGTGGCTAAAGCTTATGGCAAAACAGAGGTTAACGAACGTCATCGTCACCGTTATGAAGTAAATAATAATTACATTGAGCAACTCGAGGCCGCAGGTTTAGTTATCTCGGGACGCTCCACTGACGGGGAGCTCGTCGAGGTGGTGGAAGTTGAAGACCATCCTTGGTTTGTTGCTTGTCAGTTCCATCCGGAGTTCACTTCGACCCCCCGCGATGGTCACGGCCTCTTTAAAGGTTTCATTGAAGCAGCCCTTGCACAGCAAGCTAAAGGCTAATTTAGGAGAGTTTACTCAATGTCAAAAATTGTAGAGATCAAAGGACGTGAGGTCCTCGACTCTCGCGGTAACCCAACCGTCGAAGCAGACGTCACCCTTGAAGGTGGTTTTTTTGGTACGGCCTGCGCTCCCTCAGGCGCGTCTACTGGGTCGCGCGAAGCACTTGAACTGCGCGATGGTGATAAAAGTCGCTACCTAGGTAAAGGTGTGCTGAAAGCTGTCGGCGCGGTCAACGGCGTTATTCGTGATGCGTTGTTGGGTATGGACGCTACGGATCAACGTGCGCTCGATAACAAAATGCTCGAGTTGGATGGTACAGAGAACAAGGCTAATCTGGGCGCTAACGCGATCCTGGCTGTCTCTCTGGCAGCAGCAAAGGCAGCAGCAGCCGCTAAAAACGTTCCACTGTACCAGCACATTGCAGAGATCAATGGTACGCCAGGGCGTTACTCTATGCCTGTGCCGATGATGAATATCCTCAATGGCGGCGAGCATGCTGACAACAACGTCGATATCCAAGAGTTCATGGTTCAACCCGTAGCAGCTAAAAGCTTTGCCGAAGCACTGCGTTGCGGAGCCGAAATTTTTCACGCGCTCAAAGCCGTTCTCAAAGCACGCGGTTTAAACACAGCGGTCGGTGATGAGGGTGGCTTTGCGCCTAACCTCGCGTCTAACGAAGAGGCTTTGATAGTTATCCGTGAAGCGGTGGCTAACGCCGGTTATGAGTTGGGTGTGGATGTTACTCTAGCGCTCGACTGTGCTGCTTCAGAGTTTTACAAAGCGGGTAAATACGATCTCTCTGGCGAAGGCAAGGTGTTCGATTCTGAGGGCTTTGGTGATTACCTCGCAGCGTTAACTGAGAATTATCCTATCGTTTCGATTGAAGATGGTTTGGATGAGTCTGATTGGGATGGCTGGGCGAGCTTAACTAAGAAGATTGGCGACAAGGTTCAGCTGGTTGGTGATGACCTGTTCGTCACTAACACTAAGATACTGACGCGCGGTATCGAGCAGGGTATCGGTAATTCGATACTGATCAAATTCAACCAGATAGGTTCTCTATCCGAGACTCTGGATGCGATCAAGATGGCTCAGGATGCGGGCTTTACAGCGGTTATCTCTCATCGTTCAGGTGAGACCGAAGATACGACGATTGCTGATCTAGCGGTAGGAACCGCCGCCGGTCAGATCAAGACTGGATCTCTGTGTCGATCTGATCGCGTCGCGAAGTACAACCGCCTCATCCGCATTGAGGAAGAGCTCGGTGGTGCTGCACTCTACAAGGGACGTTCTGAAATTAAAGGTCAGGCTTAAGTCTCAGGTGTGATAAAAAAGGGGCAGTTGCCCCTTTTTTTGTCGGCGCCGAATTCAATTCCTAATTGCGCGCTGTGTGCGAGGCGTTAATAAAGTCTGGAGAGAATCTGTGCGATTGATTTGGACCATCCTGATCGTTCTTCTGTTAGGCCTGCAGTATCGGCTTTGGTTCGGCGAGCCTAGCTTGCCCGATGTTTGGCAGGTGAAAGAGGATATCGCGAAGCAGAAGCAGATAAACCAAGAGTTACTGGAACGCAACCGCCGTCTTGAAGCCGAAGTGCAAGATTTGAAGAGAGGACTCTCTGCGCTTGAGGAGCGAGCCCGATCTGAGATGGGAATGATTGGAGAGGGCGAAACATTTTTTCAAGTGATCCCCAAACAGGCACCAATAGATGAGTAGTCTTTTAGATATGAGCCTTCCGTGGCTCTATGGTTCTCCTCAAGCTCACGCGGTTATTCGGACTATGCCGCAAGACTTCGTTGTTAAAGAGGATCTGGGTTACGAGCCTGAAGGTGAGGGAGAACACCACTATTTGTACATCCGAAAAATGGGTGAAAATACGGATTGGGTCGCGCGCCAATTAGCCAATTTCGCGCAGGTGAGTCCGCGTGATGTCGCCTATGCGGGAAAAAAGGATCGCCATGCTGTGACCGAGCAGTGGTTCAGTGTGCATCTGCCGGGTAAACGGAAGTTGCTGAATTGGTCCATGTTCTCCAGTGCGTCAATTCAGGTGCTCAAGCAGGATCGTCATAAACGCAAAATCAAATTGGGTAACCTGCGTGGCAATGCTTTTGAGATTCGGCTGCGTGGTGTGACTGACGAGAAAGATTTTGAGCAGCGTGCCGCCCAAATAACTCAGGGTGTACCCAATTATTTCGGGGAGCAACGCTTCGGTAATAATGGAAATAACCTAGTATCCGGTTTGCAGATGCTCAACGGAGAGCTAGAGGAGCGTCAGCGAGTTAAGCGCGGTCTTTATATTTCGGCTGTACGCTCTCAGCTGTTCAACAAGCTCTTAGCGGCCCGCATAGAGCAGTCCCTCTTCGAAAATTGGCTCGAGGGTGATGTGTTGATTGAGCCCTACTCGCAACGTTGCCAGCGATGGGAGCCTGAAAATCCAGTGCAGTGCCTAGAGGCTGAGTCGTTGCAGCAGGTTTTAAGTGCACCGCTCTGGGGTCAAGGGGAGCTCTACTCCCAAGGTGCAGCGCGGGATTTTGAGTTGCTACAGATGAGTGCTTTTGATGAGGTCTGTAAACAGCTGGAAGCTTTAGGCCTACGGCAAGAGCGTCGCGCGGCGCGGTTGGTACCCCAAGGGGTTGAGTTGAAGCGCGAAGCTGAAGGAGAATGGCTCTTGAGCTTCTCTCTACCTAGCGGGAGCTTCGCTACCAGCGTTTTACGTGAGCTTTGTCACTGGGGTTAGAGGCCGACTGATACCGATATGAATATTCTGATTTCTAATGATGATGGCGTGTATGCGCCGGGATTGGCGGTCCTCGCGAATGCGCTTATGGATGCAGGCTACCGATGTACCGTGATCGCGCCGGATCGAAACCGAAGTGCAGCGAGCAACTCATTGACGCTTGATCGGCCACTCGAAGCGATTAAGCACTCCAGTGGCTTCTTTGGTGTTAACGGTACGCCCACCGACTGCGTCCATCTCGGTGTCTCAGGCGCTTTTACCGATGGAGTGATCCCTGATCTAGTTGTTTCGGGCATCAATGCGGGAGCGAATCTTGGCGATGATGTGATCTACTCGGGTACCGTAGCGGCCGCTATGGAGGGGCGTCACCTTGGTTTGCCAGCCATCGCCGTATCCACGATTGATTTTCATCCGCAGTACTACCAGACAGCGGCTCAGGTTGTGGTGGGTTTAGTGAGTAAGATAGCAAGCCTAGATGTACCGGCGCGCACAGTGTTGAATGTCAATGTACCAGATATCCCTCTCAATCAACTAAAAGGCACAGTCGTCACTCGATTAGGCCACCGTTTTGCGGGCGAGCCGCCGCTCTCTGTGTTGGACCCTCGTGGCAAGGAGCGGTATTGGATCGCGGCTGTAGGTGCGGCTGCGGATGCCGGTGAGGGGACGGATTTTCATGCGATAACTCAAGGTTACGCCTCTATTACGCCGTTGCAGATCGATATGACTAATCACAGTAGTTTGACGGCTGTTGGTGACTGGTTGGAGTCTTGCAATCGTGAGTGATCTGCTTCGACAGGGAATTGGAATGACCTCCAAGCGTACTCGCGATCGCTTGATTGCACGTCTTCGTGAGCAGGGGGTCAGTGATGTTGCGGTGCTTGAGGTGATGGCGGAGACGCCACGTCATCTGTTTATTGATGAAGCGCTCTCCCACAAGGCCTATGAAGATACGGCGCTACCCATTGGATTCAATCAAACCATTTCTCAACCCTATACCGTAGCAAGAATGACGGAGCTGCTGCTGGCTCAGGGTGCGCGTGACAGGGTCCTTGAGGTCGGTACGGGATCGGGGTATCAAACGGCCGTATTGGCACTCTTATGTCAGCAAGTGTTTAGCGTTGAGCGAATTTTGCCGCTGCAGCAGCGTGCTGCATCACGTCTAGATCAGCTCGGGATAAGCAACGTAGAGCTCTACCATACCGATGGCGGAATGGGGTTACCTTCAAAGGGACCCTTTGATGCCATTATGGTAACAGCGGCCCCACAAACGGTACCTGAAGAGTTGAAGCAGCAGTTGGCTATAGGTGGAGTGATGATCATTCCTGTCGGTGGCGACGAGCAAAACCTGATGCGAATAGAGCGGCGCAGTCAAAATAGTTTCGATAGTCAAATAGTGGAGTCGGCGCGTTTCGTGCCCTTGCTTCAAGGTACTATCCACCATTAGCACGGAGATCAAAGTGCAGGTTCGAACAACTTGGGGTTATGCAAAACTATTTTTCAAAGGTGTTCTGATGGGTGCGGCGGATGCTGTTCCGGGTGTTTCAGGCGGAACCGTTGCCTTCATAACAGGTATCTACGAAGAGCTCATCCACTCGATTCGCAGGTGTGATCCGATGGCGCTGGGTGTACTCTTCTCTCAGGGCCTACCCGCCTTTTGGCGCCACATAAATGGTTCTTTTTTGGCGACCCTTTTGGCTGGAGTCGGCTTGAGCCTTGCGACGCTTGCGCACCTTGTGCTGTTCCTGCTTGATCAGTATCCGGTCATGCTTTGGGCGTTCTTTTTCGGTCTAATCACAGCTTCAGTCTGGTCGGTTATTCGGCACGTTAAGGTCTGGAGTGCGAATCGAATATTCACCTTTTTTGCAGGCGCGCTGGTGGCTTACATTATCACGAGTCTCTCCCCTACAGCGATTGAAGCCACTCCGATGTTTGTGATTATTAGTGGCATGATCGCTATCTGCGCGATGATCTTACCGGGTATCTCGGGAAGCTTTATTCTTCTCTTGCTGGGCATGTACTCAACGGTGCTCAGCGCGGTTAAAGAGCTCCAGTTCATAACCTTGGGTTTGTTTGCCTTTGGTTGTCTGCTCGGTTTGCTGAGCTTCACTCGTGTGTTGAGTTGGGCGTTTAGTCGTTATCACTCGCTAACACTTGCTCTGCTCGGTGGTTTCCTGCTGGGTTCGTTGAATAAAGTTTGGCCTTGGAAGTACACGCTTTCTTACAGTATTAACTCAAAAGGTGAGCAGATAGCGCTTGTTGAGCAGAATGTGCTGCCCCAGACCTATTTTGATTTGACCGGACTGGATCCGCAAACAGTCGCCTGTTTAGTGCTGGCGATTGTAGGAGCTCTGTTGGTATTTGCTCTGGACCGGAACCCCAAAGAGGCGCGCTCATAGATGCTAAGAGCATCTGTAATCGTACTGCTTTTTCTGCTCAGCGGCTGCAGCGGCGGATACGCACCCGTCTATGATCAGTCGCTGGGTACAAAGGCAGCGGCTAAGCCATTGGAAAATGGAGAGTACCGCGTTCAAAGCGGCGATACGCTATTCGGTATCGCGTTTAGGCTCGGCGTCGATCCTCGAGAGCTGCAACGTGTTAACAAAATCCGCGATAAGAATCGGATCTACGTAGGTCAGGTTCTCAAAACCAACTTTGAGTCCACGCCCGTTGACAGGCCTGCACCTAAAGCGCGCCAGGAGAAACGTGCGTCGCTTAAGGCTGAGGCGAGTAAGTCCGCCAGTGCACCCGCAGAGACCAGTGTCGCTAAGGCAGCATCAAAAATAACCTGGGCGTGGCCGCATAATGGTACGGTTCTTGCTAGATTCTCCTCCGCGGAAGGTGGTAACAAAGGTTTAGATATCGCGGGAGCGATCGGTGAGCCGGTCCGGGCTGCTGCAGATGGGACCGTTGCTTACGCGGGAAGTGGCTTGCTAGGATATGGAAATCTTGTCATTATCAGTCACGATCAGGACCACCTGAGTGCCTATGCACACAATAGCCGGATCCTAGTTCGCGAGGATCAAAAGGTTAAGCGCGGTGAACCCATAGCCGAATTGGGCAATACGGGGGCGAGCCGACCAATGTTGCATTTTGAGGTGCGCCGCGACGGACGCCCGGTGGATCCGCTAAGGTATCTACCTAAACGATAGGAATTCAAATCTGACTTCGCCAGGGACGGTGTGCAGAATTTGCGCATATGTAATTGAGGCAGATATAGATGAGCTCAGGCAATAAAGTCGAATACGAAGAGGATATAGATCTCGTGGACGACGAAGACTCCATTGACGAAGAGGTCGAGGAGAGTGATGAGGATTCGCCGGAGTTTTTAAACTCAGGTCGTGGTCGCGGCAGTATGGCGCACCAGGATTTGGTGAATGCTAAATCCTTAGATGCGACGCAGCTCTATCTGAACGAGATAGGTTTTTCCCCGCTGTTGTCTGCAGAAGAGGAGGTCTACTTTGGCCGCCTGGCGCTCAAGGGAGACATCCCTGCGCGGCAACGAATGATTGAAAGTAACCTACGTCTCGTTGTGAAGATCTCCCGACGTTATATCAATCGCGGACTCTCTTTGTTGGATCTGATTGAAGAGGGTAACCTCGGATTAATCCGGGCAGTGGAGAAGTTTGACCCAGAGCGAGGGTTCCGATTCTCGACCTACGCGACTTGGTGGATTCGCCAGACAATCGAACGCGCGATAATGAACCAGACACGGACGATTCGCCTGCCAATCCATGTGGTAAAAGAGCTTAACGTGTATCTTCGTGCTGCACGAGAGTTAGCACAGAAGCTTGATCATGAACCGACTCCCGAAGAGATTGCTGAACACGTCGGTAAACCAGTCGCAGATGTCGAGAAGATGCTAGGGTTAAACGAGCGAGTTGGTTCAATTGATATTCCGCTTGGGGGCGATAACGAGAAGTCACTGGTGGAGACGATCGCTGACGAAGATGCGATGGACCCAGAGCAGCGGCTTCAGGACGACAACATTACCGGCAATCTCAACAAATGGTTAGATATGCTCCCGGAGAAGCATGCGGATGTCTTGTCTCGCCGCTTTGGTTTGCGAGGGCACGAGATGGCTACATTGGAAGAGGTCGGACGCGAGATAGGTTTGACCCGTGAGCGCGTACGTCAAATACAGGTTGAGGGGCTGAAGCGTCTTAGAGAGATTCTTGAAGAGAACGGATTGAACGCTCAGGATCTCTTTAGCCTTTAACCGTCATTCAAAGGGCGCCGTTAGTAGACGCCCCCGGCTCGCTCAATCAAAAACGCCAGCTTATTAGCTGGCGTTTTTATGTGGGGCTGCAAACTATCGCTCTAAAAACTGCAGTTTATCCGGTACACCTCTCCACTCCTCAGCGTCTTCGAGCGCGGGTTTACTTTGGCTAATATTGGGCCAAACCTCTGCCAGCTCTTGATTAAGCGCATAGAATTTATCTTGTTCTGGGCTGAGGTCGTCCTCGTGAAGGATCGCGTCAACCGGGCACTCGGGCTCGCACAATCCGCAATCAATACACTCGTCGGGGTGGATCACTAAAAAGTTAGGGCCCTCATAAAAACAGTCTACGGGGCAAACCTCGACACAATCGGTGTACTTACAGCGGATACAGTTTTCCGTAACCAGGTAGGTCATTGTGGCTCCAATCTAATCTCTGGATAAGCGCTTGAGTTCATAGAGTAGTTCAAGAGCTTGTCGAGGGGTTAGTTCATCTGGATTTATCTCCGCTAGACGGCTATCCGATTCGGACGGTACTGGGGTGATAAACAGGTCAGCCTGGGGGGATTGCTTTGTCTTTGTGTCAGCAGGGCGGTGTGGCTGTGCGCTGGAGTCTTGCTCGAGCTGTTTTAGACGTGCTTTTGCCGACAGGATAACGTTTCTTGGAACCCCAGCTAGTTGAGCCACTTGTAGACCATAGCTTTGGCTGGCTGGACCCTGCTTAACCTCGTGCATAAATACGATATGATCGTTGTGCTCAACCGCACTGAGATGCACGTTTTCGACACCCTTGTTCTGCTCTGCAAGCTGGGTCAACTCGAAGTAGTGAGTTGCAAATAGTGTTAGCGAGAGGCTCTTTTGTGCCAGGTGCTCGGCCGCTGCCCACGCTAGGGAGAGTCCATCAAAGGTACTGGTGCCCCGTCCTACTTCATCCATCAGCACCAATGAACGGTCGGTGGCGTTATGCAGAATGTTGGCAGTTTCGGTCATCTCCACCATAAAGGTCGAACGCCCTCCCGCAAGGTCATCCGAACTGCCCATGCGGGTGAAGATCTGGTCAGTTAAGCCGATGGTCGCTTCGCTGGCCGGCACGCATGAGCCGATTTGAGCCATAAGGGTGATCAACGCTACCTGTCGCATGTAGGTCGACTTTCCCCCCATGTTGGGGCCTGTGATCACCAGCATGCGTTGTTCAGTATTTAGCTCGATATTGTTGGCAACAAAGGGTGAATCGAGGACACGTTCGACCACCGGGTGCCTGCCATCGCGAATCAGTATCTCAGGCCTATCGGTTAATCGTGGCCGCACATAATCTAGGTTTGCCGCGCGTTCAGCTAAGTTTTGTAGGACGTCTAATTGAGCAAGCGCTTGCGCCGATGTCTGCAGCGGGGCCAAGACCTCAGCCAAGGTCTCGATCAACGCGTCGTAGAGTGCTTTTTCTCGAGCGAGTGCGCGGCTGCGAGCGCTGAGAGCCTTATCTTCGAAGGCCTTTAACTCCGGAGTAATGTAGCGTTCAGCGTTTTTGAGTGTCTGGCGGCGCTGATAATCCACCGGCATATCGACAGCTTGCGCCTTGGTAACCTCTATGTAGTATCCGTGGACTCGGTTGTAGCCGACTTTTAACGTAGCGATGCCGGTGCGCTCGCGCTCGCGCAGTTCGAGCTCAAGTAGATAGTTGCCTGCGTTCTCACTGAGATTTCGAAGCTCATCCAGCTCAGCATCGTAACCCTCAGCGATGACTCCACCGTCCCGAATCACCACGGGTGGCCCATCAATAATCGCTCGACTGAGTAGATCCGCTAGATCAGGAAATTCTTTGATATCCGCGGCAAGGTCGTTAATGCGATCGCTGTCGGAGCCGTTCAGTGCAGACTGAATTGAGGGTAGCTGCAGTAGGGCGTGTTTTAATCGCTCTAAATCTCTCGGGCGAGCCGATCGCAGTGCGACCCGGGAAAGGATCCGCTCCATGTCACCGACGGCTTTAAGGGCGGGCTGGAGATCCTCAAAACGATAATCTTCTCGCAACCACGCAATCGCCCCCTGTCGTTGATTAAGTTCCAGCTCGGCACGCAACGGCTGGTGTATCCATCGTCGAAGTAAGCGACCAGCCATAGGAGTCTGGGTTCGGTCGAGGACTGAGATAAGCGTGTGGTCGGTGCCTCCGGTAAGATTGGTATCCAGTTCTAGGTTTCGACGAGTCGATGCGTCTATATGGACGGCCTCAGCCGTTTTCTCCACCCTCAGGCGTGTAATGTGAGGTAGGGTCCCCCGCTGAGTATCCCTGGCGTACTGCATCAAACAGCCAGCGGCGGCAATGGCGAGCTTCATCTGAGCACAGCCAAACCCGGTAAGGTCTCGGGTCTTAAATTGCTCGTTGAGTAGTCTCTCGCAGGTTTCAAGTTCAAACGCCCAGGGCGGCTGTCGACGAATGCCGGTGCGCTTAAGATTGCTGACCCAGGTTGCATCAGCAAGATCATCCGCTAGAAGAAGCTCGGCTGGTTTCATGCGCTCGAGCTCGGCAATTAAATTAGCCTCGCTATCGAGTTCACTGACGATAAAGCGTCCCGCACTCAGGTCTAGGGTGCCGAGTCCATATCGTCCGTTGTGGTGGTAAACAGCGGCCAGCAAATTATCACGCCGCTCATCTAAAAGTGCCTCATCCGTCAACGTACCTGGTGTAATAACACGCACTACCTGGCGCTCTACCGGGCCTTTACTGGTCGCGGGGTCGCCAATCTGCTCACATATGGCGACCGACTCACCAGAACGTACAATCTTGGCGATATAATTATCGGCCGAGTGATGGGGAATGCCCGCCATCGGGATGGGCTCCCCGGCAGACTTTCCTCGGGCCGTCAGAGAGATGTCGAGTATCTGGGCCGCACGTTTTGCATCATCAAAAAATAGCTCATAGAAATCGCCCATCCGATAAAAGAGAAACTCGTTGGGATGCTGAGCCTTAATTTTAAGGTATTGTTGCATCATCGGAGTGTGCTGGCTGAGATTGTTTGTCTGAGTCATTAGATTCGTATGGGCGTTTGCTTGAAGTGATTGAGCAATTCTACGCGAAATGTAGGGGGAGTGAAGGTGGATTTAGATTCAATTGCCAAGGACGTGGCCTCATATCTGAGCCAGCGTGGGGCCATGCTGGCGACCGCCGAGTCTTGTACTGGTGGCTGGGTAGCTCAAACGCTTACCTCCTTGGCGGGCAGTTCTGCGTGGTTTGATGCCGGCTTTGTCACTTACTCAAATTCGTCGAAGCAGCGAATGTTGGGCGTTAAGGAATCTACGCTGGAGCAAGAGGGGGCAGTCAGCGAAGCCGTTGTCTTGGAGATGGCGGGAGGTGCCTGCGCCAAGTCTGACGCGACCTATGCCATCGCAATCAGTGGCGTTGCGGGGCCAGGCGGTGGTTCCGCCGAGAAACCGGTCGGTACCGTCTGGATAGGCTGGAGTTCACCCCAGGGGAGTTGGGCGAAAAAGTTTAATTTTGAGGGTGACCGCAAATCAGTTAGGAAACAAGCAGTTGTGGCGGCTCTTCAAGGTTTGCTTAAGGGAATTTAGCGACCAATCGATCTCTCTCTATTGCAATCTTTTGAAGATCTGCTTTAATACTGTTTATTAATACAGTACTTTTTTGAAGAGGCCCAATATGGATCAGAATAGACAAAAAGCCCTAGATGCAGCGCTGTCCCAAATAGAACGTCAGTTCGGTAAAGGCGCTGTAATGCGCATGGGTGAACAGCCACGCGAGGCCATTCCTGCCGTATCCACGGGTTCACTGGGGTTGGATATCGC
>Ga0102954_1000388_pt1 | contig 13443 bp, 12 predicted proteins | sample SalPonA_C_H2O_MG_FD_78511 | JGI IMG/M metagenome (GOLD analysis project Ga0102954, IMG submission 78511) | Water microbial communities from South San Francisco under conditions of wetland restoration - Salt Pond MetaG R2A_C_H2O_MG | ecosystem: Environmental > Aquatic > Non-marine Saline and... | reverse complement strand
GTGTCTGCCATCATAGTTTCGCCCTCGATCAATTATTTCCGTCCCTGGGTGCCAGTTTTCTAATTTAGCAGCCGACACTTTTCCGCTCTTGTAAATGCATTCAAGCACAATATTTTTAATTTTCTTATAATATTTCGCTATAAAAAATTTCTATTTAAATAAATATTTTCTTTTTATTTTTTAAATCAATCAGTTAGCGCGACAAAAATATCAATATGAATTTTTTAACTTTTTTATGATATTGGGTTGCACGGGCGCACCCTATTGTTGACACACCATCGAGCGCCTTTTAAGCCACACTCATTACATCTATTGAGTGAGGTGAACTGTGGCTAATTTAAAAGCAATGAGGATTCGGTTATCTGACGACGAGATGGAGAGTTTGAAACAACTCACTCTCGAAAGCGGCTCGACCCGGAAATTATATGAAGTCGTTAATGAAGCACTAGACAAGACGGCTGACAATCCGCCGGATAATGTTATTCATGTGCCACGAGCTGAGCGCCCTTATCGCACTATTTATCACTGCCGCGATGATTCTATCGAGCGCCTAAAAGAGCTCTACGACTGCAACCAGACGCAAGCTATTTACACCGCTTTACGCCATACGCTTGACTTGATAGCCGCCAACGATAGCGAGCGATAACTATGTTTGGGTTTAAGAAACGTCCCCCCTCCTCGAACGCCACAGCAATTTGCAAGCCCAAACACGCCAATTTGGTAGCTCAATCAGCCGCAGATTTACTCGCTACCGAGCACCGTACATCCTTAATTAGCAAGATGCGCCGCACGTCGAGCGTCACCGACAAGGTATTCCAAGACCACTATTACTATGCGATTACCCGCGCAGCTGAGTATGCTCAGGCGTTCCCTGCAAGTGCCAACCACCACCACTCGTATGAAGGTGGTCTCTTGGACCACATGCTTGAAGTGACTTTTAATGCGACGCGAGTGTGTCGCGGGTTTATCATGCCGCCCAATGCTCAGCCGGAAGACATCACAAAACACGAAGAGAAATGGCGGTACGCCGCATTCATTGCCGCGCTATCCCACGACTTGGGAAAACTCATCGCCGATATAGAAACCGTGTATCGCCCGGCAAAGAGCAAAGATAACAGTTACACCAATTGGCACGCATGGTATGGGCCGATGCCAGAGGGATCTGACTACATATATCGGTTTAAACCAAAGAATGGGACGAGCTATCGCGGCCTTCACGAACAGCTCTCTGCAACAATATTGCCGTACTTGATTACCCCATCGGCAAGCTCGTGGCTAAGATCAGACCAGGCGCTTATGAGTCAGCTCATGGCTACGATCACTCAGTCCGCCAATTTCAGCGGAGTAATTGGAGAGATCGTCAAGAAATCAGATCACGCTTCGACCGGCGCGGCTCTCGGTGCGGACACAGGCACAAGCGCCGCAACAATACCCAATCATCAGAAGATCATGACCGCGTTGAAGTTGCTGACAACCAATGGCACCTTTAAACGCAACAACCCGGGCTCGGCATTGTGGGTCGGTGAGCATGTCACCTGGTATTCCTTCAAACCCGTCTTACAGGCGGTCAGACAACATCTTGTCGAGGAAGGACATAAGGGCATACCTCAGTCCGAGCATCGCCTAGTGCAGATTCTCAACGAACACAAACATACACTACTACCGACCAGCGGTGATGACACCTGGCAAGGTGTGGTAACAGACACCAAGCGCAAAGGCTGGACAGTTAAGCTGTCGTTTTTTGTTGTGCCTAATGAGGCCATTTGGGCTGGCGGCACCCCTGCCCTCTTTGATGGCGAGATCACGCCTTCTGACGGCAAGGGTAAACCTCTTGATCCGACCACCCTACCTATCGAACTCAAGCCAAACAGTATCAATAGTGAGAGCCGGTCAAACGACAGCCCTACCCCAGAGGATGCTCCAGTTAACGTAACTGTAACGAGAGAACCGGACACACAAGCACCTAGCCCAGATTCTACGGCTTCGCCTAAAGCAAAGCCCAAAGCCAAAGCGGCGCCTAAACCAAGTAAAAAGCCAAAAGAGACAACAGGAAACATCAACAGCTCAGAGCAAGAAATAACGAAGGGCAAGTACAGTGCTAGCGGTAGCGATCTAACGGCAGAATCTCGATTCTATGAGTGGGTGGCTCGAAACCTATTCTACGGGAAACTTCGATACAACGAACCAGAAGCTCCCATTCACATCTTGGGCGATTATGTCGTGCTTGTCACACCGTCGATTTTCAACGCTTACCTCAAGCACTCAGACAACCGCTCAGAAATTGTAGCCTTAGGTAAGAATGAAGCTGAACGGCTGAAAGCGCTGCAAAAGGAAGTACGGTTGTTAAACGCTCACAAACGCGCTTCTGATGGCACTGATTTTCACACAGTTCAAATTGCAGGTCCTAAGAACAACGGAGCGTTCAATGCCATACTGATCGACCGAAGAAAGCTACCACAGCTCAACCACATCAAGGCCAACCCAGCTCTTTCGATTGCATGACATACAAAACACCATCGTTCAAATTTGAACGCTCGGTTTTTGAACAACCCCCTCGAATGCATTCAAACGCTTTCCGTTCAAATTTGAACGGAAAGTAGTTCTAGATTATATTGTCTAAATATAATTATAAGGACAACACTGGTTATGGATATCCCTGACGGCTTCATCCCATTAGATGGCATTGTATTAAACACGGCAAATACACGCCGAATGGAAGTGACGCTAGAACTTGTCACAGAGCTGCGCGACAGATTTGATCTTTGTTCGGTGACAAGAACCGTCGATGGTGATCACGATGTTGAAGCGCAAATCACAGCCATCCGCAAACATCCCCAGTACAAATCGAGAATATCAGCAAAAGGCGCTGCTGAGCTGAGGCACATCGCTAAATTTGCCTGCTCGCTTAAAGGTGAACCACGCAACTTACTACAAGCCGTGCGATTTATTGACCACGGTGACCATAAAGAGATATCAAGTGGCAACAACCGCTTGCTTGCTCACGTCTTGATGAGAGCTCCTTACATCAAGGCCGAGCGCATCGAGTATGCCAACGAGAGCGAACGTGTTGAGCTTGAACTGGCTGAAAACCTGCAACGATCAGATCTATCGCAGTCAGACCTTCTACTAGCGCTCAAGCACTTGCAGGACGCCAGAGGCACAGATCTAACGGCAACGGAAGTGCAAGCCTTGACACAACGCTCTCGCGGTAACGCGGCATCGATCATAAAAATCCTACGCTACCCCGACCCGATCCTATTTGATCAAATCGCCAACGGATACTTCAACTCTATCCATGCAATGTCTAAGGCGGCTCAACTCACACCAGAGGAGCTTTCGGCAGGGCCGAGTAAAATTGAATCGCGTGATGACAAAAAGCCACTGTTCAAATTACTCGGCAGCGGGCGAGATATGCAGGATGCATTGCAGTTAATCAACGAGTTCATCGGTCTTTATTACCGTAATAAGACATCACCACATATCCCTGATACTCCCGAACACAAAGCAGCAATTTTGGAAGCGAACCAGCTAACGGAGCCGCTGCTAACAGAGCTGGCAGAGATACAAAAACAACTAAAGGATAGAGAAGGTCGATACAACTACGACAGGCAAAGGATACAAGCACTGCTCGACCAGGTAGTGTCTCTGTTACGATCGCTGTATACAGAGGTCACGGCAGCGGCTCTCCTCGCTATTGTAGATAAGCGAAACATGAATGAGGACGAGACTTAATCACTAACGCCCCGCTCAGCGAGAACTTCGATTAGACGAGTTGTTAAAAACCCTAAGAAGGCTTTCACGCGCTCAGGGGATACCGTGAGCCGCACTTCCCCGCCCTGCTAATGTGATTCCCCGTTTTGCTGCTGTGACCCCCTCTCTCCTACTTAACACTAACGAGAATCACTCCGCTCCCCCTCTCGCCCGTCCACTGTCTTGCAGACGCATTAATGCCCCGCTCAGCGAGGACTTCGATTAGACGTGTCGTTAAAAGCCCCGAGAATGCTTTCACGCGCTCTGGGGATACCGTGAGCCGCACTTCCCCGCCCTGTCCTGTAAGCTCGGACAGTACGCGATCTGAAAGCCTCTCTGCGACAGCAGTTAGCTGGGTGAGGTCAATGTGATTTGGATAGATTATCGTCACGTTTAGCTTTACCGTATGTTCTGCACAAGCTGTTCAAATTCTATTTTACCTAGTTTGAACATAGGGGGTTACACCGGTGTAACCCCCCTTCTTGGCTATTCACTGAAACGGCCTTGCGACTGCCAATTCAAAGTAAGGCGGTGAAATTATCAGCATTGCATGTGACTCTGTAAAGCTCGGTCAGTCTTAGCTTTTATGCTTACTAGCTTGTAGTGATAGTAATTAAAAAAAGGGGGTTACACCGGTGTAACCCCCCCCTACGATAGCAATAGACAACTATAATTTCTGAATCGATATACCAGCCAGAAAGTTTTTAATTTGGGCCTCATGTTTAGGACCCAATCCTTCTATCTCAATAACGGCTTTAGATTTATCTTTCGGGTTACGCATAAATGAGCAAGTAGGTCCCCCATTTTCGCCCTTGTAAACTTCCCTCTTAGTTACGGGCTTATGGGCCTTTACTTCCGGAAGCATCTTTTTAACAAAATCAGACCATGAGTTAAAAACCATACCTTGCTCTTTCGCCGCGTTTGCGGCTTCGCGCAACGGCTGATCGTCTCCGTTATAATGCTCCCAGACACGTTTAACCTTCACGCTATCCTTCGCTTGAATAGCATCAGGTGCCGTCATCACCTGCATCACTTCAACAGGAATCCATCCTAAAAACTGTACGCGCTGGAGACTTGGCGCACTGATGCCTAGTGCCGCAATGGTTTTTTTCTGAGATCCGTGTTTAGCAAGCGCATCTGCATATTCAAAATATTTGAGTTTCGCCTTTTCCCATGCGCTTAAATCTCGCCGCTTTTCATTTTCGTTGATGGCAAGTATTTCTGAATCACTGTCAGGAATAGCTTTATTGAAGACAGGCACCTTTACTAGAACTTGCACATTGCCATTCCGGGTTAGATATTTGTACTTTTCTCTCAGTAACGGATCAGACTGAATAGCCTTCAGGATAAAGATTCGAGTAGACCCGTAAACAGCGAGGTAAGCATTGGGACGGTCAGGATCTACCGCCGGAGTGACAAGAACATCAAACTGCTGACCGTTCGAAAGAATATCATCAAAAATCTCTTTCATTTTTGGATCATTGAGATTTAAGAGGGATTGGCTGCGTGGATTTTTAGGATGAACCTCGATCCAATCGATAGGTAACAACTTTTGTTCAAGCTCGATCTCGGTACCAGATGCAGGTAACCAGAGTCTTTGAGACTCGAGGGAAATCGCGCTATCTTTTTTAGCTGTTTTAACGAATCGACTTCCAGGCGTATTGTTGCTTGGGCTTTTCATCGACAAGTCGTTATCCGTAGGGGAGGGGAGGTTGTCCTTGGCGCCAATATCCTGCATCGCTAAGAGCATAGCCTCGTGCTGCCGAGCTAACTCGTCTTTTTTATCCTTAATACTACTCATCCCTTATGCCTCCACCTTTTTATTGCGTTTTCTCTTTTGTCGCCCATTAAGAAACTCTTGACCCTTCACCCAACGCGGCAAGATAGCTCTCTCTAAGACTTCTTGATAGAGATCGGAATAGGTTGAACGCGCATCTTTTAACGTCCTAGAATCAATGCCAAGGTCCCCTGTGTTGATTTCAAAAATGCTTCTGTACTTGTCTAAGCAGTCAGCAACCGCTCGATTTTGCTCAGATACATTTTCGAGAACAAATTGGCCTGCGGCCATCTTAATTGTCATCAAATTCTTTTTTGAGCGTTCTTTAGCAGAGGGCGTCGATGCATTGAACTTGGTCGGCATGAAAAGAATTTCTGGGAGAGGCTTGTCCAATGTTTCTACGGTTTCACCAATTTGCTCCAGTAATTCCATGATCATGCGTAAAAATGATCTTGTCGCACCGATATCTGTAATTTCAGTCGCTACAGGGCAGACGATGGTATCGACCCCGAAAAATATATTTAAACCGGAGATACTGAAGGACGGGGTGCCATCGATGATTATGATGTCGTAACGTGTTTTCAAGAATCTAACGATAGTATTCAGCCGGAAAAGAGTTCGTATCAGTTTTCGGCCGTCTTCTTGTGACTTTATAAGATCAACCGTCATATCCAGGGTTGCCTGATCCAGCGCGAGAGTCGCAGGAATTACATCGATTGAAGGATGACGGGTAGGGTAGATACAACCTTGCGTACCAAATTCCTCGAAATCTTTAGATTCATCATAAACCATCGAATCCCACGTTAGATCATAGCCTTCCTCTTCTATCAACCAACCGTAGAGGGTGTCCTCGGCTCTGACCCTTAAATCTGGCTGCATACCCAATTGCGCAGAAAGCGAACCTTGAGGATCAAGATCAATTGCACAGACACGGTAACCCTGCTCAGCGCAATAATATGACGCGTTCAACGTAGAGCTCGTTTTATAACCACCTCCTTTGGGTGTTTGAAATGCTATTGCAGCGCCTTCTTCGCCCGGAGATCTTAGACGTGTTTCAAACAGTGCATGAAGCTCTGAAAGATGGAGAGCAGTCCCGTAACGACGACCACCCTCAAAACGATCAAGTGGAGTTAGGGTAGGGTGATGGTTCTTTTCGTCGTAGAGCTGATTAACGCGAGCTCTGGAGATCCCTACAAGATCAGCCATCTCCTGAATCTGGTATCGTCGCCCTTGAAGTCCTTCAGAGCCGGTCTCAGCGTAACGAATCGCAAGACCCATTTTCGCTTCAACGTCCTTAAGCTTGTTATAAAGAACACTAACTTGGCCACTCTCAGACATGGAACCCTCCCCGGTTTTTGAAAGGGGTTACACCGGTGTAACCCCCTCCGTTACGATACTTAAATGGATAACTTAATAAACGCAGTATATATGCTATCGACAGAAATTTTATACATTTTCATTTAATTTTATTCGAAATAGTGTCTAAAAATCCGAAGATGCAGCGCTTACAACCCTGAAAAAACGCCGTTAATAGACAATTTGATTCCGATTAGCGCCTAAAAATTAACAAACCGTGATTCATCTCAACATTAACCATTTTGCGGGGACGGGAGCAGAAGGCCCATGAATAAAGGGTTAGACACATTTCGGTAGAACAGGGTGTGTTTTTGTAAGAAGCGTGATTGTGTTCAACATTGCGTTCAAACTGTTTTGTATATGATTTGAACAAAACACATTGAATCTGCAATAAACGACAAGCAGATTTGTTCAATCTGGCAGCATTAATGACAAACCGAGCTCTTTTTGTGCAAAAAACAGCCTTCGACTCGATCACACTGGGGAATAGTCGCTATCACACCGGCAAACTGCTCGATCACACTCGATAACCGCTCGATCACACTCGGCAATAGCCTCGGTCACACATGATTAATCCGCGATCACACGTGATAACCACGCGATCACACACGCAAATAACTCGATCACACTGGAAAAGACAAAGCGGAAAGTTGTATAAGCTATTGATTGATAAATGTTTAACGCGTTCAAAGGTTAGCTATATAAGTAAATAATAGTTAGTACTAGATTTAGATAGGCACCTTAATGCGTACCGGACCACATACCAGCAATAGATAAGTTAAGCATATCCCGTGGCATTGCAAATCAAGACTCTTCTGATGTTGAAGCTTATCACGGATAATACAAAATTCGTGTACAAAGTAGTTGAAAATGTATAATTCTCATATATGCTAGTGGCGAACATGAGGTAATGATGGCCACCAAAGTATACATAACAACAGAGTTGAAAGCTGACCAATTGCGAAACGCTAAGTTGTCAGAACGTATCTCTACGCCACTAGCCACCATCGTCGAATTCATTGTGCTGTCCTTTGCACTTGCAGACCAGTACAAACCACGCCTACGAAAGTCAGTTCAAGACTCAGTTAACCAGTTTATTGAACAGGAATTGGAAAAGGACCCCAAAGCGGCGGTTCATAAAAAACCAATATCTGATGCAACATTTCGAAAGCAGACACAATATCTAAAAGAGGCTGGTCTACTATCGGTCAGTGAAAATGTGTTGGTCGATAAAGCCTTCGGTACCGTGTATACAATAAAAGCTCTTGAAGAAATTTTACGTCTGCCTTTACTCGAAACGTCTCGCACCTCACGCGAAAAGACACAGAGTGCTTTATCCGGAGAACTGATCACTTACGACGATCGAGAAATGATTCAACTTCGAAATTTCTCACCAAATCTTGTCCCAAAACACGACTGGTTGTTTTTTGGTGTCTTGGACTCCTGTTGCAGAACAAGCCCAAGAGATCCAAGGGATCAGTTGACCACAACAATAGAGCGAAGAGATGGCGACACTATTGGTGTGTTAACAGTAACAACATCTGACAAAGAAGATGAAATAACGCATCTAGGTGATTTGGTTCTAAAACGACGCTTACTCAATGCTTGCCGTCAAGGTCTTCTCGACGCTTATCACAGAATCAAAAATGAGACCGGCAGAGCTCCGGAGTCTGATCAAGACTTCATTAACCAATTCAATTTTGATGCTAAAGAAACTTTCCAATTGATTCCGTACGAGAAGGATAGCGGCGATTGGGAACAGTCAGTAGAACGGGCCTTCCGCCGACTTCGATATACGATCCACAAGATTGACGTATCAAAAGCACCAGAATTAAAAGCAAGGCTCGGTTTGCCAGCTGATACGAAACAGCACGATGTTGAGTTCTTAACGTCCTTCACTAAAGGCGGAGAACCAACGAGCTCAGTTGAAAAACGAAGGGCAGAGTCTCAGATGCTGCTCGGCTTAGATGATACGCGTCCAGGAAATCCATTCTGGATTAGAACGAGCTTAAATGACGATCTTTTCAAGATGCTGTGTTGGGATGTCATCATCACAGAAGGAAAGCTAGATGAAGTTAGAAGTCTTTTTCTGTCGCACGAGCAAATGTTCTACATAGAGGAAGATTTAATACAACTTCTCTACAATAAATTGCGCGCTGTTTTGACATCACGCAAGAGCAATTTTGAAAACAAATGGCATACGCGTGAAGAGGTCATGCTTCTACTGGGCTATCAAGCAAGGCCTGAATCATTTACCGAACGATTTCTCAAACACCTTGATAAGCAGCCTGACGTTGAGGGCAGTGAGCGGCAGTTAATCGATGTCGTTAAGGTAGATAAGCAAACAGGTGTTGAGCGAATCACCAAGGAAACGAAGTTCGCTAAGATCAAAATACCTGGCTACTGGGTAGAGTATCAGCGAACACAAAATTCCAAGGGTCGAGCATACAAATATCGTTTCTATCGAGATGTCACAGATAAGCTCACCGGCGATAATTCACGGCACGCTGCACTCAACCGTAGGGAGCAGATTGAGTTAACCAGGGATCCTTACGGAAGTAATGACTATTAATCGTGGTATGGACCTCAAAGGTTTACCAAACAAACATTTCTCAATGCTGAAGAGAGCAGGGCATTACCCTCGCGACATTGTAAAAAAATGGTCTAATTTCGTTAAAGCATATGATGTCACCGAGCAGGACTATGAATACATCGCAATCTACTTTGCGCAACATATGCTTGGCGTTAAAAATGAGTTGATGCCTTCAAAAGAGTGGCGTCCACTCAATGTGACTGTCGAGAGACTGAAAGAGATTGGTATTCCACCGCAGCACCTCACCTCTGAATCAATTAATTTGTTGGCGGAATGGTGGATATCCGATGTTAAGGCCAAAGAGTTATTACCGGTTTATTTTGATAATCACTTCTTTAACTTTGTTGTTCACCAAACAACTATAAATCTTCTCCAATACACCGCATTCATTGCTAGGTCATTGAGGCTGTATGAGATGAACTTACCGGAGGGTGAAGAAGTTAAGCGTGAACTCTACAAAGGGCTTTTTGATAGGATAGACGAAGACGGCCATAGATTCTTCACACTGATTCAATGGTATGAGTACACATTGGGTTTCTTATCACCATTGGGTTTTCAAAATGCTCATATTGTCATTGTGGGTCCACCGACCTATGAGCCAATTAATTCGGCTTCGGATAACAGAGCCTGGCCCGATAGAGTGACATCAGCCATGGAGCAGGGTGTTCTTGATAGCGTGAAATACTATGGTATGAATGATACAGCTGATCAGAAGCGGCATAGGTACTACGACACGCTCGACGAACTAGAGGCTGAGATCGACTCAGTGAAAAGTACGATATGAGCCAGTCCCGCTAATTAGCTGCACCCGTGCAACCTGATTATTTCCGACTGTCCCAAGTTTAATGTCTTATCTTTTAGCCAAGCTTTAAGAGGCATTCGTTATGGATTCACTAGCACTAACTCATGATATTAACCGACTGTGGGAGCAGGGCAATCGCAAGACTGCGATATACACGCTTCATGCGCAGCTACATCAGATCAAGGCTGACCAGGTGCAAGAAGATTTGTGGGCTATTTACCGTGAACGGCAAGACGAATTTGTGTGGGCTTGGATCGATAACCCGGAGATTCGGTTCGATGCCTTCGTACAGGACTTGTAGGTAGCGCTTTCCTTGAGATGATGGTTTTACGTTAAGGAGACTACCGATGAGAAATTTGATTATTCTTTTGCTGGCCGGAGTTATATCGGTTTCAGCGTTCGCGAGTGAGACGGTTAAAAAGTCACGTTCTGGTATATGCCATGACGGTACGAGCCCGTATTACCACAAGCTCAAAAACTTCACCGCCTACGATTCAATGCTCGCCTGCATTGAGTCCTCAGAAGATGCGCGTGAGCCCTATGTCAGAAACGCGGATTATGACGATCAACGAGATCGATACGATGAGGTCGCATATAGCCGCGATAAGTTCGGCCCAGGCTGGATGGATTTAGATAGCGATTGCCGTGATACCCGCCAAGAAGTGTTGGTTGAGATGTCTACGCGAGAAGTGGTTTATAAGGATCGCAAAGAGTGCCGCGTCAAACGGGGTCGTTGGATTAGCTACTATACCAATGTTGTGCATTACGATCCCTCTGATTTAGACATCGATCATGTAGTGCCTTTGAGCTGGGCATGGAAACATGGCGCTAATCGCTGGACGGATCGTGAGCGAGAAAGCTTTGCTAACGATATGGTGAATCTCCTACCCGTTGAAGCAAAACTTAACCGGGCCAAGTCTGATAAAGGGCTGGACGAGTGGCTGCCTTTGGAAAACCGTTGTGGCTACATCGCTCGCTTTGAGCGTATCCGCAAAGGCTATGGACTGTCGCTGTACCCTTCAGAAGCGCGTGTTTATGAGCGCTTGGTTGATAACTGTAAGAATAAGCGTGAGCCGGAGACCGCTGAAACGACCGTGTTGCCCGAAAACAACTTTTTCAACATACGGTTTAAAGGCAAGTTTGGCGCGAACTAATGGAACGCTGGAGCTGTTGACGCAACACTGGTGAGTTCGATCACACCAAGGACGATGAAGAGGATGCCAAAGGTACGCGTGAAACCGTATCGGGTGATCTTCTGGTCGGCGTATTTAAACGGTGCCAGTATCATATCGGTATTGAAGGCCGCGTGAATAAGCATAAAGGCTGCGCCTAGAACAATTAATTGATCGTTACCCCAGAAGTGTTCTGCTCGGGTAGCGATACCCATTAGCAGCACAGCGGCGAGAGCTAGTAGGATTGTTTTTACAAGGTTTGAAATATTCATATGCGCATCCTCTGACAACAGTATAGAGTGAGTTGTTCAAATTATGCGAATCTAATTTTTGAACGCCTCTTCCGTCACTAGCGTATAATTGAGCATGATCGACAAAAAATCCCGTAATATAGATTTCTACATTGAAGTCGCTGCCGATGCCTTAAAAAATCTTGAGGACATGGTTGCGGGTGATGATTTTACGCACGAGTACTTGCGTATCCGTGCGGTACTCACGGTGCTTTTAGAACCCAGCGCTGGCTACGAAGGGCCTGAGCGAGAGGCCATTATCGCTATAGAAAAACGCGCTAGGGAGTTAATGTCGGCGCATGAAGCAACCCGTCACTGATCGCGCAATAAAGCACAAGCCCCTCGAACACTCGCCAGTATCCCTTCAATAGACCCCGTAAAGCTTCCTCTGGTTAGCTGCATTAGAACAAAATCCCCGAGCCGTGATGTATCTCCAATATTGAGGGGGAGGGTATACATTCGACCTTTCCCCGCCGAGGCATTGATGTAGATATTACCGGCTTGGCGCTCAATTTTGATACCTTTGCCTGGTCGCTGCAGGTGGTGTCCTTTTGCAAATCCAAGACAGATCCCCGCCAATATGACCAACTCGTTATGCGAGAGCTGAAGACTGATCTTATTCTGCCAATCGACGCGTTTATCCGATAAGGGTGCAACATCGATGTTCAGTGTGTGGGATAGCCCGTCCGATCCCTGTTTAGTTGTACCCTCAAAGGTGACGGCTGCTTTTGAACCATAGCAATGAAGTTTGGGTTGTTGTTGGAGTGAGGTCATCGAGGTTGCACCTCCTTAAACACAGATATACCACCTGTTATGCGAATTTCTCGAACGAAGTGTTTCTCCATCCAACGTGCTTTCGCCAGCTCGATGTCTTCGGCGCTCGGTTCGGGTTGCCATCGGATCCGTGGTGGATCGACTTGCGGAATGACAGTGATTCCGGGTGCGTGCCGGTTCGTCCATGTGGTTTTTCCCTCGATACCGTATTTAACATTGGCACGCAGTACTGGTTTGGTGAACGCCAGTTTGAACAACTCTGTGGAATCGTGAATATCGTTACTCTCCAAAGCATCAGAAATGGCGTTGGCGTTGGTCTCTGAATACTCATTGAGGTAGGCCGCCCGCAGCGCTTTGAAGGTCGCACCGGTTAATGTGCGTTTTCGGTAATGGGCTTTGGACCAGACATACTTAAACTCTCTCGTATCCTCAGGCGTCACCCAGATGCGTCGTGTGGCCAACTGCATGTTGGTTTCCGAGATGCCCAGATTGTGTAGTGCCTTGTTGTAGAGTCGATCTCTGCCTTTCGCTAAATATTCGTCTCGCGCCAGGGCATAGTGTTTGAGCTGATCGGCGTTATCGGTCTCTAAGAGCTCAACACCGCGCTTACCAGAGAGTGTGTATTTTAACACCTTATTAGCGTTGGCAAGATTGTGTTTATGAGCATCCATACTCGCTACAAGCCCGAGTATACGAGGGTTTGCGGTAACTAGAAGCCCATTTTCGCCGCGCCGCTGGCTACCGTTTTTAAACACCGTCAGTTGATGGAGTAGGGAGGCAAAATCATCGTCGCCTGGAGAGGTTGTTTCAAGTCGATCCGATTCGGATTCGGTCACAAGCGAAGGGATGCAAAACCAGAGTTGGTCACGCTGCTCGCGCAGCTCGTTGGCAAGGGCACTCGCATCGTGATTCAGCAATGACAGGTGATG
>Ga0102954_1000383_pt1 | contig 13572 bp, 20 predicted proteins | sample SalPonA_C_H2O_MG_FD_78511 | JGI IMG/M metagenome (GOLD analysis project Ga0102954, IMG submission 78511) | Water microbial communities from South San Francisco under conditions of wetland restoration - Salt Pond MetaG R2A_C_H2O_MG | ecosystem: Environmental > Aquatic > Non-marine Saline and... | reverse complement strand
AGGGTGTGCAACGCATCCGCGCACGACCAATTTCTCGGTCCCTGAGAACGCGGAACGGTATGGGTCGGTACGTAAAGAAGCAGTACGTACAGACGCGGCGCATCTTTTTGCCGATGTATTTGAGGTACATGCGATTCATAAACAATGGAATGGGGTTGAATATGAATCTGTAGTGATAATACGCGAGCCATTCATAGGCGGTTTCTGGTCTCATCTGAAAGTCTATGGGATTTGAACAGATGAAACATTGGTGATTCCAGCGTATGTGCATATGTACTTAATTATTGCATAAGTTCCTTAAACGAGCACAAGGTGATGTCGTGTTGATCGAAAATATCTACGAGGTCCTCCCATTCACACGATTCTACCGTGCACTCATCCACGAGAAGGACGTACCTATAGTTTTCGTCATCATCGGGGATTTTATGTTCCATCTCTCTGATGATGTGCGGGTACTCTTCGCCGAGGTGAGGGCACACGTCAACGCACAGGGTCATGTCATCAGGTCCAAAGTTTTGTGTGATGACGACTTCCTCGGGGTCATCTTCGGAACAGAACGTGATACCTTGTTCGCTGTAAAAGTCTCCGTACTTTTTGCGAAAATCCTTTGATTCGCAAGTATATATACACACCCGTCGTTCAGTCTCGATGCCGAGGTCCCACTCACCGTTTTCAATAGTCACGGCGATGTCGTTGATGTCGTGGTCAACTTCCGGTTCCTTTTTCTTCCAGAGACGACGGAGGATTTTATCTGAAAACTCGGGCTCTTCCGCGGCGTTGCGCTCCATCACGAGCTGGAACAACGCATTCGCGTAGCTTTCCGAAAGGAAGAGGTTCTTAAGGTAATTGTGATTGTACGACATTTATATAACAAATGGGTGTAATCTTTATACATCTGTCCAAGTTAAACCTTCAAAATTATTCTGCGCAGCGGTAAGGTAATTCGTATCCTGCGTTTTATCACACAGTTCACTAGGAATATGCCTTATAATACTCAAGGGGTCATTCCCATAGCGCCATCCTTTTACCGTAGGGCACCCACCCGTCCCAACAGCTTGTTCTGTTACAACCATCCTTCTACCTACAGCTTTATGTGGAGGGTATGTGAAATAGCTAAAACATAATTTTTCGTTAGTTTCTTGCATCTTATACACACAATCCTTGCAATCTTCATACTTTATCTCCGTTCCAGGTGTACAATAACCGGTAGTCGTCTGTGTGTACTTTTGTTTACCTGCTTGATGCTGACCACATGTTCCTTCAGCAGTCCAATCACCAGCTTGATAACAACACGCCATAGGTTGAGTTTTGATAACGCCTTCACACGCCCCTGATTTATTTTCAGTCAGCTCGCGTGTCTGTGTCATGAAACCATTCGATGCACACGTCCCATCTTGCCATGCACCAACTACACAACATGGTGAGGTCGCCGGGCAGTATTCTGTTTCTGTACTTGGCGTTGGACACGCCGGTGAGTATAAGTATCCAGGGGGTAAAGTACTAGTCGTATTCCACGTTCTGGACCGACTGTCAGACGTCGAGGATGTGTCACATGTCGGGCATGTCGGCGACCATTCACTCCATGACCCTTCGCATGGCGTTGTACACGGAGTAATGCTTCCACAATTCGTATAGTCCGTGAATTCATCCGCGAATGTACACTCGTCACCTCCGTGTTGAGCACCTTGTGATATGTGATACTTTCGCATCTTTTGAGGTTGTTCCCCACAGGTTCCCGTACACGCTTCCCACCCCTCTGGATTTGAAGGGCTCGCCTGTCGCCAGTTTCCAACGCAATGCACCTTACATGGTTCACCACTACAAGGTTCCCATTCGGAGAGACGTCCACACCCCGAGGCGTTGATGGGTAAATAGAAAAACTCTTGTTTTCCCGATTCTCCACAGTCGACATTATTCGAACCATCGGGGCTATACTCGAGAGCATCACCGTTGGCGTCCACTTTCATACACCCATTCGCGCTTTTCTGTCGGTTTGCATAGTACGCGCACCCAGACGACGCGGTCATTCCAGCGGGGCACGCCACTTCACACGAACCCACGCGTTGCTTCGTGCATGCACCCAAACCCCTGGCTTCAACAAAGTTGCCACGGGTTTCGTCCAGAATTTCAGAGACCACGCCCGTACCACACACACTGGTGCCGTCAAGACGCGTCTCCACTTTTTGTGGAGGGTTGGAATTGTCATACGTTATGATTTTACAATAATCCGAGGGGTCCTGTTTCCATTCACCACCCGAGCACGGTGTGGGACAATCCACCGAACAATCACGAAGTTCGCCCTCACACGTCCCATCACCCACGGCTGCCACATACCCTGGAGCTTCTGGGTCAGGGACCCACAATTCTTTACCCGGACCACACTTATCAGGGGTGCCATCATAGACTTCCCCCGTCTCTGTATTGTGACACCCCTTTTTCATGACCATTGTTTCACCTTGGCAATTCGATGGGTTGATTTCATCAGGGGTCACCACCACATCATCTTCATCTGTAGGCGTCGGTGATGGTTTATCTTCCTGCTGCTGTGTTAAGAAATATGCAGCTAAACCCGAACTCGCACTCATTGCAAATAATCCAACTATGGCTAATGCGGCACCACCGTCATTAGACATATCTGGTATGTACGGAGATTTTTTTAATAATATGGACCACCGAACCTCGGTCTCGGTGCCATGGACCGCCCAGCGCCCATGAACATGGGCAAAAGCATGAGAAGTACACAACAGCACGAGGATGCGGCTGATACCATCCAGTTTTCTGTCAGAAAGCTGAGTATTCCTTTCAAACCTTTAAAAAGACCACTCATGATATCTGCCGTACCCTTGACGGCATCTTTCGTATCTTCGGCACCTTTCGCGATGGCGTCAAAAGGATTGGCGGTGTCGTAAATCATCATCAAGAAGATGACACCAACACCTCCACGAACACCCCACTTCTGTAATGTTTTGGCAACACTCGGGTCCTTGGCGACGTCGTCGGCATTTTTCAAAGCCGCATCTGTCTCGGGGCCATCTTTCAAACCAGCAGCGACGAGGTCATTTTTCGTCTTAGGTGCCTCAGCTTCTGGAAGTGGCTTTGATTTCGTCTTCGCGCCATCAACGAGGTTTCCAGCCTTCTTGGGACCACCACGGATGGAGTTCCACGCACCTTGAACAGCGTCACCTGCAGCTCGTGTGGCGGATGACACACCAGCTCTCACACTTTGTGCTGTGTTCTTGAATGCACTACCTAACGAAGAGCCTCCTGCACCACGACCTACAGCACCCGCGTCAAAACCTTTTGCGATAGCACCCGCGTCACCACTTTTTACGGCAGCACCAATATTAATGTTGCTGACACTTTTTGTGGCAGCACCAGTGTCAACTCCGAATTTAACCGCCATCTTATACTAGTATGTGTACATTTTATTTTTCAATTGTTCGACAATCACTAAAAATGCACGGACACGAAGCATGAAATCATCTTCGATGTCCGTCTTTATGTATTTAAATCCAAGGTCGTCGACGCCTACGTACTCTTCTGGGAACTCGTTGGCGAGAAATCCAACGTCCCCACCAATGTATCCATAGGTTGTAGCCGCGAGGTCATTCCATTCGTACGTGTACACGTGCACTCCTGGGAGGAAATCTTTGTAATACAACTCGATGTTCTTTTTCAAACGGGTATCGGAGGCGCGACGACTGCGACGAGTAATCACAGAACCTACAAAAAACTCCTTTGCCTTTTGGCTGGCGGACACGTAGCAATCCCGTGTCGTTGCGTTATAGCTCACCCCTCTGTTATCACAATAACTCTTTGGAATGTAACACTCCTCCTTCCCGTTGCGCACGTTATACTGAAACCTTGGCACGTTGGTGATACCTTTAATGTGGTCGCCATCGCCACGAGTCTTTGGGTACATGCACCATTGGTAAAGAAACTCATTCCCCTTGGCGCACACCGCTTTCCCACCACTCGTCTTGGTTGCTCTCCAGATGAGATAATCTGCTGGGAACTTTTTCCAAAACCATCCGAACGTGCGATTATTTTTATCGAAACTTTTAATGTTCCCCGCACCATCAAATGGAAGCTGAGAGATTGGGTTGGACGGCGTCGCCTGACACCCCTTTTGTGTGATTTTACACGACTTCGCGCGGTCGTCCCACATCGTGTACCCCGCACCGAATTTACCCGGGATTTCTGTACACAATTTGGAAAGGGCGTACTCCTCCGCCGCTTCTTTTTCTGCGAGTGTTGGAATCCTTGTGTCACTCATCTTACTATACCAATAATAAAATAATCATCATAAAACATAAACACGACGACAGTGAACTTATACTCATTAGGATGTTAGAACCACCATCTTTCTTGGTCAGGTCTGGGACGCTCAGGTTGTCGCCGAGTTGTACAGCTTCATCCATGCGCGTGCGCCAATCGCCGATGATGCCTATGCTCTTCATGTATTCGTCTTCAAGTTCTACAAAACGCGTCGCCCATTCGATGTTTATTTCATAACTTTTTGTTTGTTCATTGTAATCAAAAAGAAAATTGATGGGGTCGAACGTCTTCTCTTCATTCATGTACTCCAGCGCCCTGTCTTCACTGTCGGGAACCGTGGCTTCGTCGAATGCATCTTTCAGACCCGCTTCATACATTTCATGAAAATCTTCGGTGAGTTCATCGATGTAGGCCCTGTTTAACAGGACAAGAAGACCCTCCTTATCTGTGAAATCCATGATGGTGCTAAAAATAGTAAACGCCATGTCTGCGACAAAATACAGCGCCCCTGCGGCGCACCCCACAGGACCGGCGACGCATCCCGAACTCGCACGCGCACCAGCCGTGGCGACGCGTGTCCCGACTTTCGCAGCAACCGTGGTTCCCGCCTTGACACCCGCTTTTTGTAGTCCCTTACTCATGAGTTTGCGCATGCGGTCCATCATCAATTTGCGGAGATGTGAAAAGTTTGCCTTTGAAAGACGGGTCGCCATTTTTTGACTCATCTTCGCCTCTATGCCACGGGCGAGCTGTTTACCACCCAGCTTCCAAAGCGTACCAAAGGCAACGCTCTCTGCGACACCGGTTATCGCGGATGTCACGACGATGTCCTGAATAATCTCAGCTGCTTTGTTATCCACACCGAGAATGTTGGTATCGATGTATTGGTCAGAGGTATCTAATTCTGCATCTGACATCTTACGATATGCACAGAAAAAATAAATTAAAAAAACTTGGAGTTATTTTAGAAATGTACCTCTACATTATCTTAGCTGTGTGTGTGGGCTCCATCGTGGCACAAAATGCGAAAAGAGGAAAGGTGAAAATGTTGGACACACTCATGAAAAGGTCGGCAAAATATGCGACGATGGCACAGCAGGATGGGTCACCGTTACACAGTGTGGTACACGCGAATCACGCCACGGCGTATCTCACCGCGGCGAAGGACGTAGCGTCTGAACAGGAGATACATAACGCGACTGGTATAGACATGAAAACATTTAAGGAGCGCATCTTTGGTGTACAGCACGAGGTGACTCAAAAAACGTTGGAAAAGTGTCCTCAGTTTAAGGGGGATGTGGACCTCTATTTGTCTGCAATTGCGGAGAGTTGATAAAAAAATGTTAGGTATTTTTAATGGATATGGAAATATATAGGTGGATGCACCCGTACAGGGAATGGATACAGCAGAAGTACAATAGCTTTAATAACAACAAACAGCGGGAAGCTCGTGAAGCTTTAAAACTTATTAACCGAGCAATGTTCCCTTACCCAAGTCTTGCGAATAGAAATAGAGTGGCTTTGGCAGTACAATATATGAATCGTAAGATGGGGATACATACATTGCGTCAGCAAATTAACATTAAAGGGAGATTAATGCGCACATCCCCCCCAGTTTCGCCCGCAAAGAAAAAAACCAATAAAAAACCAGGCGCGAGTTCACCAATCCCAATTAAAAAGAAGACGCGTAAATAATACAGGGGAAGATGCACATTTCACGTGACGAGTCATGGGACCGCATGCTTAAAGAGGCGATGGAGCATTACGGAACCGGTGGCGACGTCACGGAGAGGTGCGTGCGACTCGCGAATGCTACGTGGCGTTGCGTCACGAAGGCACGCGAGTTGCGCGAAAAGAAGATGTCTCGGAGTGTCCATATTCTCGAATCAAAAAAGGCGCAGCCTTCTCAAAAGAAAAAGTCCGCGTTGGGTGGGTTTTGTCAAGGGAAGACAAAGTCTGGGGAACGTTGTAGATTTAAGGCGAGCTGTAACGGATATTGTAAAAAACACACTACTGTTTAATTAAAATCACTTGATGAAAGATGACACCCGGGACTATACAGGCACTCTTACTATTACGAATCCTTTTGTCGTATATGGCGATAGCGTGACCGTGTATGCCGATTTTATCAGCCGTGTTTCTTCCAATATAGGAGCACTTCGTGGTGGTATTCAGGACATCCTCATCTCCATAGAGGTCGTTTACTGTATAGACACGATTGCACGTGACGTTTTCCACGTGTCCACTGTCATAGACTTTCGTTTCAATGTATCGCACGTGTACATATTCTACCTCATCAAATGCACATCGGCGAATACGGCGCTTCATAGGGGCAGGTGGGCACTCCATGGATGGTGATTACTGAATTTCTTCTATGAGGTGGTGAACTGGGGGGGCATTTACTTTTTTTCTTATAACCTATTAAAGATGTTCCTTGATCAGGAAAATTTAAGACCAGTTATCATCGCGATGGCTTTATACATTGCTATTGTATCTATAATTCCGAAAGTGGCGAAAAAAAGTACAGGCATCCAAGTTATCGATGACCTCATCATGTACATTATCGCTCAGAAGGATAGTATGATGCAAGGCACTTTACTCGTTGGTATCATCGTTCTCGCGACCAATTACATTGGTGAAGAACTCATGTAATACGTTATCCTTTCCAACTAAATTTTTAGTATGCGTATGGTCCATGTATCGTACTTTCTTATGAAAGGCGTCTCTCATGAACTCCAAGAGCTTGTCGGCATCTGGTTTACCCCAGTGCATCCCTTTTTTAAAGAGAAAGTCATCTCTTTCAAGCTCTTGAAGTTCACACGGTACCAGATAGGGAGTTTTCACATACTCAGGGGCCCCACCAAAGTCTGTGATGATCACAGGTTTGTCTCGGAGGGCGGCCTCGACGGCGCCCATGCCAACGCCTTCTGATTTTGAAAAACTCACATAGCAGTCTCCGATTTTATGAATTCTTTCCATGTGCTCTTCATCAACGAGACCGTTGACGACTTCAACTCTTGGGATGTTCAGTGGTATATCTTTCATACACGTCGCTTTCACCAACAGGCGAGACTTTGGTTCATTGAGTCGGATGAATGCTTCTAATATGTGACGGAATTGTTTTCTATCATCGAGAATATTTCCAATGTGATAAAAAGTATACACCTCAGGTTCTGGTATGTGTGCGTGTACTACGTAGAATTCTGTATCAGGAAACTGACGAGAGAACACTTCTTGACAAAATTCACTCGGTACGGCAACTCTCTTAAAATGTTTAAACAGGAGACCATAGTCTTCGTGCACTTCGGTGGTTTCGCACACTGTCATACAGGCCAAGTTTTTCACACGACTTTTGATGTACGGAATTCTTTCCAACACCTGAGGCACTGGTATGGTAAACAGCAGGCCGTGTTCACTTTCGGGGATGTCATCGGATGTTGTGTAGTACGTGCTCTCAGGAAACAGGCGACAATACTTTGACGCATGCTGACCTATACCAGCCAGGAGGGTTGGGCCTATGAAAATCATGTCCTTACTGATTAAAGATTATCTTAGCTTTATGTATAATAAACAAAGTCATGGACGCTCTCCGACAAGAAATTGCTCAGGAATTGGAACGCCCGCGCATTGACCGAGACAAGTTGTATGGCATCCTCACTACGTTGACTCAGATCGTCGAAGAGGGTGGTCTCGGCGGTGGCGTCGCGGGTCCGCGTGGTCCCGCAGGTCCCGAAGGTCCGCAAGGTCCGCGAGGTAAGCCAGGTGCTGACGGTACGTGTGCGTGCAAGTGTGTGTCGGCCAAGGCTCCAGCGGCTCCAGCGGCTCCGGAGGTCCCTGTCGTGGAGGCATCGACCTCGGCGCCGAAGAAGACGACACGTGCCAAGAAGGCGACTGCTTAATTTTTTACTCAATCACTCCCCCAGTATCTCTGCAAGAACACACACTAAATACATCGTGGCTTCCTGCACAAATAGTTGGAAAGAGGCCCGCGTACGTCACAATTTGACGCAATGACTTGTAAATCATGCACGAATACATATATAGCCGCAAAAAGACGCCATGTAAAATGCATTGATTCCCTTAAAGATACGTGGCATTCAAAAACCCTGTGCGGGGCCATCGCGTGTGGAGACCGACGCGTATACGACAAAGTAAAGGAGATGGACGCCGGTCGTACATCGTGGTGGGACGTCATGAATGCAGCTGCAAAGGAGGGGTGGCGCGATGTCGTCGCCGACCATCATCAAGGTCCTTATACGAGAGATGAGATTGAAACGTTGATGATGAACGCGATGGCTGGGCACCACCTTGATATGTGTGATTTTGTGTATTTGAACTATTACCGGGGGATTGTCGCAATTAGTGAATTTACATACAGAAGTATGTTGGGTTTTGCTATAAAGAGTGGGTCAATCGATGTGGTCCACTGGTTTGAAGAAAACTTTCGGTGGCGTTTCCATTATATCTATCAGTATCAGCGCGATATATTTACACAGGCCATAGTTGCTGATGATGTGCATATATTAGAATACCTGTGGTCTCGTCTCGATATCCAAGTGCACCGTGAATCTATGCGCCGCTGCTATCTTGAAGAGGCTCTAAGAAAAAGTCCAAATGCATTCAAGTTTCTTGTGGACAAATGTACACACGAATTTGGGTATGAAATTGGGGCGGGTTTTAAAGATTGGGTTCTTTTACGACCGAGATATGCGTATGAAAACATAGTGGCGCTGTACAGCAACAACAAAGAGTGGAGTGCGCGATTTGTACACATCTTACAACAAGAGATTCTTCTTGTTGGACCAAGGCACAAACGCATACTCCATCGTATCATGGATTTTGCAAAACAACGTGGGTTGTATGGAGTCAACTTGTTACATAAAATACGTAAGCTCATCGGTGATGTGGAGCAGGCGAGGGAACCCGTGGATATAGTAGCACTCATGACTTACATAGATGACACAGATATGCCAGAATGGACATATGTGAAAGTATGTAAGCTTATGCGGCAGTTGCATGCCGAATCCACCACATCCAACCACCAAATAGAGTAGCAATAATAATCATGAGATAGGCGAAGGGGTACTTTTTCTTTGGACCACCAGGGGGTTTATCTGGAAGTTTGGCGACGTTTTTGTTAAGTGTATCAATTTTGGAGCATAACTTGTCAAGGGCTTGAAGAATTTGTACGTTTTTATCTTTAGGTTTTTCTTTAACATCTACCGTTGTAATTTCCAATATCATGTGCCAACTCGCATCTGGTTGTAAGAGCACGTAGTCCCCATCATCTTGATATTCATATATTTTAAAGTTTAGTCTTTTCATACTTATTGGGTTGAACAGTTGGGTTGTTCGTGGGAAGGCTTTCCATTGTTTGTCTCTGATGACGATACCGTTGGACCCACTAAAGTGTCTCTCCAGGGGTACACGGGCAAGAATGAGTCCATTCCGTTCATCGAGCAGTTGGGCCTTCTTTGGTATGTCTGGACAGATGACGTCAACAAACTTCGCAACGTTTGTACTTAAATTGGAGTTATTTTCACCCACCTGTGTGAGATAGAAATCAACCATCTTTACCCCTATGACTTTGCTCATATCTTCGACATGTGTATTTGATTCTAGTGTTAAATCTACACTAAATATGTTATTGGAACCTCTCACGAAATTTGAATCAACGATAACATATTGAGTTTTTTTCGGAAGGTCCCCCAGTGAGGTCATTCTCTGTAATGGTGGTAGAAAAAAAAAGATGGAGATGGACTGGTATATGTTTACACCCGCCGAGCATGAATATTTCCGTTTCTTGGAGACGGGGGTGGTGCCTGCGCGTTTTGCGGAGCTCGTCAAGTCACCCACTAGGAAGAGGGCGCCGAGGGTCAAGTCACCTGCGAACTGGCGAGTCTTTGGTGAAAAGGTGAACAAAAACAAAAATACTCGGAGACGATACTACAAGTGTACCATCATACATGGGTGTCCCGCGCGTCGTTTGGAAATTTTTGACGCTACTACGGGAAAGCTCCGAAAGAACACAGAGTATGAGACACACTGTTCTAATTGTTCTCGTCTCCAACGAAAGATAAGAGGTTGACGAAATCTAAAAAGTAATCGAGAGTAGCTTGAACCACATCACCTTTGTAGTTTTTTTGTAATATGGCATTCGTGTCAGCTATGACGAACAATCCAAAAATAAAAGCCCCCACTTGAGATAATTTCAAACCAGAGAAGGCTCTCATGATTATGAGTGCGAGCAGTGCGACGAACAGGAAGATGTACATCGTTCGTAGGTCAAACCCAAGGAGAGCTGTTGTGGCCCCCACCGCGACGAGTGTGACAAAGATGGTGAGTACTTCTTGGAGTAGTTCAGACGACGGTTTGTTTGTTGACATGAGTGCACCCGAGATGGCGGAAAACATGGTGAGGAGGAGGAAGCGCACGGGTTGAGATGCTTTGGCAAAGGCGAGGGCTAGTATCAGACCAATTGAACCTAAGACATAGAGAAGCATGTTCCTACGGACACTTTCTTCCACGGTGGGGTTCTTGGCCATGGAGAGAGCGATGGCACACTGGAGGATGAGATTACCATAGACCTGACCTATAAATGTCAAATTCATATATACTAATATAAAAGAATAAATTTTTTATTAAGTAATGTTTCTTTATTTAAAAGCTTTTTGTAAAAAGTTTCCAGAAACCTTTGTCTACCAATATGTCACGGGCACCGCACAAGACGTGTATCTCATCACACTCGCCGTAGGTCGCGAGTTGTGGAGAGTCCCCGAGTACATGCGCGACCATTACAATGAGAGCGACCAACCCCTTGCGTGGCGAATGTTGCCCCATTTTTTAAAGAAATTTATATTGGATGTCCAACTTGAAAAAATGTCAATGGAGAGACTTAAAACATAAACCCACTTGTTAATATATGTCTTCAAAGAAAGAGAGGGGTCAGTTTTATACAGTGAATCATGGATATATTTTAGAAGGTCTCAAGAAACCCCCACCCGGTTCGCGAGTGGTGGAACCGTTCGCGGGGCAGGGCGACCTCCTCGACTGGTTGGGTGAAGGATACACGTACGAGGCGTACGACATCGAACCTAAAGACGCACGAGTGCAGAAGAGGGATACCCTTCTGAACCCACCGGAGTACACGGGGGCATGGGTCATCACGAACCCCCCATACCTGGCGAGGAACAAAACACCAGATAAGACGTACTTTGAAAAGTACAACACCAACGACTTGTACAAGTGTTTCATGCACTCACTCAATGACTGTCTCGGTGGGTTGCTCATCATTCCCGTGGGATTCTTTCAGTCTCAAAGGGATGTGGACTTTAACTGTCGCCACGCATTCATGAAGAAATACAAAATCACCCACGTAAAATATTTCGAGGAGCAGGTCTTCCCTGACACGAGCACGGCGGTGGTTGCATTCTCTTTTGAAAAGGTGGATGGACCAATCGATGTGCAGCATGTTCCATGGGAAAAGGTCCCTGGTGGGGAGACGCGCACGTTCACCATGCGTGCATCGGAGAAGTGGATCATTGGTGGGGACATCTACGACATCACGACGAATCCGGGTGTGAAAATAACACGATACGTCGAGGACCAGGAACCGAAAGGGTTGACTGGGCTCACGTTGCACGCACTGGACTGTAGCATGAAATATGCACCCGAGGATGTATACAGGGGTAAGCACTCGAGTCGCACATACGCAACCTTGTGCATTGAAGGGGTGACACTCACGGAGAAGGCACAGCGTGAGATTGCCACGAGGTTTAACAGGTATCTCGTGGAAAAGAGGAACGATACGTGGAGTTTATTTTTACCACAATATAGGGAATTTGCTAGGAAAAGGATGCCCTTCGACCTCGCATATGCCATAGTACACTCAATAATTAGAGATATGAATCTTTTGTAATGTATGTTAAGAGGGTACGAGTGGACACAAGAACGAAAGAAGGAACACTTCGGGGATGGTGCTTCTAGCACGGCGTATGAAGACTACCAGCGCGACCAGGTAGGAAAGGCCACGGGTGTGGATGTGTTGAAACCAAGTCCACCCGTGCGTTTTCACGTGCGACCCATCGGACTCTATGACAATGACGTGCGACTCGTCGAGCAACGCACCCTCGGCAATATCCACGATTTCACCGAAAACTTTGACGGTAAACAGGTTTTCGGTAAAAACGTCGTATACATTAATTTCAAGTTTATCGTCGGACACGGTGGAAACCAGACGTCTCGTCTTCGTGACGTGGGTTTCTTCGTAAAGACGCAGATGCAGTGGTTAGATTCCACGGAGAACGACGGGCACGTGTATTTTGCGAACGTCTTAGATGGAGAACGGTGTGCGAAGGAGTTTGAACACTTTGAGAAACTACTCACTTTAGATTCATGTACGTCTTCGTATAGTCAACGTATATTTGTTGGGGACAGTGTGGGGTACGTCGATTGGATTTCGTCCAAATTCCCCCCCAGTTATGAAGGTTGATGGGGTTTAGGAAACGTGATATGTCTTTTCGTGGTGTGAATTTTCATATTATTGAAGAAATCTTCATATTATGTATGAGTATAGTACACGACGAACCTTAGACCTATCTGCTCGTAGAATGAGTGAGACTCTGACTTGCATAAATAACATCATCCAACTATCTATGATTCTTGGATATGAGTGCGCCGTTTATCAAGATTATAGAGACTACCTTTTTTGTAATTAAAACTCTAATATTCGTCTGAAGTAGCGAGAGTTATGACACGGACACATTCCTTGGAAATATCGTCCGGGTATCGTTCTTCCTCGTAGCTCTGTATGTAGTCTATCTTCATAAAACACTTGGGAGCATCATCTATTTTTATCGTGGCCATCTCGTGTAAACCTTCTGGATCACACGCGTAATTAAAAGTGTTCGGCTCCCACGTATTCGACTCGACCAGGTTCAAACACGTTTCTAAAAGCTTCTTCTTCGTGTCGCTGTGTAATCTTGACACGTCCAACGAAAGATTCAAACAAGCGTCCGAGCGACGGAGTATCATCTGTTCAGCGTCTTCATATAGTCGCTTCTCAAGTGCTTCCGAGAAAATGCTGCGTCGCAGCGAATCGTTAACGTCGGACATTTTTTCGTGCGTCGCGTTGTGACTATATTGAACATCGTAATGTAGTTGTTGGTTTTTTTCGTGAAGAATATTTTGTTGTTTGCGCTTACACTGATAGTCGTCTTAAAATGTTTATAGATTTTTATGACGAAATAGTATAAATTTTTATATATATATGTGAATCATGATGAAACTTTTTTT
>Ga0102954_1000379_pt1 | contig 13671 bp, 10 predicted proteins | sample SalPonA_C_H2O_MG_FD_78511 | JGI IMG/M metagenome (GOLD analysis project Ga0102954, IMG submission 78511) | Water microbial communities from South San Francisco under conditions of wetland restoration - Salt Pond MetaG R2A_C_H2O_MG | ecosystem: Environmental > Aquatic > Non-marine Saline and... | reverse complement strand
TGGGTCCGAAGACCTCTTCAATCCAGCGACGCTCCTCTGCCAGAAAACCGGAAACTTTCTGGTTGACGTACCAGTTACTCAAATCCATCGGTTTGTGGGCGATATTCACAGTACCAGCGAAAATAAATTCCCGGCGTTTCCGTAGTGTCTTTTGCAAATGTCCGTGGAAATGCTCCAGATAATCCATCTTCCTCGCCTGAGCCTCTTCACTTTTCAGACCTGAAGGGATCGAGAAGGAGGCGATGCTCACACGCTCAAAGTCAGCCTGTATAAACCGCCCCTGCGTATCACAGGCTTCAAAGCCAAGGCCGGTCATTATCGCCTTAGGTACGTGGCGGGTATAAATCGCCACTCCAGAGTAGTCATCGTCCCAGGCTTCAAAGAAGTAAGCGTGGTAACCCTCAGGGTGGTAGCGCTCGTGGTCGAGCTGGTACTCACGTGCCTTAAGATTCTGAATACAGACAACGTCGGCATCCTGTTTGACCATCCAGTCAAAGAAACCGCGCTCTGCAGCCTGAACTATACCCTGAGCATTGAAACTGATTACTCGCATTAAAGGAAAGACTCCGTTGTAAGCATTATTTCTGGAGAGCGACCATTGTAGCCTTGAAATCTCCAAAATTATAGATTTCGAATATTGAGAGATTTTGGTCCTGCAGTTGAGTTCAGGTATCCTTAGCGCCAAACCGACATTCAGTTAAAAAGGAACATGGCGTATGCAAGCTTACCAGCGCGAGTTTATTCAATTTGCAATCGAGAAAGGCGTCCTGCGCTTTGGTGAGTTTACGCTTAAATCAGGCCGCACCAGCCCTTATTTTTTCAACGCAGGTCTCTTCAATACAGGAGAAGCGCTGGCAAAGCTCGGGCGCTTTTACGCAGCAGCGATTGAGAACTCAGACATTAAGTACGACATCATGCTCGGCCCTGCCTACAAAGGCATACCCCTTGCAACGACCACCGTGGTCGCCCTCGCAAACGATTATGGTAAAAGTGTTCCTTACGTCTTCAACCGCAAAGAGGCCAAAGACCATGGTGAAGGCGGTAATCTCGTCGGGGCTCCGCTGGAGGGTCGCGTGTTGATTATTGATGACGTTATCACAGCTGGCACTGCAATTCGTGAAGTCATGTCGATCATCGAGCAAGCCGGAGCTACGCCTGCTGCCACGGTAATAGCACTCAACCGAATGGAGCGTGGAACCGGCAAACTTTCCGCCATCCAGGAGGTAGAACGTGACTATGGCATGCAGGTCATTAGCATCATCAGCCTCGATGATCTGGTCGAATATCTGGAAGAACTCGGCGATCGCGCCACCGAGTTAGCCGCTATCAAAGCCTACCGAGAGGAATTCGGTATAAGCGTCTAAATTTTTTGGCAGATTTCAGCCTCACTGGTTGACTTAACCCCTGGCGAACGGTTTAATTCACGCCGTCTGAGTTGCCTCGATAGCTCAGTTGGTAGAGCAGAGGATTGAAAATCCTCGTGTCGGTGGTTCGATTCCGCCTCGAGGCACCAAACAAAACAGCCGCGCTTCTGAGTGCGGCTTTTTTGTTTGCGTTTCTTGAGGTTGGATGAGAATCACGACCCGGTGGTTCGACCAATTTGTCAGGAACAAATTGGGACAGCCGAAGGCTGGGACAGGATGGATTGCGCGAGCATTACGCTTCGAAGCCCTTCTACTCACCGCTACACTTTCACAACCCGAAAGAGCTCGAGAGTCGTATATCTTTGGGTTAAAGCTTAGCAGGCAACAATCACTTGCGAAATATGTTTCAATTGCAGTTTCGATAACTTTAAGCAGCCTCGCCTACCATGGCGATGATGATCTGCCGGGTGGCACCTTTAAACCCAGAGGAGAGTGAGATGTCAGAACCTGTCTTAAATGAGCGCACTGAGGCTATCTCCGCTCTGGAAGAGTTTGCAAAGCTGGCCAATTACTCTTACACCGACACGCTCAGAGCGGATCCGCAAGCACGTAAAGATGGACAGGATCATGATCCACGGGAGGTTTTCTCTGGACATTATGTGCCGGTCAGGCCAACCGCTATCAGCGATCCAGTCTACGTAAGTCACAGCAACAGCCTGTTTGCAGAGCTGCAGTTAGCTGACGACCTCGCCCGTGCACCCGAATTTATGCAAATCTTTTCTGGAGATCTCTCTAACGCGCCGCATCCGATGCGACAGATAGGTTGGGCAAGTGGTTACGCCCTCTCTATTTTTGGTCGAGAGTACTACCACCAATGCCCTTTTCAGACCGGTAATGGTTATGGCGATGGACGTGCAGTCTCTGTGTTTGAGGCAGTCGTAGAGGGAAAACGCTGGGAGATGCAGCTTAAGGGAGGTGGTCGAACGCCTTACTGTCGTGGGGGCGATGGGCGCGCAGTGCTACGCTCCAGTGTTCGAGAGTTTTTAGCGCAGGAACACATGCACGCGCTCGGCATTCCTACTTCTCGCTCGCTCTGCCTCTATGCTTCTCGAAGTGAAAGCGTTCGAAGGCCCTGGTACTCTGACGGCTCGTATTCGTTTAATCCGGATAGTATGGGCTTCGAACCGGTGGCCATCTCCACCCGTGTCGCCCCTTCATTTATACGCGTCGGTCAGTTAGAACTCTTTGGACGCAGAGCCCGCAAGAGCGAGCACCCGGAGGCGCTTGCAGAGTTAGAAATGCTGGTGCTGCACCTGATTGATAGGGAGTATTCGGATGATATCGACACTGACCTCCCCCTCACTGACAAGGTGCTGAGGCTTGCCGACCTCTACCGCACGCGACTCACTTTACTCGTGACAAACTGGATTCGCGTTGGATACTGTCAGGGCAACTTCAACAGCGACAATTGCGCTGTCGGCGGTTTCACCCTGGACTACGGTCCATTCGGATTTTGCGAGCGTTTTGATCCCAACTTTCAACCTTGGACCGGGGGTGGTGATCACTTCGCTTTCTTAAATCAGCCCATCGCCGCAGAACGCAACTTCGAGATGTTTCTCCTTGCGATCTTACCTCTTGTCGCCACCCATCGCCCCGCTGTTGAGCAGCTGGAAGAGATCAGATTGGGCTTTGCTAGCCTGATGCAAACAACCTTAGAGTCCATGTGGGCATCAAAGCTGGGTATTGAGCAGTTTGATAAAGCTCTGTTTGACGAGCTAATGCAACTTATGGTCGAAACCCAGGTCGATTTCACAATCCTGTTTCGCGAGCTTTCCGAACTACCGACCGATATCAGCGCCCTAGAGCCGAGTTTTTATGCACCGCTCAGCGAGCATAGCGCCTCCGAACAATTAGCAACGCGCTGGACATCTTGGTTATCCCACTGGCATAGCCTGATTAATCAACGCTGCGAGAGCCTACCCCGCAAAGAGCTTGTACAAAGGATGAAATCGGTTAACCCCAAGTACATATTGCGGGAGTGGTTCGTAGTGCCGGCCTACCAGGCAGCGAGTCAAGGGAATTACCAACCTGTACGTGAACTACAAGCAATTATGACAACCCCCTACGCGGAGCAATCAGCCGCAATTGAACAGCAATATTACCGACTCAAACCCAGACAGTTCTGGGATCTGGGGGGGGTTAGCCATTACAGTTGCTCATCCTGAGGCCAGCTTAAAAGCAGACCAAACCAGTTGAATTTGTTATTCAGTGACAGCAGGAAACATCGATTATGTTGCAAATTATTAGCATTCGAAGTCAAAACTGAAATGTAGATTAGTAAATTTCAACTTTAAGATATATCGAGCCGGTATACTCCGACACACAGTTTTTTCGCGCGATCAGGGCTGACACATGGCGCTTTTTAAGAATCAGATTCTTCTACTCGCAATTCTTCTGCTATTCATGCTGTTACAGTTTAAGGTGATCTGGCCCTTGGAGAGCCAGTTACTTGAATACAGTCCTTTTGCAGTGGCCAGTTTGTTGTTCCTTCCTCATGGAGTAAAGGCTATCTGCGTCGTGCTTGCAGGTGCTCGGGCCATTATTCCTCTATTTTTCGTTCATCTCATCACCGATCTCGCCATAGGCTTATCACTGGTTCATGGTCTGACGTCTGGCACTGTATCGGTAGTCACAATGATGCTGCCTCTGTTGCTAATTAATTTCCTTAGCCACAAGCCTCCTTTTGAGCCTTTGACTCTTGGTGCAACCGCTGACCTGAGCCTGTTCCGATTGGTGCTGGTTGTGGCGATTATATCGTCGCTGCTGAATGGCACCATCGGTGCTATTCGCTACGAAACCAACCCCTTAGAGTTGGTGGCCTTCAAATACTTCACAGGTGATATCGGCGGTACATTAGTTGTGCTCGGATTACTACTGGGACTGCGCCGCCCACTGCTGGGTTTAGCTCGCAGGGTCGTGAAAGCCGATGGTCAAAGTAGGTAGATGCTCATCAGGTAGAAGCCTATATTAGATAGTCTTCTACTTGCACCTCATCCATCTGACTCGGTAGTAAAAAGGCTTCAGCGTACTCTTTGTAAACGCCTGAACGCAGAAAGATTTCAAAGATCTCGGGGTCGATATGACCACCCTTGCCCATTCTCTGCATAATACCCAGAGATTCCGACAGTGTTTTCGCTTGCTTGTATGGACGCGAAGAGGAAGTCAGCGCCTCAAAGATATCCGCAATTCCCATCGCACGGGTCTGTACCGATAACTCGTCGCGTTTAAGCCCTTTAGGGTAGCCCTTGCCGTCCATACGTTCATGGTGGCCACCTGCAATCTCGGGAACATTCTTCAGGTTACGCGGTAACTTCAGTGCCTCCAGCATATCAATCGTCACTTCTATATGACGATTGATGATGGCACGCTCCTCCTCCGTCAACGTGCCACGAGAGATCTGCAAATTGTAGAGTTCCTCTCCACTCAGCAAGGGGTGTTGCGCTCCATATTGATCCGCCAGCACATAACGCCGCGCGATTTCCGCCACTTTCTGCTGATCCTCAAAGGTCATGAACTCGCCACCTGTATTGGCACGGTTAACGAAACTACAGTCATCATTGAGCTGTTGCAGGCGCAACTCATAACGGCTCTTCGCCTCTTGCTGTGCGCGGCGGTCATTTACGGCTGCTAGTTGAGCTTCAAGATACTCAATGCGCAGGTCTCGGCGCAGTGTTTCGAAACGCTGGTTAATCTCCGAAATACGATCATGTATCGTCTCAAGCTTGGTGCCTTTATCAATAACATGCTCGGGCGTCGTTACCTTGCCGCAATCATGTAACCAGGCCGCAATTTTCAGTTCATAACGATCATTATCACTGAGTTTGAATCCAGCCAGCTCACCCTCTTGCCACCGATCAATCGCGTCGACCAGCCGGATAGTGAGCTCTGGCACCTTACGGCAATGGTCTCCCGTATGGGGTGACTTCTCATCAACCGCACTTGCTAAAACTTTGATAAACGACTCAAACAGCAGCTCCTGCTCCGCAACTAACTGATGATTATTAATCGCGACAGCTGCCAGTGAAGCAAAGGTCTCTGCCAAGAGTTGTGCGTCTGGGCTGAATGAACACCATTTATCGTCATCGGCCCGAGCGTTTATCAATTGCATTGCTCCGAGCGGCATACCGCGATGATCGAGCAACGGCACGCTCAGGATAGATTCGGTTCTGTAGTTGTGCGCCTGATCGAACTGATCAACGCCCGAGAAGTCAAAATTAGGCGTATTGAAACGACTAAGGATATTAATGGAGGCTCTCTGATTGACTGCTTTTGCAACTAGATGAGTGCCGTTGAGCCGTCCATCGGAGCCTTGTAACGCTATCGGCGCAAACTCAAGATCATCTTGCTCGCTGGCAGACCAGTAGATCTTCAAAGAGCGATTAACAATGACCTCGACTTCAAGAGCAGAGTTTTCATTCAAGAGGTAAATAGTTCCGCCATCGGCCTCTGTCAGACGCATCGCTGCATCCACTATCTTTTCAAGTAAGCGGGTGCGGTTATGCTCTGCCGAAAGCGACAGACTAATATCGGCCAAATCCTTGAACCGCTGCTGAACATCGACCATCTGAATGAATCCTTATTATTCTCTTCGCACCAACCACAGCAAGCTATGTAGAAGTGGCTATACTCAGGTATAAGTTTAGACACAACTTAGCCAACCGGCGTAGATTTTCTGCATCAACCGACTAACAGGGACAGACGTCGTGACGGGAAATATGGAAACAGGCATGTCAGCATCTCATAACCAACAACTCGATTCATTGCTGAATATCTGTATTGCGCTCACATCCCGGCCATCAACTTCAAGCGTGTTACGCGAATTAATGACATCGGTAAAGAGCGTCACTAACGCGGATGGTGGTTCGCTCTACTTGCTTAATAACGATGGTAGCAAGCTTCGCGCAGTCATGGTTCGAAATGACACCCTGAAAATAGAGTCAGATCAAGATGCCCCTGAAGTGATCAAATCTTTACAGATCCCACTCGTTTCGGAGCAGGGTAGCAACGTCCGCAACCTCGTTGCCCACGCAGTGAATCACAAGAAATTGATCAACATAGCCGACCGTCATAAAGCGAGTGGCTTCGATTTTTCAGGTGCCAATAGCTTTGATCAGCGTTTTGGCTACGCCTCCAAGTCATTCCTTATTCTGCCGTTAATTAACTCTGATGGCCGTTGTCTAGGTGCAATTCAGCTAATCAATGCAAGAAGCGAGGGCAATGAGGTATGCGCCTTTGATGAACCTAGCGCTCAATTTGCACAGGGAATTGCCTCGTTAGCGGCTACGGCGCTAACCAATCGGAGTACCATGCAAGATCTCGAACAGCTATTCGAGTATTTTGCCGAGCTGCTGGCGCTGATGAATGATCACTTGGCGATCGGTAACAGCCCAGATGTGAGTCGTGCGCTATTGCTGACGCTGTCGCTCGCCAAAGCGATGCACCATGCTCAAGAGGCACCGTTCACTCAGTTTAAGATTAATGATACGGTCCTGCGCGAGATCAAAATCGCCGGCTGGCTAAGGAGCTGGGCACTGCAGCATCGCAACGTGAGTAGGACCAAACATTCCGGCGCTACGGATCTGCGGACGCTTATAGAGGAGCGTCTTGAAATTGTTAGGCGCGACCTGAAGCTCAAGTATTATGAAGCGCTGCAGCAGAGTAGCTCGCCAGAGTCAGCCAGCAGCACCTATCACCAATCACTCCGACAGCTGGAGAGCCATTGGCGACAAATTATCGACAATCTCAACAGCAACCAGCCCGCATCAGAGCCCCTCGTCACTTTAGGTGCGAGTCATCAGTGGCAGAAAAATGGTAGAACGCTTGATCTGATTTCGCTCGATGAGTCAAAACAACTGATCCAGGAGGCCTTAGCCAAACGAGGATCCCAAGTCGAACAGCCCGATACAACAAGGGCAATCATAGAGATGCTCTCTACACTCCGATTGCCAAGTTATCTCGGACAGGCACTGAGTTTAGCCAATCTTAATAGCCTACTTGATAGCAAGGAGGAGTCTGAGCCGCTTATATTCGACCCAAACGGTAAGTTAATCTACCAGGCACTGCGAATCAGTGAGCAACTGAGTCGGCTTTTGGGTGATGTGCAGCCAGGCAATGACACACACATTCAACAGGCACTCAAATTACTAAGGAACAATACCAGTCTGAGCCGGCCGCTAGTTGAGTTACTGATCAAACAGCGTGTCTATGAGGCATTTGTCTGATCTAGCACGACTGCTGGTTCTGGTGTCCCTTTAAATCGCGTGTCTACATAAAAAGTCTGCCCTGCGCCCGTCTTTTCGATGCGGCCTTTTGGAACATCCTCCTGAGCTGAGGTTGCATAGAGAATACTCAGATCCAAACCTCCGAAAGCGGGACATGTTACGTTTTCGGCGGGGGTTTCAATCCGTTCTATCTCATCACCCTGAGGGTTAAATACGCGAACAGATGCATCGCCCCAGCAAGCGATCCATAGATTGCCACTCGCATCGGTTACCGCACCATCTGGATTTAGCTTTTGCTCGTTTAAATCTAGGAACACCTCAGCTTCACCTTGAGGCCAGCCATCGTCGGGAGCTAGAGGCTGTCGCATCACTTTGCGCGTTGGGGTGTCAGTGTAGTAGACGCAGCTACGATCAGGCGCAAAACATATCGCGTTACTGATGCTGATGTTAGATACAAGCTGACGCAGTTCACTCTTGTAAAAGCGGTAGATCGCACCCGCTCCGGGCTCAGCATTTTTACCCATTGTGCCTATCCAAAAGCCGCCCCAAGGATCGGCCCGGCCGTCATTAGAGCGTGTCTTGGGATTATCTGCCTCAAGATCTATGACGTGACTCTGCTCACCAGTGCGAATGTTAAAGCAGAGCAGCGCCTTCTCACTGGCTACCAGGAGTTTCTCCTCGTCAATCCAGCCTGCGGCCGAGACCATATCATCAAAAGCCCAACAGTAGGCTGTATCTGAAGATAGCGAGTAGAGCTTGGCATTGAGAATGTCGAACCAAAAGAGTCGCTTCAGTTTTGGATGCCAAAGGGCACCCTCACCTAATTTACATCCAGTGTTATCTAATACCTTCATCATAAAGGCTGATCCCCTGCAGGTTTAACTGAAGTATAGCTGGTTAATCTTTAAAGACTTTAATCTACTGTGGTTTGTATGCAGCATCTCTTTGCCAGCCTATGAAGCCCGTCTGTAGTACCACAGCGTTCTCGCGTCCAGCGACACGAAGGGCGAAGGTCGCCTGCGCGGAGAGTGAGCCAGTGTTGCAGAATAGAATCACCTTACCTTCCCGTGGGATCTCATCTAGACGCTCTAGCACCTCGCGCCACTCTATATTGATAGCTCCCGGGATCGTAGCTGCTTCGTACTGTTGTGCATCACGGGTATCGACGAAGGTTGAAGCCTCAAATACCATCTTGTCAATCTGCTGTGGCGTCATGATTCCCGATTCATAATCTTGAAATGCCAAGTAGTCATTCATGCCCTCAATCACGTTCTCATTGGCATGAACAGACCCAAGACTGACGCATGTTAATACCAGCAGAGCCAGGCTTCGCTTGATGGAGTGGAGCATAGGGAACCTCAGATCAATTCAAAACGGCCGCACAGAATAGCAGTTGCTCTTCAAGACCGGAATAAATGTCTGTTTATCCATTTTTCAACATAACAGGGATTTTTTAGAGCGCCGTGGTGTCGACGCACTGCTCATCGCCCAAACCAATAACGCAGGGCTACCTGCCCCTTTTTGAAAAAACAGAATGCGCTCAGCTTTTTGTCAGCTTTTAACTTTACCCTGATATTGTTGTTCTTTATGCCCCTTCAGCAGTAGCCCGCCCTGACAAATCCGGGCGGGCATTTTTTTGCAGCTGAGCCGAAACGCACTAGAGTAAATCTATGACCGAGACGGCAACGACACACGAATTACCGCCTGTTCTGGCCGGCCCGATACTCAGACGGACCAGCGCCGAGCAGATCTGCATGCAAATATTGACCAGTCAGCCTCTGGAATACTCTTTCCAGTTGAGTGATCGTGGCCGCGAATTACTCTCTATCAATGATGGGGAGATCACCCGGCAGCGATTTCAACTCGGGGAATATTGTTGGCTCGACATTCTAATTTTACGTTCCACTCAGGCGCTTCCGCTCGATTCGACCCTGCATTACGATCTTAAGATTGGTCTGCAGGGGGGCTTGACCTCGATAGCCGAGTGGGGCGCTGAACTCATCTATCCAGATGAAAGTCTTCCAAGTCTGCGAATTCCCTCTCGTCTTAATCGTCTTGCACATGGTTCTTGTCGCAAACCACACCACCGTGGCGGAGATGGACTTGTGCGACTTGATCAGCAGTGCGCAGCTAATCTAGAACAGCGTCCGGATCTCCTGATTATGTCAGGCGATCAGCTCTACGCCGACGATGTTGCAGGCCCCATGCTCAGAGCCTCCCATCAGGTTGCGGAAAAGCTTGGGCTTGCAGATGAACTACTTCATGGAACAAGCCTGAGCTCTGCAGCAGAGTTGGAGCTAGATTCACGCTGCTATTATCGGCGTTCGGAACTACTTCCTAACTCTGAAACGAACGAAGAGGTGCGAAAAAGTTTTTTTGAGGCCAAACGGAAACCGATCTTTACCTCAGATTCGGCTCGTAATCACCTCATCACTCTGCGCGAAGTGATTGCTGCTTACGCCCTGTTGTGGTCACCGAACTGCTGGAAATTTGTCGATCTCAATCAACTTCCGTCATTGAGCACCGAATTGGAGCTTGTTTACCAACGTGAGCGTGAGTCCATTGAGGAGTTTGCTGCTGGCATGAGCCGTGTCGCACGAGTGATGGCGAATACGCCCTGCTACATGATCTTTGATGACCACGATGTAACGGACGACTGGAATCTTTCAGCCGCTTGGGAAGTCGCGGCCTACGGCCACCCCTTCTCTGCTCGGATAATCGGCAATGCTATGCTTGGCTATCTGCTGTTTCAGGCGTTAGGTAATGAACCCAAGCGACTGGGCGAAGCCTTTTTCGAGCCGCTCTCAGCACTTTTTACAGACTACAATGACCAGCGTCATCATGACCTGATCCAGCAAATGCAGAACTACCCTTACTGGGGATATGAGATCCCCGTTGAGCCGGGTATTGTTGTGCTGGATACGCGTACCCAACGCTGGCGTTCAGAGCGAAATCCTCAGAGCCCCTCAGGGCTGATGGATTGGGAACAACTGGTAGATTTGCAGCAGACACTGCTTAACCGTAAGCAAGTTATACTGGTCTCCGCGGCACCCATTTTCGGTGTAAAGTTAATTGAGGCGATACAGCGTCTCTTCACTTGGTTGGGGAGGCCTCTGATGGTCGACGCAGAGAACTGGATGGCGCATCCAGGATCAGCCAACGTCATTCTCAATATCTTTCGCCACAGCCGCACACCCGAGCAATTTGTCGTACTCTCAGGCGACGTACACTACTCCTTTGTTTACGATATCAAACTGCGTTTTCGCAACGCAGGACCCAGAATCTATCAGATCACCAGTAGCGGTATTCGTAACGCCTTCCCCAGCACTTTACTCTCAATTTTGGATCGGCTTAACCGTTGGTTATATGCCAGTTGGTCGCCATTAAACTGGCTGACAAAACGTCGTCTTATGCGTATCCGTCCCCGTGTCCCGAGTGAGTTTCCGCCGGGACGACGTTTAGTCAACACCCCCGGCATCGGTTGGATCGAATTTGATTCACAGGGCGTCCCCGTTCTGATTCAACAGCTCGGGGCTCAGGGTGAGGACCATAGATTTCACCCTTCCAAAGAGGATGAGCACTGGTCTTAGACGGGACGATTGAATTTAGTAGACGACCGGTCTATTATTTATCTCATGCAGAGTCATGAACCAAAAAAATCGCGCCGAGGTCGTCCCTCAAAACCACCTGAGCACGCAGAAGCTATACGCTCGACGCTGATTCGTAGCGGCATGGAGTTACTGACCGAGCGTGGATATTCAGCAACGGGAATAGAGGCAATATTAAAGCCACTGGGCGTCCCTAAAGGCTCCTTTTACTACTATTTCAACAGCAAAGATGAGTTTGTCACACAGGTGATCAGTGCCTATGCTGATTACTTCGCCAACCTGTTAGACCGACACTTGGAAAACACAGAGCGCCCGCCAATACAGCGCATACTCGATTTTGTCGAAGCTGCCGCAGCCGGTATGGCACGTCACAACTTCAAACGTGGTTGCTTGGTAGGAAATCTCGGACAAGAGATGAGTAACCTACCGGATCAATTTAGGTGGCAAATTGAGGCGGTATTTGCAGACTGGGAAGCACGAATCGCAATTTGCCTGCGTGAAGCTCAGTCTGAGGGCACGCTAGCCTCTACTGCCGACACCAATATGCTCGCCTATCTATTCTGGATAGGTTGGGAAGGTGCAGTACTACGCGCTAAATTGGAACAATCTGACCGACCGCTAAAGCTCTTTGCAAGTGAGTTTCTGGCATCGAATAAACCCCTAATCCAGGCCTAATGGAGAGTCCCATGTTCAAAGGCATTCTGATCGACAAAGTAGACGGCACACTGAGTGCTCAAATAAGCGATATAGACGAAGCGTCACTGCCCGAGGGCGATGTTACCGTGGCGGTGGAGTACTCCACGTTGAACTACAAAGATGCACTGGCGATTAATCGAGGTGCACCTGTCGTTCGCTCCTTCCCTATGGTGCCGGGTATCGATCTCGTCGGCCGCGTGACCCATTCAGATAGCGCCGACTATCAGCCCGGTGACCGAGTCCTGCTGAATGGCTGGGGGGTAGGTGAAGGTCATTGGGGCGGTCTGGCTGAAAAGGCGCGTCTCAAAGGGGAGTGGTTAGTGCCTCTACCAGACGCATTTGATGCTAAAACTGCCATGGCGATCGGCACCGCTGGCTACACGGCTATGCTCTGCGTAATGGCACTAGAGCGTCAGGGTGTGAAGCCGGACGATGGCGAAATACTAGTGACAGGTGCTGCCGGCGGCGTAGGAAGCGTCGCGATCGCGGTGCTGGCTAAACTCGGATACAAGGTTGTCGCGCTGACGGGTCGACCAGAAGAGAAAGAGTACCTTCAGTCTCTCGGTGCAACGGATATTATGGCGCGCGAGGAGATGTCAGAGCCGGGTCGCCCGCTCGCACGCGAACGTTGGGCAGGCGTCGTTGACGTAGTCGGCTCCCATGTGCTGGCTAACGCTTGTGCCAGTACCAAGTACGGCGGCACAGTCACCGCATGTGGTCTGGCTGGCGGCATGGACTTTCCATCGTCCGTTGCACCCTTTATTCTCCGCGGTGTAACCTTGGCCGGCATAGACAGTGTTATGGCACCGCGTGAACTGCGGCTCGAAGCCTGGAGACGACTTGGAGAGGATCTGGATCCGGCGAAACTGGGTACGATTGCTAAAGAGATAAGCCTGTCAGAAGCAATAGACTCATCGGCGCAGATTCTAGATGGGCAATTGCGTGGCCGTGTCGTGGTCAAAATTAGCTAATCTGGCCAAGTTTAGCGATGTGGTGCTCAAGTTCACTCATTCTGAGTGGCTTGCTCAACACCACATCAGCTCCGGCTTTAAGCAACTCTTCGGTTTCAGTGCCAACGACTGCAGCTGAGACACCGACAACAGGACCGTCAAATCCTCGGTTGCGCAACTTTCTTACCAGTTCATACCCGTCCATGTTGGGCATAAAGATATCGGTGATCACCAAGTCAACCGGATGTTGATCGTAGAGCGCCAATGCCTCAACCCCGTCCCTTCCGCTGAACACCTTAGCGCCCCTGGTAGTTAACATTTTTGATGTCAGCAGATGAATTGTACTGTTATCCTCGGCCAGAAGGACACTGAGTTTGCTCCAGTCACCACTGATCGTTTTTGACTCGCTAATCTCCGGGAGAGCTCTATCGATCCCAGACTCAGCGTACGCGGCGACTATTTTTACTTGGAAGACGGCGCCGCCTCCCGGATAGTCAGAGTAGCTGATCGAACCGCCCATCTTACGTGCTACAGCAGCACAAATGGACAATCCCAGACCCATTCCCTCGCTATCGCTGTTGTCTCGATGAAAAGGCTCGAATAGCGTCGAACGTAAGGATTCTTTGACACCCTTGCCGTTATCTTCAAATCGGAGGATCACCTCGCTATGCAGATCATCGATCTCTCGCGTACGTACAACGAGGTTTATGAAACTTCCACCGGAGTGCAATGCAGCATTTCGGACCAGATTCATGAACAATTGGCGTAACAT
>Ga0102954_1000375_pt1 | contig 13694 bp, 15 predicted proteins | sample SalPonA_C_H2O_MG_FD_78511 | JGI IMG/M metagenome (GOLD analysis project Ga0102954, IMG submission 78511) | Water microbial communities from South San Francisco under conditions of wetland restoration - Salt Pond MetaG R2A_C_H2O_MG | ecosystem: Environmental > Aquatic > Non-marine Saline and... | reverse complement strand
TTAAAAATCAAACAAGAAACGCAAAATATCTTAGATTTTTTAACTCAGTTATCTTCTAAAAAACCTTCATTTGAATTAAAATCTGATTTTACATATGAGTTTCACAAAATTACTAAACTATTAAATAAAGTTTCAACTAGACTAACAAAAAAGTCAAAAGAAAAATCAAAACAAAATGCAAGACTAAAACTTGCAAACAAACAAAAAGATGAAATAATTTCGGCCATTTCCCATGAGTTTAAAAACCCTATAGCTGTAATTTCAGGATATAGTGAAACAATTTTAAATGATGATGAACTCCCTTCGGTTATGAAAAAGAAATTCTTAAATAAGATTATAAACACCTCTCATAGAATGACTTACTTAATTGATAAATTAAGATTATCTGTAAAACTAGATGAAAATAAACAAGAAATAAATCTATGCAATGTAAATTTAAATAGCTTATGTGAAGATATAATTGAAGAATTGAGTCATACCTATAAAGATAGAGATATTATTATTACAGGTATAAAAAAAGAAATTCAAGCTGATTCAGCTTTATTATCAATGGCTATTTCAAACTTAATTGAAAATGCCTTAAAATATTCAGATGATGATGTCATAATCGACATACAAGAAGACAATTTATCAGTAATAGATAATGGTATAGGTATACAAGAAGAAGACCTTGAAAATATAAAAGATAAGTTCTACCGAGTATCATCAAATGGTTGGGATAATTCCCTTGGACTTGGATTATTTATTGTAAGTTCTATACTAAAATTACACAATTTTAATCTAAATATTGAATCAAAAAACAATATCGGTTCTAAATTTACAATCTTTTATTAAAAAATACTTAATTTAAGTTATATTTAATATTTATTCTACTATTATTCAACCTCATTAAAAAAGCGGAGAAAATAAATGAAATTTACTCAAATGGCAAAAGCTAACGAAATCGAAAGAGATTGGATTGTAGTAGATGCAGAAGGTAAAGTATTCGGTAGAATAATTACTGAGATTGCAACTAAATTAAGAGGTAAACATAAGCCTTCTTTCACTCCAAATGTTGATTGTGGAGATTTTGTAATTGTAATTAATGCTTCAAAAGCAAGATTTACAGGTGCTAAATTAGAAGATAAAAATTATTATACACACTCAGGTTACTTTGGAAGTACTAAAACTCATAAAATGGCTGATATGTTAGAATCTAACCCTGAAAAATTATTCAAATTAGCTACTAGAGGTATGTTACCAAAAACAAAACTTGGTAAAGAAATGTTAAAAAAATTAAAAGTATATGCTGGTGAAACTCACCCTCATACGGCTCAAATTAAAGGATAATATTTATGGCAAAAGTATATGCAACAGGAAGAAGAAAATCTGCTATAGCTAAAGTATGGTTAGAAAACGGTACAGGTGAACTTACTGTTAACGGTCAATCTTTAGATGCATGGCTAGGTGGTCATGAAGCTATCAAAAAAAGAGTTATGCAACCATTAACTGTTTCTAAACAAGAAACTTCTGTAAATGTAGTAGTAAAAACTTTAGGTGGTGGTTACTCTGCACAAGCTGATGCAGCTAGACATGGTATTTCTAGAGCATTAGTTGCTTATGATGAGCAATTCAGAACTATCTTAAAACCATTCGGTTTATTAACAAGAGATGCAAGATCTGTTGAAAGAAAAAAATACGGAAAGAAAAAAGCAAGAAAATCTACTCAATTCTCAAAAAGATAATTGGTCAGTTTTTTACGAACTTTCTTTTACAAAGGAAAAGAGTTTTTCTCTTTTCCTTTTTTTATGCCTAAAAAGTTTTAATAAGATATAATTCTAACTATGAAAAAAATTAGTATTTTATTTTTATTAACAATAATATTCTCAATTCATACAATTGCTTCAACTTTAAATCTATCTATTAGCTCAAGTCCTAGTAGATTAAATCCTATCTTAGCAAATGATAGTGCAAGTAGTGAGATAGCTAATTGGCTATTTAATGGTTTATTTAAATATGACAAAGATGGAAATGTAACTACAGATTTAGCATCATCTTATGAATTTAAATCAGACACTCATCTTATTATAAAATTAAAACAAAATGTTTTATGGCATGATAAAACTGAAGTAACTTCAAAAGATGTACTATTTACTTATGAAAAAATATTAGACCCCAAAGTATTTAACTCAATCAAATCAAATTTTAAATTAGTTAAATCTGTAAAGATTATTGATAAATATACAATTGAAGTAATTTATAAAGAACCTTACTTTAAAGCTTTAGAAATTTGGATGGTTGGTTTACTTCCTGAACATATTTTAAAAAATGAAGAAAACCTTATGACAAGTTCATTTAATAAAAAGCCAATTGGAACAGGTTCATATAAAATAGATAGCTTTGAAGTTGGAAAAGATATTGAGCTTTTTGCTAATGAAGATTATTTTGAGGGTAAACCAAATATTGACAAGATTTTATATAAATTTTTACCTGACCCAAATACTTCATTTTTATTTTTAAAACAAGAAAAACTTGATATAGGAGGTTTAACTCCAATTCAAATAGATAGACAAATTAAAAGTGAATTTAAAGATAAATATCAAATAATTGAAAAGCCAAGTTTTTCTTACACTTATATGGGTTTTAATTTAAAAAATGAAAAATTTAAAGATATTAGAGTTAGACAAGCTTTATCTTATGCTATTAATAGAAAAGAGTTAGTTGATATTTTATTCTTTGGACATGGAGAGGTTTGTAATGGACCATTTTTACCAAGAACTTATGCCTTTGATGAAACAGTAAAGACTCCAAAGCAAGATATTAATAAGGCTAAAGAGTTATTATCTCAAGCAGGTTTTAATGACTCAAATCCATTTTCATTTGAAGTTATTACAAATACAGGAAATGATACAAGAATAAATGCTGCTCAAATTCTTCAATATCAACTTGCAAAAGCAGGAATTGATATGAAAATAAGAGTTATGGAATGGCAAGCATTTTTAAATACTGTTGTTCATCCTAGAAACTTTGAAGCTGTTATTTTAGGATGGGGATTAGGATTAACTCCTGATGCATATTCTATTTGGCATAGTTCTAATTCAAAACTTGGAGGATTTAACTTTGTTTCATATAAAAATGAAAAAGTAGACAAGCTTATAGAAGAAGGTGCAACTACAATTGATAAGAAAAAACTATCAAGTATTTATAAAGAATTATATAGAACTATAAGTTCAGATTTACCATATCTTTTTTTATATATACCAAACTCAATATCAACTGTTCATAAAAAAATAAAAAATGTAGAACCTGCATTTACAGGATTTATGCACAATCAAAAAGATTGGGTAATAGAAGATTAATACATAGGGAAAAAATGAAAGAAAATACAATAATACTATTTGATTTAGATGGAACACTTATAGACTCAACAGATGCAATAGTTTCAACTTTTTATCACTCATTTAAAGTTATGAATTATGATTTTAAAGGAAATGATGAAGATATTAAAAATCTTATTGGTTATCCTTTAAATGTCATGTACAAAGAATTAGGAATTGAAGAATCAAAAACTTGGGATTTTGTAGATGCTTATAAAAATAGATACAAAGTAATTTCAACACAAAAAACTAAATTACTTGAAAATGCTATTAAGGCCGTAAAATTAGCTTCAAGTATCGCTAGAGTTTCAATTGTTACAACAAAAACTAGAAAATACACTATTCCATTATTGGAGCACCTTGAATTAATGGAACACTTTGAAATAGTTACAGGATATGAATGTGTTGAAAACCATAAACCACATCCTGAACCTATTTTAAAAACTTTAAATGATATGAGCATTGATAATATTCACGAAAATATTTGGATGATTGGTGATACTAAACTTGATTTAATTGCTGCAAAAAATGCAAATGTAAAATCTATTGGTGTTTTATGTGGATATGGTAGTAAAAAAGAGCTATTTGAACACACAGATATTGTAAAAAAAGATGCTTTAGATGCAATTTTACATATCAAAAATAGCCATTCATTAACTTAATATTAACTTATAAATAAATATTAGTTTCATTTCTATACATTTACTAAAGTTTTTATAAATTTTATACTAGATGTATATTTATTAACTCATAATTTTAAAAATCCCTATTTTTAGGGATTTTAAAAAACAAAGAACTTCAATATATAGTCAAAATAACTATTTTTTTAACCTACTCTTCATCATATTAACACTAATATTAACATAGATAAAGTTTTAGTTAAGCTAAAGATTAATATAATTACAAAGACTAATTAAAATTTTTAAGTCAATTTTAATATTAAGGAGCCTCTATGTTAGAAATTAGATGGCATAGCCGAGCAGGTCAAGGTGCAGTTACTGGTGCAAAAGGACTTGGTTCGATTGTTGCTGAATCAGGAAAAGAAGTTCAAGCTTTCGCGTTTTACGGTTCAGCTAAAAGAGGTGCATCAATGACAGCATATAATAGAATTGATGAAAAACCAATTTTAAACCATGAAAAATACATGCAACCAGATTACGTATTTATTCTTGATCCAGGTTTAGCATTTACAGATGATATTACAGCTAATGGTAAAGATACAACTAAATATATTATTACTACACACCTTAGCAAAGAAGAGTTGATTGATTTAGTTCCTGATTTACAAGGTATTGAAGATAGAGTATATACATTAGATTGTTTACAAATTGCTAGAGATACAATTGGTAAAGCAATACCTAATACTCCAATGCTTGGAGCATTTATGAAAGTAAGTGGTATGTTTGGAATTGATGATTTTAAAGAAAAAATGAAACATGTATTGAAAAAACTTCCAGCTAATGTTATTGATGCCAATATGGTAGCAATTCAAAGAGCTTATGACGAAGTTAGTTAAAGGAAAACATGATGAGTAAACCAATAAGTGAAATGGGTTGGGATGAATTAGTCCCAGGTGCTGCTTTACATACTTTTGACGGAACTGTAGAAACTAATTTATCAAATATTCAACCAGAGGAAAGAAAGTACTCTGAAACTAGTTCTAAAAGTATGAGCGTAGGTGACTGGAGAGTTATTAAACCAGTTTGGAATAGTGAAACATGTATTGACTGTCAAAACTGTTGGGTTTTCTGTCCGGATACATCAATTATCGCTAGAAACAAAGAGATGAGAGGTGTTGATTATGAACACTGTAAAGGTTGTGGATTATGTGTAAGTGTATGTCCTACAAATCCAAAATCTCTTTTAATGTTCAACGAATATGTAACTGTTGAAGATGCCTTATCACAATGGCCTGAAAAAAAGAAAAAAGGTGAATTATAATGAATAGCAGAAAAATGGAATTAAACAAAGTAGAGGTTTGGGATGGAAACATGGCAAACTCTCAAGCTTTTAGACAAGCTGATGTTGATGTAGTTGCTGCTTATCCTATTACACCTTCAACTGCAACAGTTGAAAACTATGCAATGTTCCATGCAAATGGATATATTGATGGTGAAGTTATTATGACAGAATCAGAACATGCTGCTATGTCTGGATGTATTGGAGCAGGAGCTGCTGGTGGTAGAGTTGCAACAGCTACATCTTCTCAAGGTTTAGCTTTAATGATTGAAACATTATATCAAGCATCTGGTATGAGAATTCCTGTAGTATTATGTTTAGTTAATAGAGCATTAGCAGCTCCATTAAATGTAAATGGTGACCACTCAGATTTATACTTAACAAGAGATGCTGGATGGGTTTCAATCGATGCATTTAGTCCACAACAAGCATATGATATGACTTTAATGTCATTTAGAATTTCTGAACATTTAGATGTAAGATTACCTGTAATTTCAAATCAAGATGGATTTATGACATCTCACACAGCTCAAAATGTTCATCCATTAGATGATGATACAGCTTCAAAATTTGTTGGTGAGTACAAACAAGTAAATGCTTTATTAAATTTTGAAAAACCTGTAACTCACGGTGTACAAACTGAACAAGATTGGCACTTTGAACACAAAGCAAAACAACATGCTGCTTTAATGGGTGCTAAAAAAGTTGTTAAAGAAATTTTTGCTGAATTTAAAGAATTAACAGGAAGAGAATATAAAGTAGTTGAAAGCTATGGAATGGAAGATGCTGAAGTTGCAATTGTATGTTTAGGTTCGACATATGAAACTGCAATAGTTGCAATTGATGAAATTAAAAAAGAAGAAGGTATTAATGTTGGTGTTGTTGCTCCAAGATTATTTAGACCTTTCCCACTTGAAGAAGTAGCAGCTGAATTACAAACTGTAAAAGCTATTGCTTGTATGGATAGATCAGCTCCTGGTGGAACTGTAGGTACATTATACAACGAAATTTCAGGTGCATTAATTAATACTCCAGCAAGACCATTAGTTACAAACTTAATCTATGGATTAGGTGGTAGAGATATGACTGTTGCAGGATTAAAAGATATCTTTAGACAATTAGATAAAGATGCAAAAGCAGGAAAAATTTCAGGTAATATCCAAAAATTAGTTGGTGTTAGAGGACCTGAATTAAGCTTCTACAACGTACAAGGATTATAAGATGAGTACATTACAAAACACACAAAAAGAGATTAAAAACTTAAAATCTTTCTCAACTGCTGCTGAAAGATTTGAAGGTTCTCACCTTTTATGTCCTGGTTGTGCACACTCAATTATTGTAAGGGAAGTATTAAATGCTACAAATGACAACTTAGTTGTTGCAGCATCAACAGGATGTTTAGAAGTATGTACTGCTATTTATCCTCATACTTCATGGGATTGTTCTTGGATTCATATTGGATTTGAGAACTCTTCAACTGCAATTGCGGGTGCTGAAACTATGCATAAAGTATTAAAAAGAAAAGGTAGAATGAATTCAGACGAGCCAGATCCAAAATTTGTGGCATTTGGTGGGGATGGTTCTACTTATGATATCGGTTTCCAATGGATTTCTGGATGTTTTGAAAGAGGTCACAACATGATGTATGTTTGTTTAGACAATGAAGTTTATGCAAACACAGGTGGTCAAAGAAGTTCATCTACTCCAATTGGTTCAAGTACAACAACAGCTCCAGCTGGATCTCACTCTTATGGTGAGAAAAGACAGAAAAAAGACATCGTTTCTATTATGGCAGCACATGGTTCTCCATATGTTGCTCAAGTTGCTCCAAATAAATGGAAAGATATGGTTAAAAAAATCCAAAGAGGTTTTGCAACTGAAGGTCCTGTATTTATTAATGCAATGTCAGCTTGTACAACTGAATGGAAATTCGCACCAAATCAAACTATTGAAGTTTCTGATTTAGCTGTTGATTCATTAGTATTCCCTCTATATGAAATTATTGATGGTAAAGAATTAAATATTACATATAGACCAAAAAATGTAGTTCCAGTAAGAGATTACTTAGGTGCTCAACCAAGATTTAAACACTTATTTAAACCTGAGAATGAATACCTAATTGATGAATGGCAAAAAAGAATTGATGCTAGATGGGAATTCTTACAAAAAAGAGAAGAGATTAAACTTTAATCTATTAGCTTCTTAGATTATATTGCGTGCCTAAGGTTTCCTCCTTTATTCCCCTTAGGCACAAAGCAATAGTATAACTATAATTAAGTATATCAATATCAATTAAAAGGCTTAGAAGAACATTCAAGCCTTTTAATATTTTTTAAAACCTCTTATTCTATAATTCGAACAAATTAAATCTAGGCTACATATTGAAAATCGACTTCTTAAATATTTTAAAAATGTTTTACGCTCTATTTATTGGAGTAGTAGGTAGTTTATTTTTTATATATTTAAATTTGCCCTTGCCTTGGCTTTTAGGTTCTATTTTTGCAGTTTCATTGGCTATTAGATTTGAAAATCTTAAAATATCATCACCAAAACCTTTTTCAACTCCAGCTAGAATCTTAATTGGAATTACTATAGGTAGTGCATTTACTCCTGAGATTTTAGAATTTATTGATATTTATTTATATAGTTTATTACTTGTAATTCCTTACACTTTAATAACTATAATTGCTGGAATGTATTACTACCATAGATATATTGGTTTTGATAAAAAAACAGCATATTTAAGCTCCATGCCTGGGGGTGTTGTAGAAATGGTAATAATTGGAGAAGAAATTAAAGCTAATATTTCTAAGATTACTTTAGTTCAATCTTCAAGACTATTTTTTATAGTTATTACTCTTCCCTTTGTTATTCAATATATCTTTAAAGTTGATATTGCTGGAAATAAACTTATTACAACCCCAATTGTAGATATCGATATTATTGGGTTTTTATATTTATTTGTAGCTGGTTTAATTGGTGGTATCATCGCAAAAAAGATTAAACTATCTGCTGCATATTTAATAGGCCCAATGCTTGTAAGTATAGCTTTACATTCAACAGGATTTAGTCACGCAATAGTTCCTGATGAGTTTTTAAAATTTGTTCAAGTTGTATTTGGAACAATAATAGGTTTTACATTTAAAGGTGTTAAAATTTCTGAAGTTTTAAAGATACTTTTTAGTACCTTTGGTCACTTTATTATCTTAGCAATCATTTCTATTGTATTTATTTATATTGCCTATTCATTATTTGAATTTCCAATTATTTCTACTTTACTTGCCTTTAGTCCTGGTGGACAAGCTGAAATAAACTTAATAGCTATTCTAGTAGCTGCAAATGTTCCATATATAACTTTACATCATATAGTTAGGCTTTTTATTGTTATGAATTTAGCCCCTATTTTTGCTAAAAAAATGAAAGATTAACGATTAACCATTTAAATTTTTCTGTTATTAATTCATACACTATCAATTAATAAATTTTATTTATAATTTGCGTAGTCTAATTCAAGGTAAGAAAATTGAAATTTAATCAATATAAACTAATAATAGTTATTTCCATATTTTTAGGAATTTTTTATAATCTTTCTTTTTTTACTAATGTAAATAAAGTTTACCCTTTTACTGAAAATATCTTTTTTGTTTTATCATTATTTGTAGTTTTAGTAGCTTTTACAGCATTCTTATTTTCTCTTTTTGCTTCTAAATACACTACAAAGCCTATTTTAATACTTATTATATTTATCTCAGCATACACTGCTTATTTTATGGATACGTATAAAGTTGTAATTGATAGTGATATGATTAGAAATACCATGCAAACTAATCTTGCAGAATCTCTAGATTTATTTTCTCTTAAATTGCTTGCTTATGTAGTTTTATTAGGATTAATTCCATCATTTCTAATTTATAAATCTAAAATTGAATATAATACTTTTGGAAAAGAATTACTCTCAAGAATTAAAACAATAATTCTTTTAAGCTTGATTATTACAATCACAATTTTTAGTTTTAATAAGTATTATTCTTCATTTTTTAGGGAACATAAACCTTTAAGATACCATGTAAATCCAGTTTATTGGATTTATAGTATTGGGAAATATATAAATACTACCGTTGATTCAAAACCAATTGAAATGAAAAAAATTGGAACTGATGCGAAGATAAATGAATCTATAACAGAGAAAAAAGAACTTATTATTATGGTAGTTGGAGAAACAGCAAGAGCAGATAGATTTTCACTAAATGGATATGAAAAAGATACTAATCCATTGTTAAAAAAAGAAAATATCTTTAATTTTTCAAATGTAACATCATGTGGAACATCAACAGCGGTATCTGTACCTTGTATGTTTTCAATTTTCAATGAAGATTCTTATAATTATAAAAAAGGTAGGTCGACACAAAATGTTCTCGATGTTTTATTTAATAGCAAGGATGTAAGCATCTTATGGAGAGATAATAATTCTAGTTCTAAGGGTGTTGCTGATCGTGTAACATATGAAGATTTTAAGACATCTAAAACAAATAGTATTTGCATAGAAGGTGAATGCCGAGATGTTGGGATGATAGTTGGTCTTGATAAGTATATAGAAAAAAATAAAAATAAAGATATTCTAATAGTATTACATCAAATGGGTAATCATGGACCTGCATATTATAAAAGATATCCAAAATCTTTTGAAAAATTTACACCAGTTTGTAACACTAATCAACTTGAACAATGTACACAAGAAGAGGTTGGAAACACTTATGACAATGCTATTTTATATACAGATTACTTCTTATCTGAAGTTATAAAGTTTTTAAAAACATATTCAAATAGCCATGAAACTGCAATGTTGTACATGAGTGACCATGGTGAAAGTCTTGGTGAAAATGGACTATATCTTCATGGCATGCCAAAATTAATTGCTCCTGAAGAACAAGTAAAAATACCAACTATCCTTTGGTTGGGTGATGGTGAAATGAGTGAAGATTATAATTTACAGAAATTAAAAGAACTTTCTAAAAAGAACTTTTCTCAAGACAATTTATTTCATACGCTTTTAGGATTTTTTGAAGTAGAAACAAATGTTTATGATTCTAAAATGGATATTTTAAACGATGCTAAAAAATAGTAAATTAGAGATTTTAATTACAGTATTTTTATTAATTGCTGTAATTTTAATTTTTCAATTTACCGAAATTGATATTCATGTACAAAAATTATTTTTTAATTTTGATACACTTACATGGATTCAAGATAGAGAAGAACCAATTTCAAAATTTATTTTTTATGATGGAATAAAAAAAGTTCTAATTGCTTTTGCTTTTTCGCTGTTACTTTTTTTAATCGTTTTTAGAAAAAAAGAGTTTCTAAATGATTATAAAAAAGGAATAGTATTAGTTATTCTATCTGCAATAATAATTCCAGTAGTTGTTGGTAGTCTAAAAGCTGTTTCAAATGTTCCTTGTCCTAAAAATATAGAGTATTTTGGTGGAACTTATCCAAATATTAAAGCCTTTGATCCATATCCAAAAGATTTTATTCAGGATAAAAAAATAAAATGTTGGCCTGCTGGTCATGCTAGTGGTGGATTTGCACTTTTAGCACTATTTTTCCTATTTAAGAAAAAAAGAAATCAATATTTAGCTTTAAGTTTTGCAATGATTATAGGCTGGAGTATGGGTACTTACAAAATGCTAATTGGTGATCATTTTTTAAGTCATACTATTATTACAATGTTAATTGCTTGGCTAATAATATTATTAATAAAAAATCTACTTGATTTAATACAGAGGAAGAAATTTGAGAAACCAACCCAAATATAACTTTTTTAAAAATACAACCTATGCTTTAAAAGGTTTAATTGATTTAATTAAAACAGAAAGTTCATTTAGAATTGAAGTTATTATAGTTTTAATTTTAATACCTATAATATTTTTTATGGATACAAATATTACAAATAAACTTTTAATGTTTATTACACTTATGGGTATGCCTTTAACAGAAGCTATGAATGGAGCAATTGAAAGAGCTGTTGATTTAGTAACTTTAGAACATCATAAAATGGCTGGTCGAGCTAAAGATGCAGGAAGTGCTGCTGTTTTTATTGCTATTTCTATTTTTATAGTTACATGGGGTATGGTTCTAATAGATACTTATTTATAAAATTTATACAATAGTATATTATATAAACAATATATAAAATATTTAAGTTTTTTTATTTGCTACAATAAAATAAAAAGGCTTAATAAATGGGTTTATTTGATGTAAGTATCAAAGACAAACTAAAAAAAGATATTGTAAATAAAGACTTTATTGAATTTATGAAAAAAAATATTCAAAAAGATAGAGATTATGAAACACTAGAAGATAATCATTCTATTGAACTAAAAAAATCTCATTTAGATACTCTTCTAAAATACAATACAAAAATAGAAATTGATTCATCTAAAAAAGAAAAAGAAGTAAATGTTGAAGCAGAACTTGCAGATACTTTAATACTAACTGTTGTAATTCTTCTTGGAATATTACTTACTTATGGTATTGGAGTCATTATTGTTGTAGCCTTTGCATACTTACAAAAGAAAAAAGCAAATGCTTATATTGAAACTCTAATCAAAAATTATAGAACTATCACTTAAGTTTAGTTATAATCTTTTAAAATTTATATATTTTATATTTCAAAAGGATTTTAAATGCCATTATTAGATAGTTTTAGAGTAGATCATACAATTATGCCAGCACCTGCTGTACGTGTTGCCAAAACAATGAAGTCACCATCAGGGGATGTAATTACTGTTTTTGATTTAAGATTTTGTGTACCAAATGAAAAAATGCTTGGTGAAAAGGGTATTCATACATTAGAGCACCTTTTTGCAGGATTTATTAGAAATCATTTAAACTCAGATACAGTTGAGATTATTGATGTTTCACCTATGGGTTGTAGAACTGGTTTTTATATGAGTTTACTTGGAAGTCCTAGTGAAGAGCAAGTTGGTAAGGCTTGGAGAGCATCTATGGAAGATGTTTTAAATGTTGAAAAACAAGAAGATATTCCTGAATTAAATATTTTTCAATGTGGAACTTGTGCTATGCATTCACTTGATGAGGCAAAACAAATTGCTCAAGATATTTTAGATAGTGATATTGGTGTAATGTCAAATAAAGAATTATACTTAAGTGAAGAAAAACTAGCATCATTAGGTAACTAATTGTTAGAAAAACAACTAGATCTTTTTAAAGAGTTATTTGCTGATTATCCAAATATTGCGATACTTCATGTGAATAATTCTTTAGATATTATTACCTCTACCTTAGAAGAAATCAAAAATAAAAATGAAGGAAATATTAAATATATTCCTTTTATTGATGAAAAATCAGCAAGACTAAGACCAACTGCAAGAGAATATGAGTATGTAGTTTTAGGTGATATTTTATCATACTGCCCAAATAAAGATAAGATTTTAAAACTTATGTATAAAGCCATTGAAAATTCTGGAAACATTATAATTTTAGAAAAAAAATCAAATGATAATTTATATGAACTATTAGAATTAATAGAAAACATAGGCTTTCAAGCTGTAAATAATATTGATTTATTTGATGAATTTAATCTTATCACTGCAAAAAAAATGCACCATTGGGATAATGGATTATAGAAAATATGAACTACGAAGTGGTTACTACCCAAGATGGGTCTAATACCTTATACTCAAAACAATACAATCAACATTATCATAATATAGATGACGGAGCTGTAAATGAGTCATTGCATAAGCATGTAATTCCATGTATAAGCTTTCATAAAAATGAAAAAAGCCTAAATATTTTAGATATATGTTTTGGAATTGGCTATAACAGTTTATCAACAATATATTATGTTAAAAAAAACAACTTAGATATAAAATTAAATATTTATTCACCTGAATTAGATGAATCACTTATAAATTCTCTAAAAGATTTTAATTATCCAAAAGAGTTTGACTTTTTAAAAGAGATTATAAATGAACTAAGCACTAATTATTTTTATGAAGATGAAAATCTAAAAATAGAAATAGGTATAGGTGATGCAAGAAAATATATAAAAAAATTTAATAAAGATTTTTTTAACATAGTTTATCAAGATGCATTTTCAAGTGATGTAAATAAAGAATTGTGGACAAAAGAGTATTTTGATGATATTTTTAAAATATCTAATAAAAATGTAATCATGTCTACATACTCAATAGCAACTCCGGTTAGATTATCTATCTATAAAGCTGGATTTGAAATATATCAATATATCACTGTAAAAAGAAAATTAAGTCTATGTTTTAAAGAAAAACAAGATTTCATTGGAAAATATATTGATATGGAATTAAAACAACAAAGAAACAAAGAAGCTAAACC
>Ga0102954_1000374_pt1 | contig 13694 bp, 17 predicted proteins | sample SalPonA_C_H2O_MG_FD_78511 | JGI IMG/M metagenome (GOLD analysis project Ga0102954, IMG submission 78511) | Water microbial communities from South San Francisco under conditions of wetland restoration - Salt Pond MetaG R2A_C_H2O_MG | ecosystem: Environmental > Aquatic > Non-marine Saline and... | reverse complement strand
TGATTTGATCTAAAGTTTTCATGGAGTTTCCTATGAAATATAAAAATTTAATTCGTAAGTATTCTTGTCAGTGCCACGGTTATATACCTGAATATGTAAAGCCTGACGAGACTTCTTGCCGCCTTTCTCTAGCTCTAGAGAGTGGCGAGTTGTATTACCTTTACTTGGTTTACCCTTACCTGTATTAACTTGAGTAAACCAAGAGTCGTCGCTAACAGTGTAGCCTTTTTTCTCAGCGGCAGCACGAGCAGCCTGAACAGCAGCAGCATATGTATCAAAGTACAAATCCGCAGCGGCATCTTTGCGAGCTTCTACTAATTCTAGCTCTGAAGGTTTATGGTCCATTTGTTTATTACCAACTCCAACTTTAACAAAGTCTTTCCCGACAGTTAGAACTGTTCCAACCTTACCATTGTGCTTCATACGAACCTTGCTACCTTCTGGAAATTTACCAGAGTTAGTAGCTATAGATTTCTTTAAGCTTTCTCTTAGTTCTTTAAAATCTTTCATCGTTATTCCCTAACTCAACATACACCTAGTATAGTTGATATTAAAACAAAAGTCAACAGTTATTTCATACCACGTACAATCTTAGCCAAAGCACGAGCATCCATAGAAGCGCCTACAAGGTCAATAGCCTTTTGCGCATAGTATTCTATAGACTTCTTATTGCCGTCTTTTTTAGCTTGCTGCGCTACGTATCTAGCCAACTTGTCATACTTACCTTTTTGGAAGGTTTTAGCTAAAGCGTATTTAATATCTTGCATAGTAGTTTCGTCTATTTCGTCATACATTTCTTTGAATGACTTGACAGACTCTTCTTTCTTAACGCAGTTAGGGACTTCCTTACCACCTTTCTTTTTCATGCCGATCATTTCATACCCTTTCCAGCAAGGGTCGCCATCTTGTTTGGCTTCTTTATTTTCGATCAACTCTACAGCATCTAACCACTTGCGTAGTTTCTTACCTTCGGCTGTCTCAACAATAACGTAGTTGGCACCGAGAGTAGAGATAACACCTACTTCGTCGCTCTCTTTAATAACTACTTCATCGCCAACAGAGAATAGTTCGCCTTGTACAAACTTCTCTCTTGTTTCAGAAACAGGCTTTAGTTCAAGGTGATTACGGAACTCAGTCATTTCCTGTAGACCCATGCCTTTGCGTACATCGTTAAATAGTTTACGCGCATCAGAGTTTGACATAGACTTCGGTACGCCTTGACTAAATGCTACGAAATCGTTGTTAGAAGCATTCTCGCGCTGTTTGGAAGCAGACATACCTTCAACGCCATCAGCGTCTGGGTCGCGCTCTCCTGCAGAGATAACTGAAATACGTTCGAAGTTATAGAACCCATGACGAGCCTTTTCGCCATTATATTTGTTCAATAACGTTTGGAATTCGGTGACTCGATCTGAGCCGACAACCATAGTAACACGCTTATAGCCTTGGTCATAAAGAGCGACCATAGCATTAATAGCAGTCTTAACGTTTTTATCTACCATAACGTTACGAGCGTGTTTAGGGAACATTTTACGAATGCCCTTTACTTTGTCAGAATAAGAAAGAGGATTCTTTTTAGCGTCTTGTGTTTGTGAAACATAGACTTTATAATCGTTCTTGCCTGATTTAGAAGCAAGCGTATCTAATACTTTACCGTGTCCGATAGTAGGAGGATTCATACGCCCAAAGGTAAAGAATACTTCGCGTTGTTCTTCTACTAGATAATCACTAAAATTCTTAATCATTTTGCCTCACCTTTGTTCTTATTACGTTTTCTTTCCATTTCAGCTTTACGGATAGAAGGTAACATTTTCTTAGCAGAACGAGCAATACGTTTTTGTACAACAGGTTTTTCTAAACGCTTTTCCAGTTCTTTTTTACGGGCAACTGACAATTCTGCTTTAGGAATATCTTTAGTGAGTCTCTTAAGAATCTCGTTACGGGCATGTTTGCGTGCACGCTTTTTGAGTTTTTCCATGTTAGCGATCTTTCGCTCTGCGCGACGACGACCAATAGCAATCTTGGCTTTATTACGCTTCATGATCTGAGCTCTCTTGCGACGTTGAGTTACATCAAGAGCTTCTGTCTCTACTTGTTCGTTACCGTCTTGTGGGCGATCAGTAACTGTAAATTCTTTGAATGATAATGGCTTTGCCATCGTTAGTTCCTTTTTAATTTGGTTCAACCCATCAGCCGCGACTCGGAGAGTCCCAGCCTTTTAATATATCGGGAGAAAAGTTGTTGTACGAGAACTCCATACGATCAACCAGTTTCACCGCGTCACCACCAACAGTATCGATAGCCACGTAACCTTCTTCACCAGTTACTTTGTAACCGTTAGAAGTTTTTACGAAAGTTTCAATACTTTTAAGTTCATTAAGTTTATTTATAAGTTTTAATTTAGCCAAAACCAAAACACGTTGTAACTCGAATAGATTGACTAATGATACCTTATTTGACTCTGAAAAGAAAGCTAAAACCGCATCTCGTTTAGCAGCTTTGCCAGCCTTACCCTTTTCTGTCTTTAACTTATCAATTTCCTTTTGGTATTTATCATTAATAAATTTAATCAAATTTGTAACGTGTTTGCGAGTATCTTTTATCACGATACCTTCACGAACGTGTTTGTTGTTGAATTGCTCTATTAGTTTAGACAATTCCGAGTTAGCTTCTAGTTGACGCAAGGTTGAACCAGATACTTTATTGAATAGTTTACCTGCTTGAGATAGTAAAGAAGTAACCTCAGCAGTTTCTTTCTCGGTCATAGTTGCCTTTGAAACGTCTTGTAACATAGCGTCTTGAGACCAAACGTTTTTAGATTTCTTTAACGCCTTTACATCTACGCCATAGTCCGCTGACATAGTTTCAAAAGAATTACCCTTATACGAGGTGTGCCATACAATACCGATTTTAGCAGATAGGATTTCGCTCGCTTGTTCTACAGGAACAGCATAAGCGATTGTGTTAGGATGGAATACTACGTATTTCGTTCCGTCAATAGTTTTGGTTGTTAAGTCAGACTTGCTGAACAAGAAGTCCCCTTGAATGACACCTTTGATACCCAACTCAGGGAGATACTTCAAAGCGTCTTTCATTTTAGCCGTTAGCGCAGGACTCATCTCGTCTAGGTCAATATCTTCTTCTGTCTTAAACACCTTTGGGTTCTTGTTAAAGATACCTTTCTTCGCTACAAAGAACTTACCGTCACTTGGATCAGTACCACAGAAAATAGCAGGAGCTCCATCCCACTTAACAGAGATCTTACCTTTATGCTTACCAGCTAACATATCGCGTAGTGAACGCAAGGCATTAATAGCTTGGCGAGTACCGTCAACACCACCATAGATCACCTTGTCTTCAATATGAGTCATGTGAGTGTTTTTTTGTTCGGTAATAAATTCTCTAAATTTCATTGCGAATCCTATGACAGTTTACAGTGTATAGATGAGAAGTCGTTCATCTTAGCTGCAGAATAGTAAAATTTCTTCAATTGTTCTGGAGTGAAACTCAAGTACAGTGCCATGAAGTACGTTAAATATGCTGACATTTTAAGTTCGATTTCATCGTCAGGGATAGGCTTGTCTATGTAAACCACTTCAGAGAATCTAGTGATCTTAGGCAACGTCTTGTTAATATATCCCAACGGGTCAGCAAATATGGCTTTTTTATCAGCAGTAATATCGAAACCATTAGCTTCGGCTTCAGCTCGTACGATCTTAGCAGACACAGCACCTAACTGTACAGAAGTCCCAGCCATACGTCCTTCCGAGAATATGTTAATATCCGCTTCAGTCTTAGCCTTCTTAGCTTTAGCGCCAACTCGAATATTAAACCCTTGGATATTACCAGTAGTTTCAAAGATAAAGTTAGTTGCTCCGAATGCGGTAAACAGTACACGCTTTAATCTTAGGTCGACTTGAGGCAATTCGTTTTTCTTCTCATTAACAATAGAGAACTTGCCCTTCTTACCTTTAGAAACTTTCTTGAGAGAAACACCGATAATTTCACGGTTCATAAACTTATCTCTCAACCAAGAGTTAAACTCAGCCAAGCTTACCATATTCTTGGTTTGCGCTACAATTTCTCGTTTACTAATGGTCATAACCCAAATGTCTGCTGGGTTCCAGTTATCTTTAGAGTCTTTTAGACCCAAACGCTTGGCTGTTTCAATAAGAATGTTAGAGTCGTTTTTACCAGAGTCAAGATAGATCTTAGCGCCTACTATATTGCCGAAGTGTCCATAAAATGCTTCCCACTGCTCAACAAAGTTATGATACCATTCGGAGTCAAATTCAAAACCGACCTTAGCACTGATCTCTGCTACAGTCGGCTTCTTACCCATCATCATTTGTTGGAAGTAATAGATAGTACCTGATTCTTGTTGATCGTTAGTTGGGTTGTTTTTCTTATCACCAACTTTATTCAAACGACCAGAACCACGCAAACCAGCAGAGGCATATAGCTCAACGTTTACAATAGCGTTTGTCACAAACCCTTCAGTATTCCTGACTAGGTTATATTCAGAAAACCTTTTATCGGTAGAGATCTTCTTCATAATAGCTGGGTCAGTTATTTTGACAGTCAAACGCTTGCTTAACTTGGTATAGTCGTGTTTGGTTTTAAGGTAAATATGACGTTGATCGTATTTAAGTAATAGCTCTAGAAATCTACGAAGATCTTGGTGAGTGTTATTAGGTAAATGCTCTACACCCATCCAAGGAGCAGATGATTCGTTAATCATCTTCTCTTCTTTAGCAATAAATCCTGAAAACCGCATCATTTTAAGTACCTTTTAATTAATTATGGTACTATTTATAATGATGGATGAACGAGATTATTCTCCTCATAGTATTGCTTGATAGTTTCGATAAGCTTACCAGACCAGTTATCTCGGTGTTCTATAAACACCTGTGGCTCATTCTCGCCATCTACGGAGATAATAGTCACTAGTTGCTCAATGGGTTGACCAGTACGCTCTTCCCACATAATAGCATATGCAGTTTCCTGCATAAAGTAGTTTGTGATCCAAGCTTTTGGTTTAGGTTTCTTAGAGGTTTTAAAATCTATAATAGAACGCTTACCATCAAACTCAGCGACACAGTCCACGCGACCAGCAACACCCAAATGTTCAGAATAGAGCGGTGCCTCTTGAGCAAATACTCTCCCGATGCGATTATCGAGAATAGGCTTGACAGCAAGAAAAGAGTTAATAATATCAGGTGTGTAACCATCTTTAAATCCTTCTACGTTATCAATGTATTTCTCAATAATTTCGTGTACAGCTGTACCGCGAACAGAAGCGCGATAAGAAACCCTTGCGGCTTCTTCTTCACCAACACGAGCTTTCCATTTTTCAATGACGTCTCTAGAGAGAATACTTAGCGTTGTAGTAATTGAGGGAAAATGTCCCTTTGGAGTAGCGTAATGACGAACACCATCATCACGAGTCACAGCGTCTAGCTCTAATAGCTCAACGGTTTCATGAATAAAAGCCATAATAATCCTTAGCGAGTTTGGTCAATAATAATTTCAACGTTAGAACCGTTTGGTCCATACATGTAAATTCCATGCTCATAAACGTTGGTTTCAATGCCTTCTACAGTAGCGTCACCACCAGCCAAGATGTAGTCTACACCATAAGCTACAGCTTTCTTCTTAGAAGTATAAGTTCCACAGTAACCATCTTCACTACCCATAACGACATAAACTTTCATAATCTCTACTCCAACTCAATTTACAGAGGAAGTATAACTGTTATGAAAACAAAAGTCAACACTTTTTTTAAATAATTCTCAATCTTTTTTTAGGAGATAACCATTTCTTCCAAACGTTAGTGAATTTTTCTTGCGAGCAATCTATACCTAAATTCCTTATAGAGGAAAGAGAGTGTTCTACTTCTTCACAGAAAATATCTTCGTACCAAACGAAGCGAGAATTCACAAGAGAGTCTTTACTCAAAAGCATATTCATATGCGTAAGCATTTTATACTGTATGGAAACAAACCTCATCATATCATCAGTAGGTTCTGCGTCGTTAATGTATATACCATGATAATTATTTTTGTTATATGCATTCTGAGCACTTATAAAGACTTCTCTAATATTAGCCCTAGAAAGAAATATAACAAGGTCAAAATCTTTGGCTCTTTCTCTAACCCACGTTTTATTTTGAAAAATTATCGTCTTAACTACACAATTTTCTGGTATATCTTTCGGAGGAGAATTCAACCAGTTGTCTTCTCTATGGCTTCTCTGGGAGTTGAACGGCTCAAAGTAAAGTGTATCACCAGTAAGGTTACAAATAGCATTAGCTAAATTTGTGCTGCCAGATCTAGCGTGTGCTATTATTAATATCTTCATCTATTGTTTTTCTACTTCAACTCCACACTTGTTTAGAAAAAATACCCCTTCATTACAACGATACGGATGCTTGTACACAACACGGTTTATACCAGACTGATAGATCAATTTAGCGCAATCAAGGCAGGGTTGGTGTGTGGTGTATAAAGTAGAACCTTCACAGGATTCAGAGCTCTTAGCAACCTTAGCGATTGCGTTAGTCTCTGCGTGTAGAACTTCGGGTCGTGTTACAAAGTTATCGAACTCGCAAACGTTATCCCAACCAGAAGGCATTCCGTTATACCCGATAGAAATAATACGATTATCCTTAACTATTACCGCTCCAACTTGTAACCTCTTAGCGGAAGAAAGCTTAGAGTAAACTTCCGCAGCTTCCATATGAGCAACGTCCCATTTATTCATCTTCATCGTCACTCAAGTGAGTGTAATCATAATCACGTTCTCCATGGAAGAACTCTGCTTTTACAACACTGGTTACAGTACGAAGTTGTAAACAAATCTTATTAATTCTATATGATAAAAAGAAAACATAAGCTGTAAGCATAGTTATAACCATGATTAATAAAGTATGCATCCAATCTAAAGACATTTAAATTACCTCCAATATTTTGTTAACCACATTTGCGGTATCTTCTAGAGTTTCGTGACGCATCTCAACGATACAGCCTTCCTCTTCGCCAAATAGCGTCATTTTATCTCCATATTCTTCAACGATATTTCTACACTTCGTCGCGACAGTTTGGATAAATTTGTCAGATTGATCGGAACCACGTTCAGCATATCTTCGTTGTCGTTCTTCATCCGATACAGTTAGATGTATAATAACCTTATCATCAAAAGTATCAAAGAAACGTTTATTATTTAGCCTATCACCTTCTCCTATGACCACCTCGTTAGGTTTTGTGCTAAAGTACTCCACCGCTTTAGGTGCTACTGCCATAGAAAGGCGGTCTGTTCCTGAGAACGTTTCACCTTCTTCATACTTACCTAGAATGCGAATATTACCGTTCACGTGAGAGTCCAGTAGATCTATCGGACGCTCTGGGGTAAACTCACCAAGTGTTTTCATAAGAGACTTCATAACAGTTGACTTGCCCGTCCCTGGAAGTCCAATCAAATATATCAATTTCATTACATAAATTCCTCAAGTCCAAAAGTGACTTCTTTGTCTTCTTTAAACATCCAGTCAAGTCTGGCTATTTTTCCTTCATCAACAAATGCGCTCATTTTACCTTTATCTATCATCTTGGAAACAGACAGTTCTTTATCCAAGGTTTCGTTACGAGCGTCCCAAAGTACACGCCATTCTATACCATCCCAAGAGTCTTGCTCTACGCGACGAATCTCTTCAGCAACACGATCGTTATAATAGCCAAGGTATCTGCCGTCTCGAATGCGATAGACCTTCTTATAAGCACACAAAGCTGTTTCCATTGTATACGGATTTATGTCAGAAGTCAAGCTTTTAAATCGATCTTGCATTTCAATCAACAATTCTTTAGCTTGACTCTCTAGCCATTCATACTCTGATGCGCTTAGTTTCTTATCATACCAATCGTCTTTACCCAAAGCGAAACAGAAACCGTTACGATGCGAGCGACTGCCAGAGTAATCATTAAACAATAGCGTACTAGGTACAGCGGGAACGTTACACGTTGAGTATAGGTGCTGTAGATAAAACCAAGCAGAGTATCGACCGAACTTGTAGAACTTATCCTTAATAACACCATATAGGTTATCGAACGTTTGCTCTTCAGTATCACCATAATGCTCGGAAAGAGCCTCTTCCTGTGTTTTATCTCCTACGAACTCTGCGTAAGATTTAAACATATCAGGTAGATGACCTTTAGACCATTTAGTATCGTTCTGATAGCGAAGGCGCTTATAGTTCTCGGTGTTCCACTCATTCATTCTATCATAAGTCGCCAGCTCAAAGTCAGGGAACTCGTTGAGTAGAATAAACGCAGTGGGTAGATAATAAGTGTTACCATATAACCAAGCGAACCACAAACGCTGTTCAGAGTTGTGCTCGTATCTCTGATTAAGGTAGTTAGTCATCCAAACCGCAGGGTCGCAATCTTTATATTGAAGCGACCATGCGTACCATTTTATAAAAGACTCTCGTCTATTTTCTTGTAATCTATAATCCATTATGCTGCATCTTCAAAGGCGGGGAGAACTTCTACAATAATATCATCTTGAAGGTTGTGGTGTTCTATTGTCTCTATAATATCTTCAACCCAACCTTCTCGGGTAGCTTTAATATACTCTTCAACTGAAGAATAGTAAAGTACAATCGCGGCTTTAGTTGGTTTCGTGTGTTTTTTCTTAGCTTGCTCTTTCTCGTGACGAAGCGCATACCAACCAACTTCTTTATACTTCGATACCTTAGCTTTTACAAAAGGGATGTTATTAAGTTCATATTTGTGAACTGCGTATTTTAAAACCTCGTTATCAGTTCTCTTAATAAGTTTTTTGTTGGTATACTTTGTTATCTCATCTTGATCTATAATAGATTGTATAGCATTTTTAGCTTGAACCTTGGGCTTAAATCCTTGTAACCCGTGTAATTGAGCGCAAATATATTCTATGCGTTCTGATTGACCTCGTTTGTCTTTAATAGGGTAAACAAAATATTCTTCGTTCTCTTCAAGTAGTTCTAAGATAACACCTCTGATATCACCCGCAGTATTCGGTGAAGTAACTACAAAGTCTTGGTCGTTACTAAATGAACCGTATAGGCTAAATGTACGTCTAAGTCTTTTAGGGTCGCCAAACTCTTCAACGTCTATGTATATAGCAGGAACCTTCTCCCACCCAACGAGAGTTGCTGCCCGTAACCTAGTGTTTCCGTCTAAAATAATGTTCTTACCGTCTTTCATAACTGCTACCGTTATTCCGGACATTGTCTCTTTAGCCTTAACTGGGTCGGACTTTATCTTCCCTACAATTTCCTGAACTTTACCGTACTGCTCTTGTCTAACTTGAGACTTGCCGTAAGTTAAAACCTTGTTAATATCAACCCAAGTTGTGATGTACTCACCCGCTTTAACTGAATCGCGAATTTTACGGGCAATGGTATTTGAACAAGAAGCTAAGTCTATGGTTTCATCTAAAGGATTACCGTCAATATAGTTTACAATCTTAGCCTTTAGTTTTGTGTCTATATCAGAACCCTTACTAGCATTAAATGATAAATTATAAAACTTCTCTTGGGGTAAAGTACCAAACATGTACTTCAACGCAAAATATTCTGCTGCTCTCGCTTCGTCTTCTTCCCCTTTGAAAATAATTAAACGGTTGATTTCTCCCTCGTTATACGCCTTTTCTAGTTCTGGGTTATTGCTTGATGAAACGTAATCGCGAATATCCTTTCCTCGTTCGGTTTTTACCCCAATGTATTTCTTTCCGTTAATGGTATTCTCTAAAGCGTATAGGTATGAATTCATAATATAGTCCTCAATTAATCAACATCAACACACTTATTCTACTACACCTCTTCGTAAAAGTAAACATCTTTTTAAAAGAAATTTGATAAACCTTCTGGTTCAAGAAAGACTTTAACACAACCACCCTTACCTTTTTTGTGGACGGCTCCATAGATGACTGGATCTTCTATATCATACCAGCTGTCTTCAATAGTATTGTTGATTCTACACATAGTCAACTGGCATTTGCTCTTTTGTTCACCGAGCATTACAAAGCCAATTTTCTCGTAGAAAGGAACGGCAGGAACTTCACAGGATACGCGATAGTATTTGACACCAGCTTCTTTGGCAGCTTTAAAAGAATCCTCTGTGAGTATTTTAGCAACACCTTTGCGACGGTGTTTAGCGAAAGTATGGAGCAGCTGTAGGTTAGCAACCTTGGGCAAACGTTTAGAGTGAGTGGTGATAATTGCCCCAGCCAACTCATTACCTTCCCAAAGTCCAATACAGTACTCCCACTGATCCTGCATATTCGCTTTAGCTACAAAAGTCTTAGCGAACTTATCTGCAGGATCATCAGAAATAGCCGAGATAAATTCCTCGGCTGTTGTTTTACGCAACTTCATGGAATTCACGTTTCTTATCACCTCTTGACTTATCATACTTAGTATTATTCCAACCCGCATATTCGCGTTGATTCCAAACGAACGGAGGGAATTCGTAATCATAAGCAGCCAAGATTTCAGAAACGCTTGGACCATCATTAAGGGCAGCATCAATAAATGCTTCTGCGAACTTAAACTGGTCTTCAATCTGTTTACGGTTAGTGCTAGAGCGGAAGCAACGGAACTCGATAGTACCAGTATGCTTCATACAGTAAGTATTAATCGCGAATCGGAAAGGACGTCCCATAGAAACGCCATCTTTACCAGCAGCGTGGAGTTTGATAAAGTGGTCAAAGTCTTCGGCTAGGTTAATAATATTATCACACATATAGTCTGGCATAGGACGACCACCATCCCACTTGAGGTATTGCTTCGCGCCTTTACACTCTTTGATAGTACGATAGTCGTGGTACTGATACAACGCTTCGATAGTTTCTTCTTGGTTAGCCTTAATGTAAGCAATTAGTTTCTTTAGAGCATTAATATCGTCTTTTATTCCTGGGACAAATACGTGTAGGTGACCATGGTTCACCACAGAAGCTGATGGATTATACCCAGCATCAACAAACATGTCGTGTAACTCCATTACTCGATCGACTTGCTCTTGCCAAGTAGCAGTTGGTTTGGTATTAATCTCACCGCCCATAGGAGGTTCAACACCCATGGGGTCGCAAGCAACATACTGATAAGGTTCGTGGATATTTACAATATCCGTTTCAGCATATTCCCATGCGCCTAAATGTTCTGGAATTTCCATGTCACGAGGAATATCTCCCCATTCAATCTCATATCCCCAAGTAAAGTCTTTCTTATCATACATAATTTAATCTCCTATGGCTGTAAATCGTTTCCTTCAAAAGAAACCTTATATACACCCGAAGTAATTCCAGATCTTTTCAATACATCCTCAGTACTGGCAAGGATAATTCTACGAGCAGACTGATAGATCCATAAAGGACGTTTACCATTTCTATTGTAGCTTATACTACCCGTATCCGTCAACCAAATTGCTGAAATAGATGCGTCTTCCCAGTACTCAGGTTCGTGACCTTCTTTCAACGTATGGAACAACAACTCACTATCGTTCTTAGTTTCGGTTTTAAATCCGTATAAGCTTTCCCAGTTATCAGGGAGCTCTTGAGAAATAACACCATTATGTACCAAAGATAACGTATCGTCCGCAATAGGTTGATTGTAACGTAAGTCAGAAGTGCTATAGCGACAGTGCCCGATAAAGGTTAGAGTATCGCCATCTACCCAATCAGCAGGGTCGTGTAACTTAATAAACTCTTCAGCCGAAGTAGGTTCTTTAATAGTAACTAGAGAACCGTCTTTATAGTAAGTCACGCCAGTAGCGTGTTTACCTCTGATTTGTGATTCATAAAACAGCTTGCGAATCGTGTCTAGATCCGCAGCTGTAACGTTTTGAATAGAAGCACCAAGTACTCCACACATTAGAAAAAGTCCTCGAGGCTGGCGACTTCTTTCAAAGCTTCAGGATGATACTCAGCCAACATATCCTCACCACCATTAGTTCGGCAGTATTCGTACCACTCTTCACTATCCCACATATTAGGAGAGACGCCATTCCAATATTCACGCCACTCTGGGTGGTCTTTGTTCAAGCGACGATCATCAACAAACTGACGACGGAGTGTTTCGTATTCCCAAGAGCCAAGCTTATCCATATCCTCACGGAAATAGAATACTAACGACATACGAAGGAAATCCTCTGGACCAGAATCTGGTGCTTCAATAGGAGTATTACCGTGAATGACACGCATATTGTCGATTAGCAAAAGGTCTCCAGGACGAACGTTAATCGCAGCGCGAACTTCCGGAGCAACCAAGTAGCCACCTTTCCAGTTTTTACCTTCTTTAGTAATTACTGTCAAGTTAGAGAAACCTTCGTTCAACGAGCCAGCATCGCGGTGACACGCCATACGAGCATTACGGTCGGCAGAGGTAGTGTTTACCGTAATAGTGGTGAACGTAGTATCTTCACCAATAAGGAAACGATTATCCAAACGGTCGGCAAACGCTTTCTGAGCAGCATAACGATTAGGGAGTAATCGAGCCATCTCTTTATCTAGTTTACGCGCAAAGGGATAACACTTCTCGAACGTCTCACGGTTGTGGTCGGTAAATGCTGTTGCGCGACCATATGGAATACGAGGATAACGACCATAGAAACCAGCGATACCTGACCAAATAGCAGTAGCATAAGAGGTATCAGAAACGAAGTCTTTACGTAACTTCAACGCATAGGCACGAGCTTCACTAACACTTAGTTCAGCAAGCTTATCCATCGCTTTGGGGAAGAAGTTGCGATAGTCACCGAACTCTTTCTCTACTTTTTTACGTAACCAAACTGAACCACGAGTTTCATATTGCTTTATAGCATGCTTGGTAATAATTTCTTCTACTGGATCAGAGCCATCTAGATTCTGTGGTTGGTTCTTAATGTAGTGGTCTAAGATATCCGCTTGGAACGGAGTTAGCCAATCTCGACCTTCACCACCACCAACGTTCTGAGTTTCGGAACGTGGACCAGCAGCCATACCGCGATTATTAGATTCTACCGCAGCACCATATAATCCTTCGAACGCACCTTGCTGTTCTTCAGCGCTGAATACGTTTTTACGGAATTTAAACGCAACACGAGACTCATCAATACACCCGATACATTCACGGTTACAAGTTGCTTCTTGTACCATATCGCATTCTGGTGGTAGATAAAAATCTGCGTCGTTATCAACTAGAATGTCATACGAGGAATCGTCGACATAGCGACCAATTACATCTTCGTCTTTGATCATAAATTGTGCGACATATACATCTTGACCTTCGTCACCTTTGTATTTTTGCCACACATAATTACCGAATTTAATTTCTTCCATACTATACTCCCAAGGTTACAGGATATATTATAACCCATATTTCATATATTGTCAAGTTATTTTTTAATCTAAATCTCTAGAAAGTTGCCAGTTGCCTGCCCATGGGTCGGCTTCTCTAGTAGCAGTTTCACTTTGTAGAAAGGGGAATTGGCGTATATGGCTTCGCAAAATAACATCCAATTCTATAAGAACGTTAAGAGGAAATCCCTGCCTAACAGGACGTTCTGGAGTGTACTCGTGACACCATAAATCGTTCTCAATATAATTATTGAACTCTTGGTATCCGTAGAGTAGATCGAATTTCTTAGCTATATGAGGATATAGGCTCTCTATAGCAGAGA
>Ga0102954_1000373_pt1 | contig 13701 bp, 14 predicted proteins | sample SalPonA_C_H2O_MG_FD_78511 | JGI IMG/M metagenome (GOLD analysis project Ga0102954, IMG submission 78511) | Water microbial communities from South San Francisco under conditions of wetland restoration - Salt Pond MetaG R2A_C_H2O_MG | ecosystem: Environmental > Aquatic > Non-marine Saline and... | reverse complement strand
TAACAATTTCATTTAAAGTAAAAGCTTCTTTATTCTGTAGTTCTTGCTCTAATTTAATTTGATTAATTCTTTTATTAATTATCCCATCATCAAACAAGTAATTACAAAAGCCATTTATATGCTGGTATTGTTTATTGATTGTATTTTTAGACAAGTTATTAGACTGTGTAAATTTATCCTTATCAATTCCTATTATTAAGTCTTCAAAGCTAATATTTCTTATTAAGCCAATTGCTTTTGGTCTACAAATTAAATACTTTTTTACATAGGTATTGATATCAGATTTTTTAATTTCATCAACATAGGCTATTTTTGTGTATTTCATAACTTCTAAGAAATATTCTAAAGCTTTCTCTTTCTCATTAATTGTTTTTTGTGATGTTTTATTAGTATCTGTGTAATATTCTAAATAATCTATAATAGCTTTTTCTATTGTCAATCTTTTTAATGTATTATTTAGAGTTATAGGTTCTTTTGTTTTGACTATTCTTTTAGGTTTAGATTTAAAAGTAGTTCTTCTTAATTGTTCTTCAACTATTTCAATTGATGCTAATTTTAAATTATATTGAAGTTCATTTACAGATGATACATCCAGTTTATCAATAGACGTATTAAGTTTTAAAAGTAAAGTATTCAATATGCTTTCACTAAATTTTATATTAGTATCTGCTAACTCTTCTTTTAATTCACTAAGTTGTCCACTTAAGGCGTATAAAGCTTGGTCTTCTGGTGATTCATTCATTTCATCAACATAACCTACTCCAAAGCTTCCTGTGTAACTTCCATTAATTCTTGCCTCATAATCTTCATTTAAATTATTTACAATAAATTCATCAACTAATCTTTGTAGTTCTGAGTCAGTTAAAACTCTCATTTTGTATTTTTCCTTAATTACTTCATAATCAACTTTTATATTTTCTATATCTTTGATAATCTCTTTTAAATTTATATATTTATTTATATCGTAAGTCTTTTTAAACTCTACTCTATTAAAGTACTTTCGTAATGATTTATTGATTACCAATCTAAGAAGTATATTGCCATTAGATTTTTGAGTAACACCTTTTAGTTTACCATTAAAGTTAAGCATAACTTTCTCCAGAATTAAACTAGAAAGATATTTTTTGTACCAAGTTTTGTACCAAGATACAGATATAAATACTATAAGTTCCTAAAGTTAGGGTATAAGCAACTCTTTGGTTAAGGGTTGCTTTTTTTATGTCTTTAAACTCTACCTTTTAATTCTTCAAGTCTAGCTATTCTATCTTCTGTAGTAGGATGAGTTCTAAATAAATTACCCATATTTTTACCTGTAAATGGATTTATTATAAACATATGAGCAGTTTGTTCAGTTGCATTATGTACTTCATATCCACCTTTTGCATATTGTTCTAATTTAGCTAAAGCAGATTGTAGACCAGCAGGATTTTTTGTCATTCTAGCTGCTCCCTCATCCGCTAAAAACTCTCTATTTCTACTTACAGCCATTTGAATTATAGTTGCGGCTAATGGTAAAACAATAGCCATCAAAATCATAACTATAGGATTTGAGTTTTGTCTATTTCCCCCAAACATTGCACTAAACTGCATCATATTTGCAATCATAGCAATAGCTCCTGCAAAAACAGCTGCTATAGTTCCTATTAAAATATCATAGTGTTTTATGTGAGATAACTCATGGGCAATAACACCTTCAAGCTCTTCTTCATTTAACATCTCATATAAACCCATTGTAACAGCAACAGCAGCATTTTCATGGTTTCTTCCTGTAGCAAAAGCATTTGGAGTATGGTCAGGGATTAAATAGACTTTTGGCATTGGTAAACCCGCTTTTTGAACTAACCTTTGAGTAATAATATAAATAGGATGCCTATGATCTTCAATTGGAGTTGCATTATAATGTTTTAAAACTTGTTTATCAGAGTAATAATAAGCATAAAAATTAATACCACAAGCTATTAAAAATGCAATCAACATACCATTTGGTCCACCAAATGAATAACCAATAAATACAAATAAAACTGTGAGTAGTGTTAATAAAAATACTGTTTTAATCTGTTCCATTATCTTCTCCTTTAAATTCTATTTAAAATCGATTCTTTTTTATATAATACTTTCGCACTTGGTGTAAGTTTTGAAGTACTTTCTAAATGAACATCTTGATCATCAAAGAAAATATCAGCCCCAAATGCCTTTACAACTTCATACTTATCAACTCCACCTAAAAAGAATGCTTCATCAAGTCTTACTCCCCATTGATTAAGAGTTCTGATTACTCTTTCATGGGCAGGAGAGTTTCTTGCTGTTATTAAAGCAGTTCTTATTGGTGTTTTTTCTTCTGGATATTTAGCTTGAATATTAGAAATTACTCTTAGTAATTGAGCGAAGGGACCGTAATTTAATGGATTGTTTGCATTTTCTTTTTCAAATTTTAAAAATGCTTCTAAACCTTGAGTTTTATAGATTATTTCTGATTCTTCTGAAAATAATACAGCATCACCATCAAATGCAATTTTAACTTGATTTATATTCTCACTATCCACATCTTCATAAGGTAAAATTCTAGCAGCTGCAATACCTTCATTTATAGCATCTTGTACATCCTTTTCATTTGCAGATAAAAATAAATCAACTTTAAAAGGTTTAAGATACTTAGAAATTTCATTTCCTCCACTCCAAGCACTTCTTTGAATATCAAGTTTATAATCTTGAATAGCTTTTGTTATTCTAAGACTAGTTGCTGAATTATTTCTAGACATGATAATTACTTCAACTTGTTTATCATTTGGAAAATCATTGTTTATATTTAAAAGATTTTTTACAAGTCTAAAACCTGTACCTTTTTTTGGCAATAAATCTTCATTATCAATTTGATATTTATAGTATTCATCCAAACCTTTTTCTTCAAAGATTTTATTTTCTTCTTCTAGGTCAAAAAGGGCTCTTGATGAAATTGCTATTACAAGTTTTTTATCTAAATCATATCCCAAAACTACTTCTCCGTTAATATTTATGAATTTTAGTAAATTATATCCAATAAATTTTAACAAATAAAAAAATTTAATAATTTTTTTATTTCAAAAAAAGGAAATTTCTTTTAAAATATAACAATTAAATGTTTTTAGGAAAATTTGGATGAAAAAGTTATACATAGTTCGACATACACAAAAAGATGATTCAAAAATTGGTGATGATTATGATAAACCTCTTACACAAGAAGGATTAGATAATGCACACGCAATTGGAGCTTTTTTGAAGAATCAAAAATCTACTTGTGATTTAATAGTCTCTAGTCCAGCAAAAAGAACTAGACAAACTTCTGAGATTATTGCAGAAGAACTTAACTACAGAAAATCTATTATGTATAATGAAGTACTATATATGGCATATGTAAATGAGATGATAGAAACTATCACATATACATTTGATACTGTAAATACAATGGTTTTAGTAGCCCATAATCCTTCTGTTACAGCTTTAGCCTTAACATTAGTTGGATTAAAAGAAGAAATAAAAATGGGTGGAGTAGTTGAAATAGAGTTCAACTGTGATTCATGGATTGACATTGCAAAAGAAAATGCAAAATTAATTGATTATACAATACCTAAGTAAGAATATTTATTCTTACTTAAAATTGTAAAAACTACTTACCTAAACAAAACTCTCCAAACATTACATCTAACATTTCATCATTTTCATATGGTCTAGTAATATTTGAAATCTCTAAAATTGCCTCATTTATATAATGGGCAAAAAATTCTAATTCTCCTGTTTCAAGAGGGGTTTTAGCATTTTCAATGTTGTAAAGTGTTTTTTCAACAGCTACAACTTGTCTTTTTGAAATAAGACTCATTTCATCACTATGAGTATTTTTATCTAATATTTTTTCTACAGCCTGAATTAATGGTTTAATATCTTGTTTTGTAGATATTTCAATATGCTCATCTATTTTTGATTTATCAAATTTATTTTCTAAATCTGCTTTATTTAATACTTTGATAATTTGCTTATGATTGTTTTGAGAAAGTAAATCAATAATCCTTAAATCTTCATCATCACACTCTTTACTATTGTCAAATAAAGCTATTACAATTTCTGCTTCATCAATTGCTTGAATAGATTTTTCTATACCTATTTTTTCAATTGTATCATCAGCATTTCTAATTCCAGCGGTGTCAACAATTTTTATAATATGAGTTCCAATTTTTACAGATTCTTCAATTGTATCTCTAGTAGTTCCTGCAATATCTGAAATAATAGCTCTTTCAAAATTTAAAAGTTTATTTAAAAGTGAAGATTTTCCAACATTTGGTTTACCAATAATAGCAACTTTAAAACCTTCAATCATTCCTTCTCTTCTTTTTGAAGCATCAAGGGTATTATCTAACTTTATAATAGTATTGTCTATTTTTCTTTCAATGGTTTCAAGAATATCATCAGGTAAATCATCTTCAGCATAATCAATCGTAACTTCTGTATATGCTAACATAAAAAGTAAATCTTCTCTAATTTCATTTACGAAATCTTTTAATTCGCCTTTTAATTGTTTTGCCAATAATCTAACAGCATCTTCACTTCTAGCTTCAATTATTTTTGAGATAGCTTCAGCTTTTGATAAATCAATCTTATTATTTAAAAATGCTCTTTTTGAAAATTCGCCAGGTTGGGCTAATCTTGCATCATATTTCAAAATTTCATTTATAAGCATGTTTGCAATCGCAATACCACCATGGCATTGAAATTCAACAACATCTTCACCTGTAAATGAGAATGGAGCTTTAAAATATAAAATTAAAGCTTCATCAATGATATTTTGGTTATTATCGTGAATATTAGCTAAGGTTGCAAGTCTTGGTTGAAAGTTTTCTTTGTTAGTGATTTTTTTGGCAATGCTTAATGCATTTTTACCTGAAAGTCTTAAGATGCTAATGGAACCAATTCCATTAGCTGTTGCAATGGCAACAATAGTACTATTATCAATCAATAACTATAATCCTCTTTATTTCTGTACTCATTAACAAGTACATATTTTTCACCTTTAACATTTGTCTTAACTGCTACGTACTTATCAGGGAATTCATCCCTTAATTTTTTAAGTGCAATATGAACTAAAATACCATCAAGTGGTTTTGTTTTATAGCTACCTTGTTCTTTAATAATCTCTATTACAGGACCTAAATATGTATAAATAGATTCCTCTTGATTTTTTAAGAACTCAGCAACTTCAAGTCTTAACATTAAGTTATACTTGTCATTAATCCAGTTAAATAAAACATAAGAAAGAGCTTTATATCTATATCCCTCTTTACCAATTAATAATGCAGCATCATTACCTGTAAACTCTATATATAATGTTTCTTCATCATAAAAGTCTACTGTAATTTCATCTAATTCAAAACATATTTTTCCAAAAAGGATATTTATGTCTTTTTTAACTTCATCAATTATTTCTTGCTTATCTTTTTTGATAACTAATTTAGAATCTTCTTGAGAAATATCTTCATCATAAAACTTTCCAAAAACTTCCTCTTTCGATTCAACTTTTGGATCATTTTTATAAAGTTCTTCATTAGAAACATCTTTTGGTTTTTCTTCTTGAACATTAACTTCATTACTTTGAGATATTTTTACTGAAACTTCTTCAATATTAATATCTTTTGATTTTACAATTTCTGCTTGAGGTTCTTGTTCGTAAATAGTACAATTATCTTTATAGCATACTTTAATTATTGCAGATTTTTTACCAATGCCTAAAAATCCCTTTTTAGGCTGTTGTAAAATCTCTATTTCAAGTTCTGTAATAGAACAGTTAAATTCTTTTTTAGCTAATTCATAAACTTTTTCAAGACAATCTGCTTCAAACTGTATCATGACTAAATTCCTATTTATTCTTTAGAGCTTCTCTTTTTTTCTCAAACATTCTATTAATAGAGTATTGTTGAGCAATAGTGAACACGTTGTTTGTAAACCAGTAAAGCGTTAAACCTGCTGGGAACCATAAGAAGAAGAAAGTAAAGATAACCGGTAAGAACTGGAATATCTTTCTTTGCGTTTCATCTTGTAATGTATTTGGTGTAATCTTTTGTTGTAAAAACATACTTGCACCCATTAAAATAGGTAACACGAAATATGGATCCATCTCTGCTAAATCTTGCACCCAGAAAATCCACTCTGCACCTTTTAATTCAATAGCGTTTAATAAAACTCTATAGATAGCAAAGAAGATTGGAATTTGTAAAATCAATGGTAAACATCCACCCATTGGATTAGCACCATGTTTTTTATATAATTCCATCATATGCATAGACTGTTTTTGTTTATCGTCTTTATATTTTTCTTGAATCTCTTTCATTTTTGGTGCTAAGTCTTTTAACTTATTCATAGACACCATACCTTTATATGATAAAGGATATAAAACAAGTTTAACAATAATTGTTAATGCAACAATTGTCCAACCCCAGTTACCAATGTATCCTTGTAAAAATTGTAAGAATACAAACATAGGTTTAGCTAAGAATGTGAACCAACCATATTCAATAACATCTGTTAATTCTTTGTTTAATGCACTTAAATCATTAAAGTTTTTTGGTCCCATATAACCAGAAAATGAAATACCATCATTACCATGAATGAACGCTTGTGGATCTTCATTTTTATCAGGCATTAAAGATACATTTAATAGTTTATCAAAATTATACGCAACAGTTGCATAATATCTGTCAAAACTTGATACAAATTTAACATCATTGAAGTTTACAGACTTATCTAAGTCTCCATCTTCAATAGTTTCTAAAGTGCCATCTAATTTTTTAACTAACATTCCATGTACAGCATAAAGGTCTGCTAATACATTTGGTCTATAACCGTTTGTAATAAAGAATTTTTGTCCATTTGTAGACTTAACATCTAAATCATAATGACCATTTGGATAAAAAGTAAATTTCTTAGTTAAAGTTGTACCCTCTAACTCTTGCTTTAAAACTAATTCTTGTTTTTCAGTACTTGCATCAACTTTTTGAGAACTAACTGAAACAACTGTTTGGAAAGCTTCTTTATTTATGTTTGCATCTGCAAACCTAACTTCTAAAGGTCTTAACTGATTAGCTTCAAATAATTTAATTTGATTACCATCTTCGTCATGGTATTTTAAATCTTTTAATGTAACTTGAGCAATTCTACCAAATTTATCAATTTCGATTGTATTTCTTGCAGTTTCAACCACACTAACAATCTCTTTATCAGCAATTACTTTTGTTGAAAGTAAATCTATTGATTTTTCCATACTTGGTGTTGATGAAGCAGTTGGAGTTGCTTCAGGTGTACTTTTAGAAGCTTCTTGTTGCTCTGTTTTTAATTTAGCTGCTTGCTCTTCTTGTTGAGGCTTTAACACTAAAAATTCATAAGCTATAAAAAATGCAAACACTACTAGTGTCATTATTAGCATTCTTTTTTGCATACCATTATTGTTATTGACTTGATTCATTATTACTATTCCACTCCCGATTTTTTACTACAAAATACTTACCATTCTTTGTTGGTACGAACCAGTATACTATTTTGATTTTTTTATACTTAAGATTTTGAACACTCTTAAAATTCACTACAGGATAATCTATCCCACCATCAAATAGCTGGTTACATTTTAATATGCGCAATATTGTAAAATAAATCGCCTTAAAAAATGTATTGTTATCAAATTGTTGTTGTGCATAATTGGAGCAAGTTGGGTAATATCTACATGATCCAAAAGCTAAAACAGTTAAATATTTTTGATAAAAACTAATTAAATACTTAAATATTTTTTTCATTTTTGAACAGCTTCATTCTTTTAAAAGCAAATTGAAAATCTTTGATAAGTTGTGTATGTGATTTTTCGTTTATTTCATTTTTCATAACAAATATATAATCACCAACTACAATTTTATCTTCATAATCTTTGACAATAGCTCTAACTCTACGTCTAGATTTATTTCTAATACATGCGTTACCGACTTTTTTTGATGTTATAAATGCGAGTTTTAATTGAGTGTTTTGGCTGAAAAAAACGATAAAAGAAGGCGTATGCCATTTTTTAGCGTTTTTATATAGCCAATTTATTTTTTTAGAATTGTTAAGTCTAAAAGACTTGCTTAAACAGCTAATCTCTTTCTACCTTTAGCTCTTCTAGCTTTGATAACTTTTCTACCATTTTTAGTAGACATTCTAACTCTGAAACCGTGAGTTCTCTTTCTTGGAGTATTATGCGGTTGATAAGTTCTTTTCATTTTAAGTTCCTCTACTTCCCTAATATAAGTCGTGGATTATAGTTAAACATAACTTAAAATAAGTTTATATTTTAAGAAATATTTGCTACAACCTCATCATTTACAAAATCAAACTCTACTTTACTTCCTTCAATGATTTTATCTTCTAAAATTAAATCAGCAAGTCTATCTTCAACTACTTCATAAATAGCTCTTTTTAGAGGTCTAGCTCCATAAACTGGATCAAATCCAACCTTAGCAATATACTCTTTTGCACTTGATGTTAAACTAATTTCAATATCTTTTTGTGCAACTTTTTTCTTAATTGTATTAAACATTATATCAACAATATTTGTAATTGCTTCAAGACCTAATTGCTCAAAGATTACTATATCATCAAGTCTATTTAAGAACTCAGGTCTAAAGTGCCCTTTAAGATCATTTAGAACTTCTTTTCTTCTTTCATCTTTATCACTAATTTCAATAATCTTCGAACTTCCAATATTTGAAGTTAAAATTATAATTGTATTTTTAAAGTCAACAGTTACACCTTTATTGTCTGTTAACCTTCCATCATCTAATACTTGTAAAAGAATATTAAATACATCAGGATGTGCTTTTTCAATTTCATCAAATAAAATTACACTATAAGGTTTTCTTCTAACAGCCTCTGTTAATTGACCACCCTCTTCATATCCAACGTATCCAGGAGCAGCACCAATAAGTCTAGATACAGCATGCTTTTCCATATATTCACTCATGTCAAATCTTATTAATGATTTTTCATCATCAAATAAAAATCTTGCTAATGTTTTAGCACTTTCAGTTTTACCTACTCCTGTTGGTCCTAAGAACATAAATGAACCTATTGGTCTTGAATCTTCACTAAGACCTGCTTTATTTCTTTTAATTGCTCTACTTATAGCTTTTAAAGCTTCATCTTGTCCTATCACTTCTTCTCTTAATACATTTTCAACTTTTAAAACTTTTTGTTTTTCTGAATCCATCATTTTATTAACAGGAATTCCTGTCCATCTACTAACAATACTTGCAATTGCTTCTTCATCAACAGAGTTTCTTAAAAGAGTTCCCTCTTTTTGCATTTGATTCCATTTTTCTTCATTTTCTTTGATTTTAGCTTCAAGTTGTGGAATTTCTCCATATTCAATTTGAGCTGCTTTTTCAAATTCTGAATCTCTTTTTGCTCTAGCTGCACTATTTTTTAATTCATCAATTTTTGCTTTTATTTCACTAGTTGCATTAAATGTATGTTTTTCATTTTCAAATCTAGCTTCTAAATTTTGTTTTTCTTCATTTTTATTAGCTAACTCTTTTTCTATCTCTTTTAATCTATCATCATTCTTTTTTGTTTTTTCCATTTTAAGAGCTTCTTTTTCAACATTTAATGTTTGAATTTCTCTTTTAATTGTTGATAATACAATTGGCTCTGATTCTATTTGCATTTTTAATTCAGCTGCTGCTTCATCTATTAAATCAATAGCTTTATCTGGTAAAAATCTATCTGAGATATATCTATCACTTAATTTTGCTGCACTAACTAATGCGCTATCATTAATAGTCACATTATGGTGAGTTTCAAGTTTCTCTTTTATACCTCTTAATATTTGTAAAGCTTCGTTTACAGATGGTTCATCTACATTAACAGGTTGAAATCTTCTTTGCATTGCTGCATCTTTTTCAAAATACTTTCTATACTCTTTAAGTGTTGTAGCACCTATTGTATGTAATTCACCCCTTGCTAATGATGGCTTTAAAATATTAGCTGCATCCATACTACCTTCAGATGCACCTGCTCCTATAATAGTGTGAATTTCATCTATAAATAAAATTATATTACCAGCTTTTTTAACTTCATCAATTACAGCTTTTAATCTATCTTCAAATTCACCTCTATATTTTGCCCCTGCTATCATTGAACTCATATCTAAAGTTACAACTTTCTTATTTTGTAAAGATAAAGGTACATCTTTATTTACTATTCTTTGAGCTAAGCCTTCAGCAATAGCTGTTTTACCAGTTCCTGGTTCTCCTAAAAGTATTGGATTATTTTTTGTTTTTCTAATAAGAATTTGCATCATTCTTTGAATTTGCTCATCTCTACCAATAACAGGATCTAATTCCCCATCAATTGCTTTTTTATTTAAATCAATTCCATATTTATTTAAAGCTTCTAAATTTTCATCACTACTTTGTGAATCAATTGTAGCTCCTGCTCTCATAGCCTCAAGCTCTTTTTTTGCTTCTTTTAAATCAATATATTTACCTAATACATCTTTTAACTCTTTTTGATCAAAGTTACTTATAAGCCATGTATCAACAGCTATATATTTATCACCTAGATTTACCATAAGCCCTTCACTATTTTGTAGTGAGTTTGCAAAGTTCCTTGAGATTTTAATATTATCTTTTGTTACACTTGATACCTGTGGTAATTTTTGAGCATATGATTTTGCTTCTAATTCAATTGCTGCTTTATCTACATTCATTTTATTTAACAATTGGTTTAAAACTGAATTTGTATTAGTTAATAATGACCATAAAAAATGTATAATATCTACTTCTTGATTTTTATTATGTAATGCTAAAGCAACAGACGAGTCTATTGTTTCATGCATTTGGTTTGTTAGTTTTTCGAATAATTTATTCATAATTAGCACTCCTTTAATTTAACTGCTAATAAAATTATAGCACTTGAGTGAATTAATGTCAAGTATTTTATATAAAAAAGGTTATTTTTAAATGTTATGTGGAATAGATGAAGCTGGACGTGGACCAATTGCAGGGCCTTTATGTGTTGCTGGTGCAATTTTTATAAATGAAAAAGATAAGAATATTTTAGAATTAGATGATTCAAAAAAACTATCTCAAAACAAAAGAAATGAATTATTTGATGTAGTAAAAAACAATTGCTACTATCATATTGTTTTTAAAAGTGCCAAAGAAATTGATTCAAAAGGTATTAGTACATGTTTAAAAGAATCTATACTTGAAATAATGGAAAATCTAAATGATAATTGTGATGAATTTCTTATGGATGGAAATACATCTTTTGGAATAAATACTTTACAACATCTTATCAAAGCAGATGCAACCGTAAAAGAAGTAAGTGCAGCTTCAATATTAGCAAAAGTAAGTCGTGATAGATATATGGATGAGATTGCCCCAAAATACAAAGAATATTCATTTGAAAAACACAAAGGATATGGAACAAAAATACATGTTGAAGCCATAAAAAAATATGGAAGAAGTGATGAACATAGACATACTTTTAGGTTAAAAGCTTTAGGTGAAGAAAAAATAGGTGTCCAAAAAAATCTATTTTAATAATTTTATATTGTAACGATTAATATTAATTAATGGTTAAATCTTTTTTGGTAACATTACATATAATAAATGATAAAAGGATATTTAAAATGCAAATAGAAGTATCTCCAGAGGTTTTATTATCTCAACTAGGATATTCAAAAAGTGAAGCTTCAATGAAGCAAGCTGAAAAAATGATTTCTGTAACTAAAGATTTTGATAAATTTTCAAAACATATCTTTTCTTTAAATGATCACTTAAAGAAAATGAACGCATATGTTGGACTTTCTAATAAAACAGATTATTTAAAAATTAAATGTGATGAAAACGATGCGGATGAAATTTTAGAAGAGTTCCACCAAGAAGTTGAACATTGGTCAAATAAATACAATGTTACACTTGAAAAACTTGATGGAAAACCTATTTATTATATTTTAGGTGTAGTTGCTTAAAATATTTTCCTATACATATGACAGTAAGGCACCTTATTGTGCCTTGCGTAATAATCTTGATGATAACCCTCAGCCTCATAAAATTTAGCCATACTATATAAAGTTGTTGCAACATTATAACCCATATCTGTAAGTCTTTTTATATAATCAATACATATAGCTTTTTCTTCAGGTGTGTCATAAAAAATACCCGATAAATATTGACTACCTATATCAGGACCTTGTCCATTTATCTGAGTAAAGTCGTGTGTTTCAAAAAATTGTTTTACAAGTTCATCATATGTTACTTCATTTTCATCATATTCAACTCTAACACACTCTAAATGACCAGTTAAACCTGAGCAAACCATTTCATATGTGGGATTATCAATATGACCACCCATATAACCAGATACTGCTGATTTAACTCCCTTAAAGTTTTCAAAGAAATATTCAGTTCCCCAAAAACATCCACTTGCAAAATATGCATATTTTATGTTATTCATTATTTCCCCTTAAAATCTAAAGATACTGAATTAACACAATGTCTAGTATTTTTAGGAGTAAAACCTTCACCTTCAAACACATGACCTAAATGTCCACCACAATTAGCACAAACTATTTCAATTCTTCTACCATCAGCATCAGGTACTCTTTTAACCGCGCCTTCAATTTCATCATCAAAACTAGGCCATCCACAACCTGAAGTAAATTTATCTTCACTTTTATATAAAGGTGTATTACATTTTCTACAAGTATAAATACCCTCTTCATAAAAATCATTAAACTTACCACTAAAAGGATATTCTGTTCCTTTATTTTCAATAACTCTAATTTCTTCAGGTGTTAACTCATTATATTCCATTTTAACTCCTTATATTACTTGAAATCTTGTTTCAACTAGCACTTCATTTTTTTGTAGGATTTTACCAAGGAATATATCACCTTGCTTAAATTCTCCCACACCACTTGGAGTACCTGTCATTAGGATATCCCCATCTTCAAAACTCATAAATGTTCTTATTTCTTTTATAATATCAGCGGGTTTATTTATCATTAAATCAACTCCACCTTTTTGTTTAAGTTCACCATTAATATATAATTCAACTTGTAAATCTTCAATAACTTTATTTAAAGGTACAAAATGAGAAAATACAGCACTTCCATCAAAGGCTTTTGCCCTTTCCCAAGGAAGACCTTTTTGTTTTAGTTTACTTTGAACTTCCCTTAAAGTTAAATCTAATCCAAAGCCAACTGCACTAATTGAATTTTCTTCAATTAAAAATGATATTTCAGCTTCATAATGACAACTTGAAAAGCCCTTTGGAAATCTTAATTCTTGAGAAATAGAAGAATTTGGTTTATTAAAAAATACCATATTATCAGGTGTTTCATTGTTTAATTCTTTTATATGGTCCACATAATTTCTACCAATGCAAACAACTTTTGACGGATAAATCGCTTTATCATCAATTAAAATATTATTCATCTTCACCCTCGTACTTTTCTACTAAATCTCTAATTATTACAGAAGTTATACCCCATATAACTTCACCACCATATTTATAAACCCATATTTTATGTCTTTTATTTCCCCAAGGTTCTTTATAAGTATCAGGCAATCCTAATTCTTCTACAGGAAATAATATATCTTTTTTTCCATTTTCATCTATTTTATAAGGATGTATTTCATGGGCTAAAGT
>Ga0102954_1000366_pt1 | contig 13822 bp, 12 predicted proteins | sample SalPonA_C_H2O_MG_FD_78511 | JGI IMG/M metagenome (GOLD analysis project Ga0102954, IMG submission 78511) | Water microbial communities from South San Francisco under conditions of wetland restoration - Salt Pond MetaG R2A_C_H2O_MG | ecosystem: Environmental > Aquatic > Non-marine Saline and... | reverse complement strand
ACCGATTTAATCGAACATTGTTTAGGATCCCAAATTGACATAACGCCGTTAGCATTAATGTAAATATTTCTATCAATGAGCGCCTTTTGAACATCATCAAGAACAGGATTATTTGCCTCTGACATAAAATTGCTTCTTTGCCCATTTTTCTCCCAATTATAAATTGGAAAGGCATTAAACCCTTTTACATCTATATTTTTGAATGCAAATGTGTTCGCTGAAAATAAACCGACTAAAGCAAATGCGACTATCTTTAAAGATCTCAACGCTAATATCTCCCTCAAGTGATTTTAATATATCATTAATGTAGCTAAAAGTCAATTTTGTATAGGGTTATGTCAATATTTTTGTCACCAAAGTCACAAAATTCGGAGGTTGGATTTTTATTTTTTAACGACTGCATGGAATTTTATGCGTTCCTGTCCTAGTCTCTACGTGTAAACAAATTGGAGTTCATACTATGAGACGTTTATTGACCGCCGCAACCCTAACAGTCCTTCTTGCTCAAGGTGCTTATGCACAGTGCGTTGGAACGGGTGCGTTTCGCACCTGCTCAGATAGCTCGGGGAACAGATATACAGTTCAGGATTTGGGAAATACGACAATCATGCGTGGATCGAATCCACGTACAGGATCAACTTGGAATCAAACAAGTCAAACCTTTGGTAACACGACTATAAATCGAGGAACCTCTTCTAACGGAGGAAATTGGTCTACAACACGGCAGGATTTTGGGAATGGTAACTATTCTATCCAAGGTTTTGACTCAAATGGCAACTCCGTAAACAAGCGTTGCTTTGGCGGGATTTGTAACTGAAAAAATAAAGCCCCGATGTTACGGGGCTTCTATTACACACTTCAAACAAAACGGATCAACAAGTCTTTTTGAAAATTCTTATTTTGCGGAATTTGAAACTTCTTTTAGAAAATTGCTTTCAGGGATAATATCATCTTTTTCACCTGCTAATTCATCAAGGGTCATCGCTTTCATTAAACGCTCTTTTGGAGTTGGCTTAGGTGGTTCTGTAATATAGCCGTAATAAATTAGCCCCACGCCCGATAAAGCCATGGTAGTTATAAACAGTAATCCGCTAGGCATTTTTTGATTAACACGTCGTTTTTTCCTTCTCAAGTTATACTTAAATATAACCATTGAAAATACTATAAACAAACATCCTAATGCCATTAGGACTATCTGTGATGAATGAAGACCATTTTCCATTTTTTGCCCTCTAAACTACTAGTGAGTTCCGCCCACTATTTGTTTATTATTCTCCTTTTTAAAAATAAACATTCTAAAGATAATGCTATTCCTTGTCTATATTTTAATCAAAATAAAATATCAAACATCTTTTTAAAAATAATATTATTGAAGCCTGTTAAAACAACTGTTTTTAACAAGCTAAACATTGACAAGTTGCTCACTTAGATGTATTATTGTAAAAAAATTAAGGGATAAAACATGATTGAAATCAAAGCCCCGCAAGCTGTTCCTTTATCTGCGCCTTTTAGCGATAAGGAAAAGGTCAAAGCATTAGGTGCTCGTTGGAATGGCGGAAATCGTTCTTGGGAGATTCCAAAAGGTAAAGATATGGTTCCATTTATGGAGTGGATGACAGAACCTATGCTTGGCTTGGTTCGGAAAACACTTGCAGAAAATGGTATTGAAGAGAAGCCCGAAGAAGAGGCTATCTCACTGTTTCAGCTTTTAAACAGTGTTAAAGGTGTTATTAACTCGGGTTTACCCGATGCATACTGGGTTAAGGCAGAGATTCTTCACTATCAACACAACAATCATGTCTATCTAGAGTTATCAGATTATGGCTTGGACAAAAGCAACAGTGCTAAGGCTCGTGCGATGGTTTGGTCGAGCTCTCTTAACATCATTAGTAATTTTGAAAAAGAGACAGGCATGAAGCTTCAGCAAGGTCTTAAAGTCCTTGTACAAGTCAGCGTAGATTTTCACCCCCAGTTTGGTCTGAGTTTGGTTGTAAAATCTATTGATAGCAGTTTTACCCTTGGTGATATGGAGTCTAAACTTAGGGAAATCCGAGATAAATTAATTGCGGATGGAATTTATGATCTAAATCGATCTATGGATCTCCCAGTTGATTTCACTCGCATTGCTGTAATTGCACCTGCGAATGCAGCGGGTCTTGGTGATTTCAAAACACAATCCGATGTCTTGCATAGACGGGGGCTTTGCCACTTCGATTACTATAGCGCTTCTTTCCAAGGCGCTAAGGTTGAAGAATCGATTTATAGCGCTTTCACAAACATTGAAGGCAAAATAGATGATTACGATGCGATTATCATGATACGTGGCGGTGGTGACAAAGCTGGTCTTTACGAGCTAAACACAGAGTTCCTGGCAGCACTTGTATGCAAATCTAAGATACCTGTCATTGTTGGTATCGGACATGAACGTGACAATACAATTTTGGATGAGGTCTGCTGCTTGCGTTGCCCGACACCTTCGATGGTTATAGGACATGTTGTGGGAACGATTGTGGGCAATGCACGAGATGCAATTTCCTCAATGAAAACACTTCGACAAAATATGTCTCAAGCTATTTATCGATCTCGAAATGAATGCAACGACACAATGAACTTTATCAAGGATATTTGTAGAGAGGTTGTATATACAGCTTCTCGCAGAAATGAAAATTTGATGACAACAATTAAACGTCACCAGTCAAATACAATCATTGAGGCTAAAAGCAATATCAAACTTATGATGAAGGACATTCTTTTGCAGAACCCTAAAAATGTTCTTGAACATGGATACGCCATTGTTCGAAACGGTAAAACCGTCATTACGAGCGCAAAAGAAGCACAAAAACACGAAAATTTAACAATTCAATTTAAAGATGGAAAATTGAACTAAGGTTCAGGAGTGTAAAATGACTAAGAAAACTACGACGTATGCAGAGCATTATTCAGCACTACAAAAAATTGCGAATGAAAGCAGCCAGGGTCTTGAGGTTAATGATATTGATAAGCTGATCGAAATGATGGGCGAAGCAACGAGTCATTATAACGCTCTTCAAGATCGTATTAATGAAGTTGAAAAGATGCTGGGACTTACAGAGGAAGAGGGCGAATGAAACAAATCACATTGATCTTGCTCTCAACCCTTATGCTGCACGGCTGCTCAACAGCCGTTGCCGTTACAGATGTTGCAGTTTCCACTACAATTTACGCTGCAAAGACAACGGTTAATGTTGTGGACGCAGTAACACCTGATATTATCAACGATGATTAATTTGGCAATTGACTTATAATCATTTTAGTGTATTATGTAATTATTGTCTGTTATGGAGGCGTATATGAGCACGGACTACGAGATTGTAAAGTACACGGTCAATCCTAATTCAGAAAACCCCGCTGTTTACGTTGCTTTATACAGCTATGATGGCGTTAAAAGTAAGTCAGAACGCTCGCCTGAGTCAGTGATTAAGAGTGGCAAAACGCAGTCTGGACCCACTGGAAACCGAACGCCTTTTGACTTAGCGTTGGGCAAAGCCAATGAGCTTCACATGGAGCAACTTGAAGTGATTAGGGGTGCGTCTCAAGAGAAGGCTAATCTCATTAAGGCGAAATACATTAATGAGGTTGATGGAGCCAAATACGAAATCCTTAATCAATCTTCAGGTGGGGCGAAGGGCACTAAAAAACTGTATGATGAGTGCGCTAAGATACAGTATGAATATCACAAAGCTAACCCAGGGCTTATCAAGAATCCTTCGAGAGAAAAGAAAACCGCTGTCATCAATCTCATGATGCACGAGGGGCTTAGTGTCGAAGATGCTTTTAGCCAAGTTATAAAAGAAATGGGCTCTTGATGAGCCCCTTTCTATTACTCTATTTCTACGAGCGTCTGAAAAACCTCAAACTTTTTGTAGAGTAAATGACATAAAGTGAAATGGGGGTAATAATCAAGGTCACGAGCGCTCCGAAAATTAGACCACCTATAATCGCAGAGCTTAACTGATACCACCACTGTGCCGAAGGCGCTCCGACTGTATAGGCACCCTGAATCATATCAACACTGATAAGGAAGCTCATCGGAATCAGCCCCAAAACCGATGTAATTGTTGTTATCAATACAGGTCTCAAACGCATCACCCCAGTCAATATAACGGACCTTCTAAGGTCATAACCTTTCGACTTTAAGATATTAAATTGCTCTATCAGAATAATGTTGTTGTTAATTAATATACCACTTAATGACATTATCCCAATCCCACTCATAACAACTGAGAAGGGTATGTTCATCATGTCATAGTAGGTCAGTGCTCCAACAACAGCGAAAAACACTGAAGACAGAATTAACAGGCTCTGTCTAAACGACTTAAATTGAGCCACTAACGCAACAAACATAACACCAAGCGCTAATAAAAATGCCTTCTGCAAAAATTCACTGGACTCTTTTTGTTGCTCTTGCTGCCCCTTGAACTCAAACATTACGTTAGGATATGTGGCGTATACAGTCTCAATATCTCTTTGTATGTCAGGCATAATTTCTGACAAAGCAACTCCTTCCGTTACATTTGCCATGACATTCAGAGTGGACTTTCCGTTAACCCGCATCTCTGAAATAACCTTTTTCTGTGGGATTACTCTCACAAAATGAGCCAAAGGTACTTTTCCCTGGTTGGTCATTATCTTCAACGAGTTTAAGGTTTCCAGATTACGCTCGGACTTCGGCATCTTTACACGTATCTCAACCTCATTTGTGCTGAAATCACTGCGGTAAGATGAAATTTTAACACCGTCGTTCAACAATCTTACCGTCTGACCAATCAACCCTATATCAACCCCATACTCAGTGATCTTTTTCTTATTAACCTCCAGAAGCCACTCTACGCCATTCTCAGCGATGCTAGTTTCAACATCATTCAGTGTTTGCCTTTGATTAAAAAGAGTCTCTAATGACTCCGCTGCCCCTCTCAGCGCTTTCTTATCCATAGAGGACAAAGAAAGTTGTACATCCTTTCCTCTTGCAGGACCGTTCTTATCCTGTCCGATTTCAATCACGACACCAGGAACATCCGATAGTACAGTTCGAATCTCTTTAGAAATAAGCTTAGATTTTCTTCGCTCTTCCCAATCAACTAAGATAAGTCTAATCTTTCCAATAGTGTCATTTCCTTTAACCTCGGTATAAACGTGTTTTATTTCATTTTTAAAAGGAATCAAGGCATTTTCAACCTCCCTAACGATAGCATCTTTATCTACCTCTAAGGAAAGATCACCCTTTTGTTTAATCTCTAACGTTAACCCTTCTGATTCTACAGCAGGGAAAAACTCAACAACTGGATCGCTGCTTGAATAGCCTTTAAGTAAGGTAAAGGTAATTATAACAATCGCTATTGCAGTTGTTTTAGGGAAGTATAGAATTTTCGTTAGAGTATTCGAATAGAGCTTTTCTAACCCTCTAATCCCTTCAATATCTCCCTTATCTATGGCATCAAAATGCTTACGTTGCTTCTCATTGATGTATCTAGGTTTACCTATCAAAGATCCTAATGTAGGTACAACAATAAGCGCCATCACCAAGGATGATGACAACACGGCTAGAGCTGTAGTTGCGATATAAGAAATAAATCCGCCTACCGTACCAGGGAAAAAGGCGAGGGGTGCAAAGGCTGCGAGTGTCGTAATGGTGCTAGCAATAATCGGCAGTGACATTTTTTGTGAAGAAACAATAAATGCCTCTTTTTTAGACTTTCCGCTGGACATTAACTTATCAGCTTCCTCATTGACGACAATTGCTCCGTCTACAAGAAGTCCAAGACACAAAAGTAGAGAGAACAAAACCACCATGTTTAACGTTGTTCCCATAATGGACAAGACTATAAATGCCATCAGGAATGAACCAGGTATCGCTATTGCCACTAACGTTGCAGCTCTAAGTCCAAGAAAGCCGACGACAACTATCATGACCAATACAAGAGAAAAAATAACGCTGTTCTGAAGATCATATAACTGCTCGAAGACCCTCACTGACTTATCATCAATCATTTCAATTGTGATTCCTTCAGGCGCAACGTTTTTGTAATCAACAATTATCTCTTTTGTTTTATTGATAGTATCAACGATGTTTTCACCTGCCTTTTTCTTAATTAAAAGAGCAATTGCTGGCTTTCCATTCAATCGTGCAATACTTTTCCTAGCTTCAAGTGAAGGTAAAATAGTGGCAATATCTCTTAATTCGACAACATGATTATCAACCTTTTTTACTGGCGCAGTATACAACTTATATAAATCATCTATTTTTCCAGGTATTTTTAAGCTATAACTACCGCTCCCATTCTCTATCTTTCCAGCCGTCACTAATTGGTCATTAGCTCTAAAAATCTGCATCACTTCGGGTAAGCTGATGTTGTATACATCCATCCTCATGGGATCTAAAAGAACATCTATTTGGTCGTCACGCTCTCCAACGATTTCAACTTCTAGAACACTTTGAATATTTTCAATGTTTTGGGCTAACAACTGAGCTTGTTTAATTAATAGTTTCTCTGATAAATCTCCAGAAAGCATAACTCTAAGCACAGGTGCCTGATCTGCCATGGTAATTTCTTTAACCATTGGCTCTTCCATCCCTTCAGGTAGATCTGCCTTTGCTCTAGAGACAGCATCACGCACATCCGCAATCGCATTTTTCTTATTAATACCAATTTCAAACTCGATATTTATATCAGCGCCATTAGCTCTTGCAAAAGCCGACAACTCTTTTATTCCATCAACTTCAAGCAGCTTTGATTCAAGTGGTTTAACGATAAGATTTTCCGAATCTGATGTGGAAACCCCCATTTGCGTTGCATTAACAACAATAACAGGAATATCTATATCAGGCTCTGCCTCTCTTGGCATTGAATTAAAGAGGGTAGCTCCTGTTAATAAAGTTATTAAAAACACAAGCAATGTTATGCGAGCATTTTCTACAGCACTTTTGATTAAATTTTCTATCATACTTATTCGCTTACGTAGGCATTGCCACGAACAACCAGGTCAAACTCTTCTTTCAATTCATTGGAATCTATAAGAACATCATTGTCTCTAAGAACTTTTACTAATCTAACTGGCACAGTTCTAATCTTACCTGTTTCAAGAATATCGATTGTTAGCTGTTCGCCCTTTGTCTCTAAAATGTAAGGTGAAATCTTAACAGCCCTTATTTTTGTAAAGTCTACTAGAGTTGTTACGGCAAGCCCTGACTCTACCTCAAGGTCTTTATTCTCTATTAAAACGTCAATCTCGAACGTGTGTGTTTTATCATTTGAACTCTTGGGTAGAGATTCTATAACACCCAAAATTCTTCTATTTTCTGGAAGAACAACTTCAACAATAGATTCCTCATTGACTTTGTAATACATATTTTCAGGTATGCTTATAGTCATTTTAAGAACAGACAAATCTTCTATTACTGCAATTTTTTGATTGCTTGATATGAATTCTCCAAATTTTGGGACAACTTCTTTTACATACCCATCAAATGGCGCTTTAATAATATTTTTTCTTATCTGAGCCTCTTTTATTTCTATTTTTGAAATAATTTCTTCAACCTTAGCTTCCTGTGCCTTAACCTTCGATCTAGTTGAAAAACTACCTTTTTCTAGCGCAATTAAACTTGCCAAATCATTGTTTGCTACGTTTAGGGCAATGTTAAGATACTTTAGCTCACTTTCTAGCGTTTCAGAGTCAATCTTAGCTATTACGTCACCCTCTTTAACAAATCCGTTTTTCTCTATATTTAATTCTACTATTTTACCTGTTGCCTCGCTTTTTATCACAAAGCTTTCAAAAGGCTTCGTATAAGCATAAAAAACACCTACATCATCATAGAAATCATAAGAAACACGTTTAATTTTGGGCTCAAATTCAACTTTTTCTACAACTTCTGCCGTCTTTTCTGGCTTATTTCCATTGTATAACCATGCAAACAATGCTGTTGTTACGATAAGAGAAACAATGTAGTACTTACCTTTTAAAAAACTCATAATATTTCCTGCTAAAAAAAAAGCGGCTATATACAAGCCGCTTTGCACACTTGTTATATTTTACTTTTGAAAATGAGAAACAGTTTCATTTAAACTTCCCACAATTTCATCAATCTGTTTTATGTTTTTCATAATTTTTTCGTTACTTTCAATGCCTTGCTTTGAAGATTCAGCAAGATGATCAACCTTTATATTGACCTCGTTACTCGTAATTGCTTGCTCTTCAATAGCAGCTGACATGTGTATAGTCATTTGATTTATCGTACTGACATTATCGCCAATCGTAGCAAACTTACTCTCGGTCTCTCTCATGGCTTCAGATCCACGTTCGGCTTCTTTAACACCAGCTTTCGCATGATTAACAGATCGACCCGCTTGATCATTCAACTCTTCAAGCGTTACACGTATCTGCTGAGTTATTTCCTGAGTTCTGATAGAAAGATTTCTAACTTCATCAGCGACAACAGAGAAACCACGACCTGCTTCTCCAGCACGAGCCGCTTCAATTGCTGCATTCAATGCCAAAAGATTAGTTTTAGAAGAAATGTCATCAATCAATGATGCAGCATTTCTAACTTCATCTATTTTATCTGACAATATAATGACTTCATTACCAATTGTTTCAACGGTTTTCGCTAAGTTTATAACTATTTCACGAGCAGCTTCGGCGGTTAAAACACCATCCTTCGTTAATTCTTCAGAGAAACTAGCCTGTTCCGCCGTTCTTGAAATACTTTCACTCAACTCACCGATAGCTGAAACCATATCGCTCATAGATGAAACAACAACTTCGTTGCTAGACAACTGCTCTTGCATCTCAGAATGAATACCTTGAGCCTGACCATAAACGCTCTTCGATTCATTTCTTAAACCTTTTGTAGAGGCAAGTATACGTGTCAATATTGTATCTACGTGGCGATCACGACCCATAAGCAAAACATCTGTTAATGCGGCAAACCCCTTTAGATCTGAGTAAGTTAGCGCTGCTAGTTTGGTTGCAGAACTCTTCGGCAAATACATTTGTGCAATTTTCTTAAACTTAATCTGATTCTTAATCGCCAACCAACCTGGGAGAGCAATAGAACCAACAACAGCAGACAATAACGCTACATTTAGGTTCCCAACTGCATATCCGTAACCTGCTAAACTTGCAAAAGCCACGCCCGCCAGCACTTCAAACGCACCCTCAGGAATCACCCTAAGAGTTTTACCTTCATTTATCTTTTTATATAACTTTTCAGCTTTACTAACTTGTTCCCGTGTCGGTTTAACACGAACTGACTCGTACCCAATTATAGCGCCTTCTTTTTGTATCGGTGTAACGTAAGCGGAAACCCAGTAATAATCGCCATTTTTACATCGGTTCTTTACCATACCCATCCAAGGATTTCCGTCTTTAACACGATTCCATAGATCTTCAAAAGCAGCTTCAGGCATATCAGGGTGCCTAATTATGTTATGTGGCTGACCAATTAATTCTTCTTCTGTGAATCCAGAAATTCTGACGAAAACATCATTTACAAATGTGATATTTCCCTTTAAGTCAGTTGATGAAATCATCTTCTCATCATTATTAAAGCTAACTTCTTTGTTAGTAACAGGTAGGTTCTTTCTCATTACAAAATTCCAATTTTTATTATTATTAATAAATATTAAAATATATATTTAACAATCTCAATATTTATAATTATTTAATTATTTTTTCTACATCAAACTTTTTATTGTTTTGAATTCTATTCATCCAGCTTAAATCTAAATACCACGTGTGATTTGACCTCACGGCATGGTTTAACTTCATTAAATTAATTAACGATTTTCTTTCTTTCAAATTTAAATCTAGGTTTTTACTGACATGCTCTATAATACTGTACTCTTTAGAACTCTCTAATACTTTTCTCCAATTCAAGGAAAGTCTGCACTGATAGCATAATAAACTAAAACCCTCTAAAGACTGAATTTTAATATTGTCATCGAATTTCCATAAAGGGTGGAATGCTAATTTAGCATTAACACCTCTAGATTCACAAAGAGAGCAAACGCTCATGTCTTCTTCGTATAGTAGATTCATTAGGACATTATAGGTTTCAGAATCCAGCAAATCTTTAATTCTTCCGTCAAATGCAGTATCTGGTATCCACAATGGCAATAAAAGATCTTCAAAAGAGCCTTCAACAGGTATCTCAAATAATTTATTGTTGATTTTTACTATTGTACTAAAGCTCATATTACACCTCATCGCATATAGTATTATTTTAGTAACAAAAAAGCCAGCTTAAAGCTGGCCTTTATAATTATTAATTCTATCTTGAGAAGTAACTTTGGATATATTCCGCCAACTTCTCAGACCTCCAATTAATAAATTCTTCGTCAGTCAAATCCGCATAATCAAGGGGTAGAATATTATCCTTCATTACATTACCGAAATTTTCATTACCCAACCAAACCTTGATTTGGTCAAGGTAATCAGAAAGTTTCTGATCTTTAACCTCTACACGATTCGAGTATGAATTTAGAAGCATCAAGTTACCAGCACAGTTATAGAGACTCTCCTGTCCCTTACCAAATGATTTTGGTGCAATATGATGTATATCAAACTCTCCATCGTAATCAATTCTAGAACCCATTATATCGTTGATAAATTTGCCGTCATGATGCTCACGGTACATGATATAAAACATAGCATTGCATGCGGTTTGTTTAATCTTGATATTTCTGATCTGTGGCACCTCAACAATCAGGCTTGTTGTTGGCTTAAGGTCCGTTGATTTAGCATCAATCCCTTTGGCGCTCATCAAATGTTGACCAAAGTGTAAGAATTGCATCACAACCTGTAGATTTGACTTGTTAAAGCTTTGCCCTGTAAAGGCAATCATCAACCCGTACCTTTTAAGAATTTCCGTAAACTCTGTATTCTTTAAAAGCTTAGGTTCATTAAGCACAACACCGCCAACATATTCTAAATACGATATAGGGGCTGTCCCATGAATCAAATCATTGTTTCCAAGATACGTCACGTAATCCACAAACGCTTGACGTTTCTCTACCCATCCATCAAACCATACAGACGGATCTCTTTTCAGCATTTCAGAATTCTTAATAGAGGGTTGAGTATCTCTCGCTAGATAATGAGAAATTTCAAGCATCCTCACTATGCGTCCAAGCTCTGCAAAATGACCTCGTTGAGCGTCGTATGCAAAGAACTCCCTCATGTACTCAGAGGTTTTATCGATTCCATGCTCAAACTCTTTTAGGGATTTGCGTAGAAACTCAGTCAACCCATTTTTATATCCGTCATAAGAGAAAGACTTGGCATTGATTAGGTCATACGTAGACAACCTGATTCCTGTCTTGTTTACCGTCTCAAAGACTCTACATACCATGCCTAAGTCACTATCAGCGGGTATGATGGTAATAGGCACACCGTACCCTGAAACCGCCCCTAGAAGCGAATTTAGGTGATCCATGTACTTATCAGATAGCTTTTCTACTTCATCCTCATCCAAATATTCTTCGGAAAATAGATACTTCAAGAATTTATTGACGATGGAAGCGAACTTGTTTTCCATAAGAATGCTGCCCGACATGTACCGATAATATTCACGGTAATCTTCGTCAACATTTGTTTTACGTTTTAATGCTACGCAAAGTGTTTCATCAGGTTCCCTGGACTTACCTGCACGTATTTGATCACCAAAGAACTTGTAATCAAGGATTCTATCCTCTGGAAAGGCTTCAACAAGAATTGATAGAAGATCAAAGTAGTATTCAGTTTGGGAGTCAAGCCCGCAAAAGATTTTTGCAATAGAGGTTAACCTTTGTTGACCGTCTAGCACATAGTCATAATTATCTTCATCAAGTTTAGCACCATCCGTTTTTAGTGCTTCAACCTTAACCTGGAGCGTTCCGTTCTTAGGCATGGTCAACATTGATGAGATAGGGTATCCCCTAATCAAACTATCACCTAGACTTTCTATATCCTTCTTTTTGTACACAAAGTCTCTTTGCATCGCAGGAACACCCATTTTTCCTGCTTTTATATAATCTGTTATTTCTTTTAAAGAAATGTCTACGTTCTGTAACTTAGCCACTTTTTTTCTCCCTTTAATAGTAAAATGATAATATCATATAATCCCTAAAAGTCAATATGTGGACTTATGAAAATAAAAAAATGATTATAATTAATAAAAAAAGTGTTTACATTACGTATTTTTTTGGTTATTGTATTAATACAAATTAGCAATATTCCAATAGTTCCTGGGCTGGTTAGGGAAGATCATTCAATGTGATATTGAAAAGGGATGGAACTTATAAAGGCTATTTTTGTTGCTATAACGAACAGAGGGCGGGATGCCCTCTTAATTTTTGAGGGTCATATGTTTTTAAACCAATCACGAACATTACGTAGAATGTATGTTTTAATTGCATTTGTTACATTGATTTTCATCACTTATTATTTTAGAAATGTTGGTGGGATAGGACAGGTTATCGCAGCACTTTTATCTCCTATTGCTGTAATCTATCTTTCCACTGTTTTCGCACAGACGTATTCCTATAAAAAATAATTTTCACACGATTTGCTTGGCAATAGAAAACAGTAATGTTCCTATGATGCCAACGTTGATTAAGATCAGTATTCCTATACCCAATTTCATAACTTCTCCTCGAAAAAAAAGCCCAATACTCTGGGCTTTTTACTTTTATTAGCTTTATTTATCCGCCCACTTCTGTCAGGTTCTTGTTCAAATCATCTGCTAGGCTGACAAATTCTTTTGTCATCTCGTTAGCATCCATGACCTTCTCGCTTGCACTTACTGTCATTTCGCTGATGTGGTTAATATTGCCTCCAATTTCATTTGATACAGCGCCTTGCTGCTCTGCTGCACTTGCGATTTCAGCACTCATAGAAACAATCATATCTACACTGCTTGTAATTTCTGATAGAGATTGACTTGCAATGTTTGAGTATTCAACAGCTTCGTCAACTGTTTTCTGACCTTTGTTCATGCTATCTACAGCCATTTCTGTAGTCGCAATAAATTTCTCTATAACATTCTGAATCTCTTCAGTAGACGCATGCGTTCTTGTTGCAAGTGATCTAACTTCATCTGCTACAACAGCGAATCCACGACCTGCTTCGCCCGCACGAGCAGCCTCTATTGCGGCATTAAGCGCCAATAGATTAGTTTGCTCAGCGATGGCTTTGATGACATCAAGAACGTTCGATATCTCAACACTGCCTGATTTTAAATCTTCAATGGATGAAGCAGTAACCTGTACGTCATCTGCAACCGACTCAAGTTTAGCCATAGCACTTTCAATCACACGACGACCCTCAGATACGCTTTCTCCTGCCGCCGCTGCATGATCGGAACCTTCACTGGCGCTACGTGCCACATCACTTATTGAAGCACTCATTTCATTGATTGCAGTAGCTAGCAATGTTGTCTCATCTTTAATTCGAGCAATCTCTTCATTAGTGTTATCCATGATGCTTGCCATTTCTCTAGCGTTATCATCAACTTTTGACGACAAGACAACACTGTCTTTGATTGATATTTCAAGCTTCTCTATAAACTTATTAAACTCATTAGACAATTCACCCAGCTCATCTTGAGATGCTACTTTTATACGAGTTGATAGATCACTGTTCCCTTGATTCATCTCTCTGACTCTAGCCACTAAAGAGTTGATAGGGACAATCATTCCTCTTCTGTTGAATAAGTAACCTAAAATAGCGACCAATATACCTAAAATTGCAGCGATTGAACTTGCAATCAATGCTTCCATCTCAACCTTTTTAAGTATCTCAATTT
>Ga0102954_1000364_pt1 | contig 13867 bp, 31 predicted proteins | sample SalPonA_C_H2O_MG_FD_78511 | JGI IMG/M metagenome (GOLD analysis project Ga0102954, IMG submission 78511) | Water microbial communities from South San Francisco under conditions of wetland restoration - Salt Pond MetaG R2A_C_H2O_MG | ecosystem: Environmental > Aquatic > Non-marine Saline and... | reverse complement strand
GGAAACACAAAAAGCCCTAATCGTACAAACCGATGAAGAGGGAAACGAATCGTACAACCAAAGCGTTGTTATGGTAGTAGAACTTGGACACCTTGTTGAAACCCCTGCGGTACTTGATGAGGATGGCGAGGTCGTAACCGAAGCCGTACTTTCTACGGACTACTGCGTAGACATTCTATGGCGTAGTGAGCCACACGAGGACTTTGTGCCTACTTGGGTCAAGCCCGTAGGAATACACACTTTCGGAAGCAAACACGCTGCGGAATATGCTAAAGCGTATTGTGAGGCGAACCCCGAAGCGGAGTATTGCAACCCAGTGATTGACAATGTGGAGTAGCAGTCACGCAGCCGTAGGAGGCACGATAGTATTAGCGACACCCAATCCCGTTGTGGGGTTGGGGCTTGCTTTTGTATCACATTTTGTGTTGGACTACATTGGGGAGACGGGGTATAAGGATTTGAGAGAAGCGGCATTCTTTGAGATAAACCTCTTAACCATCTACATCGTGTCCGCATCATTGGGTGACTTTTGGTGGTTGATGGGTGGATGGGTAATGGCGAACCTTCCCGACCTTATTGATAAACCCCGAAGATTGATTTGGAAAAAGAAGGAATGGTTCAGTTGCCACAATGGTGTGGGATTGTTCCAATGGTTCGGAATCAAGCTTGGATATCCCGTACTTGTACGACTTAATTACCACCAAACGGTTACGTTGAATATAGGCTCCACACTACTATTTATGCTGCTGATGTTAACTACCTATTACCTGTAAGCACATGAGAGCGATAGAGAAGATCATCATACACTGCTCCGCCACCCCTGAGGGGCGTGATGTTACCGTGGAGACGATTACCGATTGGCACCTCGCAAGAGGGTGGTCAGACATCGGCTACCACTTTGTTATCCACCTGAATGGTGAGATAAAAGAAGGTAGACCCCTCCACCGTGCCGGGGCGCACACCAAAGGGCACAACAAAGGCTCTATCGGCATTTGCTACATTGGTGGGGTGGACGGCAATATGAAGGCTAAAGACACACGCACACCAGCGCAAGATGCTGCGCTCGTGAACTTGATCCAGGCGCTTCAGAAAGATTACCCATTGGCAACCATTCACGGGCACAACGAGTTCTCCTCAAAAGCGTGTCCCTCTTTTAATGTCCAGCAGGAATATGGCTGGCTTAACCCTAAAGACTGATGGAGAGGCTTTTTTTTAAGTTGTTGGGCTACCTCCCCACCAAAGTAAAATGGCTGACCTACTTTCCTGTGATTATGATTGATAAAGTACTTACCTATCTACGAACGGAAAAGCGCTGGTGGGTGATAGTGCTCCTCTTTGTCTTTAGTATTATCTACAGCCTCAAAGATGTCATCATCCTTAGATTTAGTGCTGACCCTATCCCCACACAGGTGGAAACCTCTAATGAGATCAACAATGAGCTGAGAGATATGTTGGAGCTAAGCAGCGCCTCAAGAGCTTACATTTTCCAGTTTCACAACGGAATCACCTTTTACACTGGGCAGCACGCTCAGCGCTTCAGCTGCACCTATGAGGTGGTGGATGAGGGTGTAAGTAGAGAGGCTGAGAACCTGCAGAACCTCCAAGTATCGCTATTTAGTTGGTGGATCAATGAGGTGCTCTCCGGTCGGATGAACTACTACAACATTGAGGATATGGCTGACTATACCTCACGCATCACCTTAGAGCAGCAAGGTATCAAGTCTATCATCTGCCGCCCCTTGATACAAAAAGGTAAGGTAGTGGGTATATTAGGCTTGGACTACGTTGGTGCTCAGAATGAAATTGTTAAAGACCCGCAGTTTATCATTAGCATCGAGCGCAGCGCTACAAGTATAGCAAAAATGATAAGCGAATAAAACACTATAGATATGTTAGAGAGAATACTACAAAACAAGAAAACCACTACAGCAGGGGTTATTATCTTTGCTACAGGTGTGGCACTCGTGGCAGTGGATAAAGCCTCGCTCACTGAGTTCAGCGCATTCATTATTGCTGCACTTGGATTCCTATTTAGTAAAGACCCTAAAACAAAGTAAAATGCAAGGACAAGAATTCGAAGATTGGTTGGAGGACTTGGAGAGCCAAGAGCAGCCTCAGTGTAATATAGAAAACCCTGAAGAATGCGATTCCTGTGGAAGTTAGTGGTCGCAAGTGGAGCGTTAATGCTGACAAGCTGCAGCGCCACCTGGCATCTGAAACGTGCTGTAAAAAAAGACCCGAGCATTGTACGGGACACTGTGGTAAGGATAGACACCACGATCATCACCAAGAGCATAGAACTGCGTGATACGGTCACTATCCTTGATGTGGACACTATAACCATTGAGAAGGATGGTGTGGTTGTGGATATTAGACGCTATTACGATACACTCCTCGTGGATGTGGAATGTCCTTCTGATACCATCACGGTATTTAAAGAGAAGAAGGTGGAGAAGATTGTTCCACCGAAAAAGAAAAAAAACAGCTACACCATTGGAGGAATAGTTGGCTTCATCTTGGCGCTTGTGGTGGTGAAAATTACAGGTCAAGTAATGAAATAAAGATACAATCAGTAGCTCGTGGCTATTGTTTTGTTGTTGTTGTGGAACCCTGCTGAGCAATCAGTGGGGTTTCTTTTTAGGTGAAAATACCTATAGGGTTTTGGTCTATTCCGAACCATTTGAGGTGGTTTTTGCCTCTGATTTGGCTCCATTTTGGTGTTTTTACCTTGTCTCATATTTGAAACAAAAATCGAGGTTATTAACAAAATCGTGTGAATTGTTTTTTTTCTGCTGCTATATATAGGGAGAAAAAAATAAAAAAATTTAATTCTACCCATCGGTATTTATTTCCTTACAGGGGCTGAGCGCCCCCTGTAAGTAAATAGATACCTGCACAGCTGGGTGAAAACAGCAAATGAGAGGTTCTGAGTATTTACACCTAAAAGCTATGATTTAGCAGTTGTGGACTACTCGGTGGATAATTTTATCGCAATTAACATTGTGTGAATTGTTTTTTTACCCTATGTTTGGAAAACCAAAACGAATTAAAAGACCAATCAAATGAAAAAGTACACACTCAAGCAGAACCTATTCTATGGTTCGGTGGTATATGCCGCTCTCACGCTCTTAGCTCTATTCTTAGCGCTTTTCTACAAAGCTGCGGCGGTAGTATTAGGATTCAACGAGATAATCAACGTATAACGCTGTAAATGCCTCGCAGCGTTTATTAGTAATTCTGAGGCAGCAATAACAAAACAATAGTGATATGGCAAAGTTAGATTTTGCAAAGGGAGTGACGGCAGTATTGACCGGCACCACGAACTGGGCGCAGCTCACCGAAAAGAGTGGCCCAAACAAGATGAGCGGTAAGTATCAAGTGGAGCTTACCCTGGATCAAGAGAGCATCAACGTGCTCGAGGGTATGAAGATTATGAGCCACCTCAACATCAAGCGCCAGGACGGCACCTTGAAGTACGAGAAGCCAACGGTTCGTTTAAAGACCAACAATCCTCCAACACTTTGGGACACCTCCAAGCAAGTGTTCAACGATTTCATTGGCAACGGCTCTACGCTGCGTGCTAAAGTGTTCATCAAGAGCTGGGAGATGGCTGGTAAGAAAGGACTCACCGCTTACATCAACAAAGGGCTTTTGTTGAGCCTCAATGATGTGGAAGGTGCTGATGACGATGACCTATGGGATGGCGTTAAAGTAAGCACTCCACAAATGCCCGATGATGGCGCTGTGACCGTAGCAGATGCAACGGCTGATGCTGCATTTGGAAACACCTCTGCACCTGCTGCAGCAGAGGATGAGGACCCGGATGGATTACCTTTTTAAAAAGGTGATAAAATTACCATTTTAACACTTCTAAACGTTATATTTGTAGAAAACCAAATGATATGGAACAAACAAAGAAGTGTTTTAAGTGTGACCAAGTAAAACCGCTGTCTGCTTATTACAAGCATAAGCAGATGGCGGATGGTCATCTTAACAAGTGTAAAGAATGCACAAAAAAAGATGTTGACCATCGTGAAAAGCGTTTGCGCAACGATCCTGAATGGGTTGAGAAAGAAAAGATTCGTGCAAGAGATAAATACTATCGCCTTTATTCCGATGGACGTCATTATCCATCAGCAGAGAACAAAAAAATAGCGATGGATAAGTATAGGGCTAAATATCCCGAAAAGTATTTAGCCAATAATAAATCACAAAGACTAAAAAAAGAAGGTTTTGAAAAACATCATTGGAACTATTCTGAAGGTTTTGAAAAAGATGTGATTTGGCTGACAAAAAAAGACCACGCATTTATTCATAGATACATTCAGTACGACCAAGAAAGAATGATGTATCGCTGCACTCGATCAGAAGGAAGATACCAGCAAGGAGATTTGCTTGACACGAAATTTAAACACATAAGATACTATCTCATGTTAAAGAACCAAAACTTATGAAGAAGCACAAAGTAATTGATGCGGTGCAACAACACTTTGGTATTGACCCCTCTCTGCGCACACGCCGCAGGGAGGTGGTTGATACTCGCCAAGCGATAATGGTGGCGCTTAGAAACTACTACAACCTCAAGGAGATATCCGATATGTTCACCTTCAAGGTGCGCAAAGATGGTGAGGTGAGTGTGCGTACAATGAACCACGCCACCGTACTCCACGCTACAAGGGAACACGCATTGAAGTACAATGACAACCCCGAGCGTAGGTTCCGCCATTATGAGCTCTACTGCAATGTGTACGACTTTTGTACCTCCTACCTTAAAAGCGAGCCTTACCGCCCCATCACACAGGAGCAGATGCGCAGAGAGATTGAGACCTTCAAGCACCTCAGAGATGAGGCAGAGCGAAACCTGCAACAGGTACGGCTCCACCACGAGGCTGAAAAGCAAGAGTTCAAGGCGCAGGTAAAGGAGTTGTCAAAGCAGAACAAAGCCCTGGAGAAGCAGGTGCGTGACCTCACGAATGAGCGCAATAAGATAAAAGCAGCATTCACTGCGCTCTACAAAGAGAAGAAAGCCAAAGCAGAACTTAACAAATAACCAAAATGAACGCAAAGCAAGAATTTATCAAGCACGTTGGCGGTAAAGAGGTGGAATCCGTGATTATAATGCACGAGGTGTCCTACAGTGAGCCGCTTAGAAAGTTGGTGCTCCCTAAAGGGTTCAATGCTCAAAACTACAATGAGTTCCTGGATCTCTTAGATTTCAACTATGACTCGGGCTACGGTGCCCAAGAGTTGGAAGGCACCATTTGGTACACGGATGGGACGTGGTCGGGCCGTGCTGAGTATGACGGCTCTGAGTGGTGGGCACACTACGAGCGCCCCGGCTATGACGATACCTACCAAAAAATGAAAAACTTTAGATGATGAAGAAGATTCTGAGAAAGATGTCTCATAAGAAGTACATCGACAAGTACATCAGCGACTTGAGGTGGGAGAGCCTCAACGTGATGATCACAGCCAGTAGAACGCAATGGAATGATGATGTGGTAGCGCTGCTCAACAACAACGCTCTGCTGATTAGGAAATACGAACGCAGAAGAAGATGGGTGACGTTCTAATAGCATCAGTAATCCTTTTGGCTTGGAATGGTTTTCTAATCTTTAAAATGATACGCAATGACCGAAACAAAAAAATATAATACCTTCAAGGAGGGGGTGAAGCTCGTAGCGCTGCTACAAGCAACACTCGAGCAGATGGATATGCTCAAGGGCACAGCACTGCATAAGCAGAGCATCAAGAAGCTCATGAGCAACCTGGAGCAAAAGGTGGAGCAAGCACTGCGCTCTCCACTTGCAGCGCTGGACAATGAAGATCCTGAGTTGCTGACGAGAATACAGTACAACATCGAGATGGTGTTGGGGCTGGATGTAGAGGAGCTCGCTATGCTCCGCAAAGAGATTGATGAATTTAGAGATAATAACAATGAGTAGAGAAAGCGATTTACAATGTGTGACCTTCAGCGCTACTAAAGCACAGGTCAGCCAATTAAGTGTAGAAGGGTATTCAATTATCCGTTACCTTGGTAAGGCTACACTCACCGAACAAAACTACTATGAGGCTTGGGTGACCAATGCCGAGCAGTTTGAAAAGGTAGTAGAGCGTGTACAGCAATCCGTAGCGTGATGAGTAGAAAAGATATGCCTGTGTACAGTGGAGTGCTCAAATACTTCCCGGATGCACTAAAAGAGGTGAGCAAGGTGAGCAACGCTGGGAACAATCAGCACCACGGTGATGAGCCCCTGCATTGGGATCGCAGCAAGAGCAATGACCACTACGATGCATTGGTACGACACCTCATTGACCACTCTCAGAGTGCTGTAGATGAGGATGGGATGCTTCACCTTGCCAAGGTAGCGTGGAGAGCTTTAGCAGCGCTCCAGGAGCATTTGGAAGAATAGTGATTTGTTTATTACGATACGCAATAATTGTACACGCTGATGTACACGCTGATGTACAAAGTAAGGGTAAAATTGTACGTTTAAGCATACAAAATAAGGGTAAATTGTTTCATTATACGCACATACACATAACCTTTAAAATTAGGCGCACACATAAAAAAATGGGCGCAAATTAGAAACCAATGATGTCAAGTAAACTGCACAAGATAGTTGACACCTTTAACGACAGGGGGACATTGATGTCCCTCTGTGAAAACAAAATAGAAATGAAAACAAAATTTGAAGTAACAGAATCCTTAAACGGATGGAACAGATTAGAAACAACCTTTGTTGTTGAATCCTCACCTCGCTGGTGGCAGTTTTGGAAACCTAAAGTAATGCACCAAGAGTTTAATGGTTCAGTTTGGGTGAAGGGTGAAGTATCCCAAAGTTTTGCTCCAGTAGTAGAAACCTTTAACACCAAAAAAAATGGAGAAGTGGATTAAATTATATTGCTCGGATTATTACGAAGTAAGCGATAGGGGGAATGTTAGGAGCGTTGAAAGAGTTGTGCCGCACAAGAGATATGGGCAGATGAGGGTAAAAGGAAAGCCGCTCAAAATATGTACAGATGGTAGAGGTTATAGTATTATACAAATAAGTGAATTAGATAAATCTTCTACAATAAGAATTCATACTGCTGTATTTCATTCTTTCCGCAATACAAAACCAGACGGTTCAAGAATTTATGTGATTGACCATATAGATGGTGATAAATCAAATAACAGATTAGATAACCTACAACGCATTACTCAATCAGAGAATGTACTTAAAGGAGATAGACACAGATAACCAAAGGAGATGAAAGAGACGATTCTTGAAAGGTTAGACAACTGGCTTATAGGTTTACCTAAATGTGAAAGAGGTGGTAGATGCAACTGCAAAGGCGTTACCTACAAACATCTTGAATGGACTAAACGAAAGAAATATGGTGCTACCCACCTAAGAGCAAGCCTATACTGCACTAAGTGTATGAATGATGTAACTAAATACATAGAGAAATGAAAAAGAGTTAGCTATGATTAAAGAAGAAAAGGAGCAAAGGGAGCTATTAAAAAGAGAGCTTAACAGGTTTGCACATCTACAGCTTGCAATAAGCAATCTACAAAAAGAGTGTGAGACTGACGAAGGTCTTGTAATGACTGTGAAGCTGATGGAATACATAAGCACGCAGATGAGTATCTTAGCAAAAGATATTACAAGCAAATAAAAGATGAAGGTTAAAATCTACCGCTTGGACTTCTACAGGGTTGGTAAAGAGAAAAGATACTTTTGGGTGACTGAGGACGAGAACGGTAGCACTATAACATTAACACCTTCAGAGTTCGCCGCTATGGTAATGGAACAAAGCAATAAAATAAAGAAGAGATGAAAGGATACAACAAAGACCTACTCATAGAGCTAATGAACCGAGACTTGGAAGAGAACGGTATAGAAAACGACTAAAACAACAACAATGAAAGAGTTACAACTACAACAAAGAAGCCAGGAGTGGTTCGAGGCACGCCTCGGAGTAATCACTGGATCACGAGCAAAGCAGGTGTTTGCAAAAAACAACCTCCCATTTATTGATGAGCTTATCGCTGAGCGCCTCACAGGCACCATCCCTGAGAGCTTTACCTCCAAAGCAATGGAGCACGGTGTTCTCTTTGAGCCCGAAGCAGTGCGTACCTATGAGCAGTTTACCGGCTACCAAGTGCAAGAGGTAGGCTTCTGCATCCACGATGACTATCCCTTTATAGCAGTATCTCCCGATGGCCTTATCAAGCAGGGGAACACCTATGTGGGTGGTGTGGAAGTGAAGTGCCCAAGCAGTAAGAAACACATAGAGTATATGCGTATCAAGAGGGTGCCTGCAGAGTACAAGCCACAGGTGGTGCATTATTTTGTAGTGATAGAAACATTGCAATGGGTAGATTTTGTATCTTATGACCCCCGAATGCGTACCTCACGCATCCACACGCTCAGAGTGACCCGTGAGGATCTCCAGGAAGAGATAGACACAGCGCTCAAGACGTACATAGAGTTCTACAATAAACTGCGCAAGTATGAGCAAGCCATCAAAGGAGAGTGATGCATTCAAAGCACGGTGCTGGGAATGGGCAAAGGAATACTTTGCCGCCACCAGCCGCTCCCACCTCATAGGTTTAGCGGAGCGCACAGTAGAAATAGAGATTGAAGAAACAAATAAACCTCAATAAGATGGAGAACATCCCAAAAAACCTCAAGGAATTGGCAGCTTTAGCCAACAAGCTGAACGCTGAGAAGCACCCCGACCTACCACCATTTGCTTTGGTAAAGAAGCGCTTCAAAGATGTTACAGCCAATGAGCTCACCAAGACCATCATCTTTGATATGTACTGGGTGCGTGGTGGTGTTGCCTACCGCATCAACAACGGTGCTACCTACGACCAAAAGCTCAAGACCTACCGCAAAGGGGTGCAGCGCCGAGGTGTTCCCGATATCATTGGAATCATTGACGGGCGATTCTTTGGTATAGAGGTGAAGATTGGTAAAGACCGCCAAAGCGAACACCAAAAGGAGATAGAGGAAGAGATTAAAAAGGCTGGTGGCGTGTATTTTATCGCTAAGAGTTACGATGACTACTTAGAGAAGATATATGAGTACCATAGGTGATGGATCTATCGCTACTTTAACGCTTGACCCGAAAAGACTTAACCGAAACTTGAACAACTGGAAGCGAATAAAATGAATACCACAACAATAGCTAAGAAATACATCGCTCACGGATTCTCACCCATACCATTGGTAGATGGGGAGAAGCGCCCAAGCATCCGCAACTGGCAGCAGTACAGTGAGGAACCGATGGGATTGCAAGAGGCTGAGATGCTCTTCCAAAGTACCTCCTCCATTGGTTTGGTGATGGGCTTTGACGGCATCCAATGCCTTGATATAGACAGCAAGCACTTCACCGGTAATGAATACGAAGAGTTCACCTCACGCTTGGAAGAGGAAGCGCCAGGGCTAAAAGATAAGATGATCATCCAAACCACCATCTCGGGTGGCTTCCATTGGATATTTAAGTGTGATGACATCGCTGGAAACCAAAAGCTCGCACGCAATGCTGCAGGTGAGGTCACCTTTGAGACCCGTGGGAAAGGTGGGCAGATAGTCACCTACCCCAGCAAAGGATATAAGATACTTGGAAAGATAACGAACGTGCAACGCATCAGCCCTGCGGAGCGTGACGTTATCTTCCGAGTAGCTCGTACAATGGATGAGATGCAGCACAAGGTGGTAGAGATTCACCACGAGCAAGGTAGAGAGGAGCAAGAGAACCACACCCCTTGGGGAGAGTTTAGAGAGAACCATAGCGCCTTGGATATACTGCTGCGCTACGGTTGGAACATCGTGAGTGAGAGCACTAAGTATATCTACCTGCTGCGCCCTGGAAATACGGACAGCAAGACAAGCGGTGTGATATTTAAGGACACTGGACTCTTTTGGCCGTGGACAACCTCTACCAACTTTGAGGCTGAGCGCCCCTACGATGGCTTCCAATGTTACACACTACTAGAGCATAACAACAACTTTGAGGCGAGCATCGCCGACATTAGAGAGCAAGGATATGGTAAGAAATATGAACTCACAGGCCCTACGGACTTCAACATTGAAACGGAAGAGGAAGAGGTGTTGGAAGATATGGCGCAGCGCCTGCAGTCTCTTAAAGTGGACAGTACGGTGCCTGTATCGCAGCCCCCTAAAGCCATTGAGATGGTATTCGGGCAGCAGTCCTATATCTTTGGATCGCTCGGAAACTTCTCCCTTATCCAAGGTAAGGCAAAGAGTAGAAAGAGCTACTTCCTTAGCACCATCACCGCAGCAGCCGCCAGCAACGAATTGGTGTGTGACCACTTCCGTGGGTACATCTTCCCGAGACGTGTCATATACATTGACACGGAGCAGGGCGATTACCACGCCGCAAAAGCAAAGAAGCGCATCCAGGAGATGGCTGGGCTACCTGTTGAGGTCAACCACGAACACATTGACTACTTTAGGTTCAGAGGATTAGACACCAACGCTGAGCGCCTCAAGTTCGTGGAGTACATCTTCCAAACCATTGATGACATTGGCTTTATGGTCATTGACGGCATCGCTGATATCGCCTCCAAAGGGGTGAATGATGAGGAGGAGGCTACAGCTATCGCCTCTAAGCTGCTCAAATGGACGGCGGACTACAACTGCCACATCACCGTGGTGCTCCACGAAAACAAAGGGGATAGAAACGCTAAAGGTCACCTCGGTGCCTACCTCGTGCAGAAGGCAGAGACTACGCTCAGCACCAAGAAGAGTGAGAACAACAAAGAGATCACGGAAATCACCCCGGAATACACTCGTAACATTGAACCGCCAGCCTTAGAGATGACCGTTGGAGGCTTTGACCTTGTAGAGTTCTCAGAGATAGAGGTAGACGAGTTCTACAACCGCACAAGGGTATGGACAGCACCCGAGCAGGAAGCCTTGGCGCTGAAGCTCATCGGTAAGAGCAAGGGTGATGCTATGGCCTTCATTAGAGATACGGAGGACTGCAAGCGTAAAGATGCAGAGAAGGTCTTAGCGCTCATGGAAGATGGTGGCATCATCCATTGGGATGGTAAGCGCCCCAAATTTGTAGCTCTTGGTAAAGTGGATGAAAATAACGATATTGAACTATGATAGACCTAAAAATCAGAAATCAGATTGCTCAGCTCATAGTAGATATGCAAGTAGGTGAAGCCAAACCTGTACGCAAGCAGGAGATGGTGCCGCTCATCAAAGAGGTGAACGACACCACGCTCATAGGTCACGCCATTAGATTTGTCAGCAACACCGATGGTACGGTCACACAAATCAAGAAGTACCGCAAGACAGCGATAGAGAAAAGAATAGAAGGTAATGAGAAGGTGTAGCAAATGCAGACAAAAGAAACCTCTCGAGCGCTTCGCTAAGCTCTCCAGGGGTAAAGATGGGCGCAGAGCACAGTGCAAAGCCTGCGACAAGAAGTACCGCAACAACAGTAAAAAACCTACAATGCCCACGGAAGAAGAAGAGTACACTATCAACAGCGCTACCATGCGCAACCACTTATACCTACACTTTGGCTTTGAGGATCGTAGAGCCAACAAAAGAGAATCCTACGACCTTAGAAAATACTACAAAGACAGCATCAACATTACAACAACAATAAAACAATCAAGATGAGTTATTTAGACATTGGAAACCCCTGGACGGAAAACGTAGAATACTGCTGCCAGTGCGGTGAAAAGACCGAGGACTTCACCGATTACAATGGTGAGGCGCTCTGCGGTGAGTGTGACTTTTTATACATCTAAGGTATGCCCAGCTCGCCAAAACGTAAGCAGCGCCCCTGGCTACAAGGTAGTCAGCAGAGCAGTAAAGAGAGAGTGGTACGCAACAAGTTCTACCAAACCAATGCATGGCGCAAGCTCCGTGCTATGTTCATTAAGCAGCACCCCTTGTGTGTGGAGTGCTCATCCGTTGGTCAAGTGGTGGATCACATCACTCCCATTCGTCTTGGTGGTGAGCCACTGAGCTGGGACAACTTGCAGACGATGTGCCACAGGTGCCACAATATAAAATCGGGAAAAGAAGCACACGAATGAGAGAAATCAATCAATTAGACTTGTTCTCTGGCATCGGAGGGTTCCATTTAGGATTCGAACGTGCCGGTTACAAAGTGAATAGTTATTTCAGTGAGATAGATAAACACGCAGTTGCGGTTTATAAAAATAATTTTAAAGAAGCAAAGTATGTCGGATCAGTTGTCGATATTAGAGGAAACGAATTACCAAGAATTGACCTCATCACCTTTGGAAGTCCTTGCCAAGACTTTAGCCTTGCTGGAAAACGTAAAGGGATGGGAGGAGAACGATCAAGCCTTATCCTTGAAGCAATACGGCTTATCGGCGAGTGCCGACCAAGAGTTTTTGTGTGGGAAAATGTTAAGGGAGCATTCTCCTCAAATGCTGGCGAAGATTTTGCGGCAATCCTCCAAGAGTTTGCCGGTCTTGGGGGCTATCGACTTGAGTGGCAATTGCTCAATACATCGTGGTTTTTACCCCAAAATCGAGAGCGGATATACCTTGTCGGATATTCTACAAAGCCCGGAGGAGATTGGAGAGGAGTTTTTCCTATCAGAGAAGCAAGAGGAGAGGATAATGAACCATCCGAGAAAAAAATTGGTAAAGACATAACACATACAATTTGCAGCTCGTATGCAAAGTTTACTAATGACTCGCCAGTAGTATTTGACAACTATAACTATAAGTGGAGAGAAGATGGTAATGTAGGTACTCTTACCTCGCACAGCGGAAATCTAAATGAAGGCTTCAAAATAAAAGAAGTAGGAGACTTTCGTAACGATGAAGGATGGAGACCTCGTAAGGATGGTCTAGCTCCTTGTCTTGCTACTCGTAGGTCAAGTGAGCAAGATGTGAGTACAATGCCTCCAATAATAAAGGGTAGCTACCGCATCCGCCGCCTCACTCCTATAGAGTGTGAACGCCTGCAAGGCTTTCCGGATAACCATACCGAGTACGGTAATTACGACGGTGAGGTGAAGAAGATGAGCAACACCCAGCGCTACAAGCAATGCGGTAACGCTGTTACCGTAGATATCGTAGCTTTGGTAGCTGAGGCAGTCAAGCCTCTATTTAAATAGAACTGTTTAACTAAATTATATACAATGACAAAAGCAACAGTAACGGCAGCCCAGCCTACGGGCCAATGGAATGACCTCTATAAGTTTGAGGTAACACTAAGCGACGGAGCTACCGGCTTAGTATTTGGGAAGACTCCGCAGCTCCGCTTCGCGGTAGGTGAAGAGGTAGAATACGAGCAGCCAAAAGAAGGAAGGCTAAAGCTTAATAGGCCTAACCCGAACGGCGGAAGCTATTCTAGCAGCTCTAGCAGCTACAGCTCCGGACCTAAGAAAGATTACAGTAAGCAGAACGCGCTAGCGGCAGCCTGTACTTACCTCAACGGTACTAAGGCTACAAAGGAGCAGATCGTACACCTAGCAGAATACTTTAGCACTTGGCTAAAGGGCAGCGAAGCGCCACAAGTACAGCAAGCTAGCCACGCAGAGACTCCAGCAGCGGCAGCACCTACTCCGGCACCAGCTCCAGCACCTGCACCGGCAGCGCCGCAGGCTCCAGTATTTGACGACGATTTACCGTTCTAAGCTATGTATTTAACTAACTATACCGCAGACAAGGTAAAGCTAGCTTATACGTTCGTAGAGCACCTGCGCCATAACTGGCGTAGGCTCTCGGACGATAAGAGGGACGAGCTGCTAAGGGAGATTAGCGACCTAACCAATGTAACGCTAGTAGTACAGAACTACGAGAGTAAAATGAATAAGAAATGATTAGCGAAATAAAACTATTAGACGG
>Ga0102954_1000361_pt1 | contig 13958 bp, 24 predicted proteins | sample SalPonA_C_H2O_MG_FD_78511 | JGI IMG/M metagenome (GOLD analysis project Ga0102954, IMG submission 78511) | Water microbial communities from South San Francisco under conditions of wetland restoration - Salt Pond MetaG R2A_C_H2O_MG | ecosystem: Environmental > Aquatic > Non-marine Saline and... | reverse complement strand
GAAGAACTAGGAGATTTATATTTAGAAGATAATAAATATTATTATACAGTAATACAAAAATAATTATGAAAGCAGTAAACAACAACGGAATAATAACTACATACCCAGACGTACCAGTAAAGTTTAGATCGTCAACAGGGTATCATTTAAACGCTAGAAGTATGACAGCAGACGAACTTCGTAATGCTGGATTATTTGATGTAATAATAGATGAAAATTATGATTCTAGGGTACACGATTTAGGTGAAATATATTGGGATACGCAAAGTACTGTATTTAGAAAAGATACGGTAGATAAAACTTGGTCGCAAACATTAGCAGAGTTAAAAGAGCAAAAGATCACAAACTATAAACATATAATAGGTGGTGAATTAGCTAAAACAGATTGGTATATTATTAGGCAAACCGATAGCGGTGAAATAGTACCGACAGAAGTAACGGAAGCAAGACAGTTATTAAGAAACCAAACCACTCAAGTAGAAAACGAAGTAAATGCTTTAACAACAAAAAAACAAGTTATATTATACGAATATCCTAGTTATGAGTCTTAGAAAAAGATTATTAGTTAAACCACCTGATACAGCGTTAGTACCATCAGAACACTTTGGAGTAGTATTATACGAAGGAGATGGTTCCACGTCACATTCTATTAACGGAGGTAAGTTTGGAGCAGGTGCTTATATTGATAGCGGTACAGGAAGTTACATTAATTTGGGTGCTGGTAGTTCTTTTGCTTCAGGTTTGTTTAATGGAAAAAGCACTTTTTCAGTTTCTATATGGTTTAGAAAATCATCAAGTTCTTTAGGTTATATATTTAATGATTATGCAAATAATTCTCTTAATGTAAATATCTCTATACTTGCAGATGGAAGAATGGAAATTTTTACACGATATAGTAGTGGGGATACAAGTTATAATAGTACTACAACATATGATGATGATAATTGGCATCACGTTGTGGTTACTTTAGACCAAACAACAGGGGTAAGAAAATCTTATATTGATGGCACTCTTGTTGATACACAAACTACAAGCAGTAATTCTTGGAATGGAGATTCAGACCAAAGAATAACAATAGGTGCTTTATATTATACTCCAGGCGATTATTACCAATCAAGTTTTGATGGCAAAATAGATCAACTTCGTGTATTTACTAAAGCTCTAACATCATCAGAAGTTTCAACACTATATGCAGAAACGGCTTCTACAGCAGAATCATTAGACCCATTATCAGAAGATACAACAGACACACTACAAGTACTTGGAGATAGTTCTTGTATTGCTACTTATCAGTTTGAGAATGATGAAACAGATTTAAGTGGTAACTATGATGGAACTGGAACATCGATTCAATATGCAGCAGGAAGATATGGACAAGCAGCAAGTTTTAATGGTAGTAGTAGTGGAATTGATTTACCTAATTTAGGTATAAGCGGTTCGCAATCAAGGACAGTTTCATTTTGGTTTAATCTTAATACCACACCTTCTGGAACTGAACAGTTATATAGTCAAGGTACTAATAATTTAAAAGAAGCATTTAATATACAATTAACATCTTCAGCAAAAGTTCAAGTAAGTTATGCAGGTAGGGAGTGGGATTCAACAACAGCATTATCTACAGGTCAATGGTATCACATTTTAGTTACCTATAATGGCGGAAATATTGAAACTTCTTCAAATACTGAAATATATATTAATGGTACAGAGGAAACATTAGTTAGTGGAGGGGGTTCATCAACAGGTAGTGCAAGTACATCAAACACAAGCTATTCATTAGGGTATAGAACAAATATATCTACATTATATGTAGATGGTAAAATAGACCAAGTAAGAGTATTCAATAAAGCATTATCAGCAAGTGAAGTAACTACATTGTACGAAGAAAACTCACTTGTAGCTTCTTATAGATTTGAAGGAAATGCAAATGATGATATGAGAGCTTATGACGGTACCGCAAGTAATGTTACTTATGAGTATGGACTGAATTTTACTCCTGATTTTGTTTGGACTAAAAGAAGGGATTTAGCTGCCGACCATAATTTAGTAGATTCTACAAGAGGCATAGGACCAAATGGCACTCTTTATGCTATATCACCAAACTTAAATGGTGCGCAAACAGATTCAGCAAACAATGTAAAATCATTAGATTCAGGTGGTTTTACAGTTGGAGGTACTGGAACAAGAACAAATGCAGATGGTTATGATTATGTATCGTGGTGTTTAAAAGCAAACGGAGGAACTACAAGTAGTAATACAGATGGAAGTATTACAAGTACAGTACAAGCAAACACAGATGCAGGATTTAGTATTGTAAAATATACTGGAACTGGTACTTCAGGAGCAACTGTTGGTCACGGACTTTCAGCTAAACCTGAACTAATAATTACTAAAAATTTAATAGATTCAGTAGATTGGAATGTAAAAGAATTTAGCACAATGACTGATGACAAAGATAGATTAGAACTTAACGAATCTTTTGCTATATTTACTGCTTCATCAGGGACATTTATACTTTCTACAACTAATAGTACAACTATAGGTTTAGGTAGTAGCTCAAGGACTAATGGAAGTGGTGATGAAATGATTGCCTACTGTTTTCATTCAGTCGATGGCTTTTCAAAGATTGGCTCATACACAGGTAATGGTTCTGCAAATGGACCAATTATAGAAACAGGTTTTGAGCCTGCTTTTATAATGGTTAAAAGGACAAGTAATGCTAGTGATTGGTCAATATTCGATAATAAAAGAAATTTAACAAACCCTAGAGATTTAGTTTTAGCGCCTAACCTTACAGATGCAGAGCGAACTTATGGTCCAGTAACATTTTTATCAAATGGATTTCAACAAACTAATACTAATGGAGGTTTAAATAGTAATGGAGATACATTTATCTATATGGCATTTGCTGCAGACCCTGACACAGAAGCACCAACAGTAGCAAAAAGTTTTAGTACAGTTACTTATACAGGTACAGGTGCAGACCCATTAGTAATTGATGGTTTAGGATTTAAACCTGGACTTGTGTGGATAAAAACAAGAGACCAAGCAAGAGAACATATATTATCTGATATAGTTAGAGGACCAAATAAAGAAATATCATCTAATGATACATCTGCTGAAGAAGCAAGAGGAGTAAAATCTTTTGATGATGATGGATTTACATTAGACAATGCAACTTTTAATTATAATAACAATGGAGAAGATTATGTTGCTTGGGCGTGGAAAGCTGATGATAACGAACCGACAATAAACACAGAAGGAACTATAGAATCACTTGTTAGTGCAAATGCTAATGCAGGATTTAGTATTGTGAAATATGAAGGAAATGGTACTTCAGGAGCAACTATCGGTCACGGATTATCATCAACACCTGAAATGATTATTGTAAAAAACTTATCAAGTTTATCGGCTTGGCCAGTATTTCATACAGGTTTAGGTGCAACAAAATATTTAGCTTTAAATCAAACATCTATTGAATCAACTGCATCAAATGTTTGGAATGATACTTCGCCAAATTCAACAACATTTACTGTTGGAAATTGGGGACCTGTTAACACAAATGGGGATGAGCATATCGCATACTGTTTCCATTCAGTATCTGGATATAGCAAGATTGGAAGTTATACTGGAAATGGTGGTTTTAAAAGTATTACAACAGGATTTCAACCTGACTTAATTATATTTAAAAATGCAACTGGATTTACAGGTAGTTGGGTACTACAGGATTCTGTAAGAGGCACAACCAAATATCTTAAAGCTAACACTTCGCAAAATGAATTAACAGAAAATCCTAATTTAACATTTACTTCAACAGGATTTACTTTAAATAACAATTGGACAGAGTGGAATCGTGATGGAGAAACAATTTTATACGCAGCATTTAAAATAAACTAATGATAAATGATTAAAAAATAATAAAATGAATGGATTTGAACCAACAGTATTAGGTATAATAACAGTAATAATGACAATATCAGAAATTAATTCTGTATTACAAGGATTGTTAATAGTGGTAACTACAATTTATACCTTAATAAAGATCCATCAACTATTAAATAAAAAATAATTAACTTTATTAAAAATTACAATTATGAAAAACTTTTTAAATAAAATTTGGGAAGGTATTAAAGATGCATTTTGGCTACAAGTACCTTATATTATTTACTCAACAGTATGGTTATTATTAACTATGTTTTGGGCAACAGTATTCTTAAAGTGGTTTATGAATAAATATTATTAAAATGAAGCTATCACAAAATTTAACATTAGCAGAAGCTATAAGATCTGAAACTGCAAAACGTAAAAGACTAGACAATACACCTAGCGGTATTATAATAGACAACCTAAAACTAACAGCAGAAAAGATATTTCAATCTATACGTGATCACTTTAAAAAACCTATCTATGTATCTAGTATGTATAGATGTGAAAGGTTAAATTCTATGGTTAACGGATCAAAATTCAGCAAACACATAACTGGTCAAGCTATAGATCTAGACAACGATGGTACTGATGTATCTAATAAAGATATATTTTATTACATAAAAGACAATTTAAAGTTCGATGTATTAATATGGGAATATAATGATGATAGTCCTAGTTGGGTACATTGTAGTTATGTAGAGGGTTTAAATAGAGGTTTAGTATATCGCAATACAAATTTAGGTCTTATAGAGTTTAAAGAACCTAAAGTAGAAAAACCTAAAAAAGTAAAGTATGAGCAAAGAAAGAAAAAAGTTCAAAGAGACGAAACTAGGTCAGTTCCTACTAGGGAAGTCGGGGGTGTTTCAGAGTCTAGCGGAGACAATACCTGATAAAGGCGTATTAGGCGTTTTAAAGAACTTAATTCTTAAAGACGATACATTACCCCAACCCGATAAAGAAACAGCCTTAAAGATGCTTGAAATTGAGTTAGAGGAGATGGATGCAGTTACTCGTAGATGGGAAGCTGATGCAATGTCAGATTCGTGGCTTAGTAAAAACGTAAGACCTATATCGTTAGTATTTTTAACTTTAGTATATGCTACAGGGTTTTTTTTAAACTATGATCTTACTATTATAAATCAATTACTTCTTTTAGTTTATGGAGCATATTTCGGATCACGTGGTCTAGAAAAAATAAGAAAGCTCTAGTACAATATAGTATTATACAATATATTATTATACTATATAGTACAATACAATATAGTACAGTTTTTTATATATTTATATAATGAGACAAAAATTAATCAAAAAAATTGATCGGATATTTAGCGAATACATACGAAGAAAACACGCTGATAAAAAAGGGTATTGTACTTGTATAACTTGTGGTAAGAAACATATATGGAATAGTGGTCAGATACACGCTGGTCATTTTGTTAGTAGGAGATTTTTAGTAACTAGGTATGATGAACGTAATGTTTACCCCCAATGTGCATACTGCAATAATTGGCTAGCAGGTAATCAATATACCTATGGTAAACGTATAGATGAAATACACGGTAAGGGTACGGCAGATGAATTAATGCTATTATCTAAACAAACAATTAAAATACAAAATTACGAATTAGAAGAAAAACATTTGTTTTATAAAAAAAATTTGATAACTTTGAAGAAACAATTATAAAAATGTACACACAAAACGATTTAAATATTATAAAAACACAAGCTAATGGCTTTGTGAATGACCAATTAAAATGGCAACGACTACAAATAGAATCTCTACAAAAAGAGTTATCTAAGGAAAAACAAAAAAACAAAAGACTAGAAGAACTTCTAGCATACGCAGATAAATTTAACTTAATAAATACATAATGAGTTTAGCACAAAATCAAAACAGACAATCAACTATAGACTGGATCGAAGAAGGTAAAACTTGGTCTGGTAAAGATGGAACAGAAATGAAAGAATATAAAGTATCACTAAAGAATGGTGATATACCAGTATTTAACTATCCATCTAATAAACCGTACCCATTTGCAAAAGGTGACAATGTTACGTACCTTTTGAACGAAAGAATGGTAAACAAAAAAATAATTCAAAACGGTAAACAAATGAAAAAAGTAGAAAATAATCAACCTACAAACACAAGTACAAGTACAGAATCTTTAACACAGCAACAAAGTATAGCATTATCGGTTGCATCTAAGTTAGGTTTTGAAACTGTAACTAGTGATGCTTGGCAAAAAACTTTATCACTAGAAGGTGAAAATAGAGCGAAAGCGCAAAGCGAATTACTAAGTTCTATAGGACAAGTAACAATAGCATACTATAATTTACTAACAACTAAACCGCAAAACAATGGCACAAAATAGCGATACAATATTTGTAAATGGACTTTATACATACACAAATGATAAACATTATATTGTTTGCAAATGCAGTTTAAACGTAGAAAAGTTTAAAGAGCAATTAGAGGAAAAAGAAATAGTAAAACACATTAAAGAAAATGAAGGTTATCTTAAATTTGTAACTATGATTTCGAAAAAAACTGGTAAGCCATATAGCAAAATAGAAGATAATAGTTATAAAGAAATAACTAGTAAGCAACACAGTCCAGATCGAAACGAGGATGTAGTAATACCGTCAACACAAGACGCATCTAATAAAGATGAAGATGACGGACTCCCATTCTAATACAGTTTCTTTAAGTTCTCAAGTTAGTAGACTGAATGACATTCGTAATGGTAAGATTAAGGAAGGTCTACGACTTGGAATACCAGAGATAGATGAGTACTGGAGATTTAAGTTTAGTAACTTTAATGTAGTACTTGGACACGCATCAACTGGAAAAACAACCACATTACTTTATTTACTTTTATTATATGCTGTTAAGTATAATCTTAAATACTTAATATATTCAGCAGAGAATGAACCTAGTAGTATAAGTAAAAAGCTATGTGAATTTTTAGTTGGGTTACCATTTAATAAAATACCAGATAAGGTATGGAAAGAAAAGATTAAATGGATTCATCAACACTTTAGATATGTGAACATAGAAGAAGTATATACATCTAGCGAATTATTGAGACAAGCAGAAGAAATTAAAAAGACATTTGATTACCACGCTTTATTAATAGATCCATACAATTCACTTATAAGAGATAAAGAGTTAATGAAAACATACGGTGGTCACGAATACGATTACGCAGTTATGGGAGATTATAGATTGTTTACTAGACGAAACAAGTGTTCTATATATTTAATTACACACGCTGTAACAGAATCACTAAGACACAAACACCCTAACGGACATAAGTTTGAAGGATATATACAACCACCAAGTGCAGGATCAGCAGAGGGGGGTGGGAAGTTCCTAAATAAATCTGATAATTTTCTAATATTACACAGGTATACAAATCACCCAGAATACTGGACAAATACATATTTAGCTATAATAAAAATAAAAGAGATAGATAGTGGTGGTAGACCTACACCATTAGAAAATCCTATAGAGTTTAGATCATTAGCTAACAATGTAGGTTTTAGTATTAACAATAAAAATTTATTACATTTAATAGAAAAGCGTGATTCTTGAAATAGCATATAAGAAACATAAAGATTGGTTAAGGATATGTAAATCTTTTAACTGCGGTGATGACGACTGCAAAGATATTGTTTCTGAAATGTATATTAAATTAGATGATCTAACAAAGAAGGGTAAAGATTTAAGATATGGTGAAAACGATATAAACTATTTCTATTGTTATAAAATTATCTTTCATTCTTGTTTACGATTAAAACAACACAACAACAAGCGTAAAGATTTAATAATTACATCTGATAGTGAAAACTTTGATTTAAGTTCAGCTTTAGCTAAGTATGGTAAAAAAAGTACTATTGATGAAGATACACTTTTTAATAAGCTAGAAGAATTTACAGATGATTATAGAGAGAAACTTACTTGGTATGACATTACAATATTTGAACTGTTGTCTGGTGGTAAGAAAATATCAGAGCTACAAAGAGAAACTAATATAAGTTATGTATCTTTAAGAAACACATATTTAAAAGTAAAAGATTTTGTAAAAAAACAATATGAGAAATTCGATTGGACTAGGGGATCTAGCAGAAAAAATAATTAACATAATCACGTTTGGTTATGGTAAAAGAATAGCTACGGCTATAGCAAAACTATTCGGCTACAAAGACTGTGGTTGTGATAAGAGAAAAGACGATTGGAATAAAATACAAATTAAAAGATGACAGATAAAGTACAAATGATAAAAGTTGATTACGATCAATGGACTAAATTTAAAGGCGTAAAAAATAACACAATAGCAAAAAACGAACTTAAATTAATCGAAAGTCTACACGCAAAGTATTTTAATCATCCTTACGAAAGTTTATGTACTTGTAGGGGTGAACATATTATTGGTAGAATACAAGAGTTTGTAGATGAGCTAAATGTTATTTATAAAAATGGGTATAAAAGAAGTACATAAATGGGAACAAACTGTAGTTAATATATTAAATTTAGATGGTTGGAACCTCACCTGGTGTGGTGAAGATTATGAATATTTTGATGCAAAAGGTTTAACCCCTAAGAAAAAAGAATGCGTAATAGAAATGAAGTTTAGACATAAATATTATGAAACAAAATTATTAGAGAAAGGTAAATATGAAAGACTATTAGAATTACCAAAACAAATACACAAATTATATTTAGTGTTTGATCAGAAGGGTATGTATATATTTTGGTTAAACAATATGAATTTACCAGAGCTAGAGAAATTAAATTGTCCAGATACAACACTATGGACTAAAAAGAAAAAAGAAAAAGAAGTATATTTATTAGAAGAATCACAAGCAAGTTATATAAACAATGAATCAGGATTTGATAGATGCTTATAAAAAGCTAGATGCAATAAAAGAGTTTGAGTGCGATAAGAATATTCAAACAGTATTAGAACTGTTAACTAAATGGAAAGGTAAAGCACAAGATAATAAAGAATTAAAATTAATAATAGAATCTTTTTTAGATATACAATGGCATATAATAGAATTAAAACGAGATAGAGATCTTGCGCTTAAAGCTGTAATGCAATATAAATTTCAAAGAGACGGTGCGGTAAACGAAAGAAACGAAGCTAAACAACAATTAAAGAAATATGAAGATACACATCTTGACTGACATAGTAGGACAAGAACCTTCTGAAGATGTAGAAAACAAATTACTAGACACCGTAAATTCTTTATGGTTAGATTTTGATAGTGTACCTGAAGTAGGAAGTGAAATAGAAATAGAGTTGTTTACATTTATATTTAGGTTTGAGATGGAAAGTAAAAGATATAAATTAGTAGATAACGACATATATATTTATTTAACATATAGAATGACATATGAAGAATTCTAATAAACACGAACAAAGAAAACAAATGCCAGTTTATACAGGTGTATTGAAATACTTCCCTACAGCTTTATTAAAAATAAGTAAAGTGAGTTGGATAGGTAACAAACAACACCACCCTGATAAACCTTTGCATTGGGATAAAAGCAAAAGCAAAGATCATTTAGATGCAGCTGTAAGACACATAATAGACCATAGTGTAAACCCTTATGACGATGATGGTATGTTACATTTAGCTAAAGCAGCGTGGAGAATACTGGCAGCATTACAAGACTATCTAGACACACACATAAAAAAATAGTGAAAGTAAAAAAAAGATATATATATTCAATTCAAGATTCTTTATTTGGTCATAGGGATATTATAGGATTCGGCACAGATGAATTTAATGTTAAGGTTATCGAAAGGGATATAGCGAATGATATAATAAAGAAGAATCATTATAGTAAAAAGTTTTATAATGCCACCTACATTCATTTAGGTGTATATGAAAATGATAATATGTTAGGTGTTTTGCAATATGGTTACGCTATGAACCCAGCTAGTTGTGGTAGTGTAGTCGAAGGTACTGAAATGAATCAATACTTAGAATTAAATAGAATGTGGCTAAGTGATGAATTAGAAACAAAATACCCAGAAAGTAGAGCTATAAGTTATTCAGTTAAATATATAAAAAGGAAATATCCAAAAATAAAATGGATTCAATCATTTGCGGATGAAAGATGTGGTGGGTTTGGTATAGTATATCAAGCGTGTACCTTTTCTTATTACGGAGAACATTTAAATAAGTTTTGGGAACTAGATGGTGAAACATTTCACAACAGTATAATGACAAGTGAAAAAGCTGGTAAAAGAGGTTATCGTCTTTTAAATGATATAAAAAATAAAGATAGAATTATAAAACACGAATTAAGACAATTTAGATATATTAAATTTTTAGATCAAAGAGAAAAGAAAAAATGTTTACTTAAAGAACAACCTTATCCAAAACACTATAAAGAATAAATGATTAACTTATATAATATGGACTGTATGGAAGCTATGAAAGATATGGCTGACAATCAATATGATTTAGCTATTGTAGATCCACCTTATGGTATTAATCATTCAGAAATAGCAGGAAAACAATCAGGTAAAAAATATGGTAATGCAGCAGCAGCAAAAAAAAATTACACTATCAAAGATTGGGACAAAAAAATACCATCAAAATTATATTTTGAAAATATATTTAGAGTTAGTAAAAATCAAATAATTTGGGGTGCTAATTATATGACTAATTATATACCACCAAGTATGGGTTGGATATTTTGGGATAAAGACAATGGATCTAATGGTTTTTCTGATGGTGAATTAGCATTTACAAGTTTTAAAAAAGGTTTAAGAAAGGTTAAAATTTTATGGAATGGTATGCTTCAATATGATATGAAAAATAAAGAAGATAGAATACACCCAACACAAAAACCAATTAAATTATATGAATGGCTTTTAATGAACTATGCTAAAGAGGGTGATAAAATATTAGATACTCATTTAGGTTCAGGTTCAATAGCAATAGCTTGTCATAATTTAAAATATGATTTAGATGCTTATGAGATAGACAAAGAATACTATGAAGCAACTATGAAAAGATTTAACAACCATACATCACAAAAACAACTTTGGACTTAATAATACTAGATATGTTAGAAAATCAAATAAAACTATTAGACGGAAAATACTACGACAAAACAGAACTATTATCTAAAATGCTAGATGATGAATTCTATTATGGCTTTATGAATAAATTTGCATTTAGTAGTAGTACAATAAAACTATTACTAGAATCACCTAAAACATACTATAATGTAATGAAGTATGGATCACCTAAAAGTCAAGCGCTAAGAGATGGTTGGTTAACGCATACTGCTATATTAGAGAATGACGTATTTGAATCACAAGTGTTTATAGATGTGCAAAGCAAGAACACAAAGAAATTTAAAATGGCTAAAGAAGAACACGGTGAAGTATTTACAATGAAAGAAAAGAATGATGCAGAAAGATTAGCAGAAGCATTTTATCGTAACGAACCCGCTATGCAAATGATAAAAGGATGTAAGACAGAATATCCAGGTGTAGCATTAGTACAAGGTCAACCATTTCGTGCTAAAGCAGATGTGCTAGCTAAAGACTATGTGTGTGATCTTAAAACAACAAGTAACATAAAAGGTTTTGAACATAGTGCGTATAACTTTCACTATGACGTACAAGCCTATCTATATACAGAAATTTATAATATACCCGATTTTAGATTTATTGTAATAGATAAAGGATCTAGAGATATAGGTATAAGTAAAGCTGTAAGTAAAGAATTTATACAGAGTGGTAGAGATAAAGTAGCGTATGCGCTTAATGTTTATGCACAACACTTCGAGCAAGACGAACCAGAACTAGACGACTATTATATAGAGATAAACCTTTGATATATAAAGAATTATTAATAATTTAGTAAACTATGAGAGAAACATACAGAATAGCAAAAGAAGTTAAGAAGATAACAGGTATAAACTTCTTAGAGAAAAAAAGACAAACAGAGTATGTAGAAGCAAGAGCTTTCTTTGTACACATACTTAGAAATTATTACAAGTTACGTAATAAAGATATTATTATAATATTTAACCAATTAGGTTTTAATATGGATAGTGCAACACTATGTCACGCATTAAAAATGTTTGAAGTATATGAACATAACAATAAAAGAATGCAAGAATGGTTTGATAATTTGTTTGCTAAACCTGACTTTAAGAATAGAGCGAATACAACTGCTTATATAAAATCTAAACTAAAATACTTACCTGAAGATACTTTAATTAAGATGGCAGCACAGATAGATGCTATGGTAAAAGATGAAGTGTTTTTAGATGAAAGTGAATGGGAGTATTAAAAAAAAGTAAAAAAAAGTATTATATATTTGATTAATCAAGTTTTTTCAAGTTGGCAAGAAAGATAATAAGTGCTTACATAGAGCGACCTAAAAAGAAAAGACCAGGTGTGCATAGTAAGAATGCAAGTAGAGGACAAACGGGTTATAAAAAGAAATATAGAGGACAAGGTAAAAGAAATTAATTATGAGTTGGGGTGGTAAAAGAGATGGATCTGGTAGAAAGTCTAAAGCTGATGAGTTTAAGTTATTAGACAAGCTATCACCTATGGAAGATTTATTTATACAAGTACTACACGATGGTCTAAAGAAAGGTGACTATAAGTTTGCACAACTATATGCAAATTACTATTATGGTAAACCTAGAGAAACACAAGACATAACACTAAACCAAGACACACCTTTATTCGAAGTAGTGGTGAAAGATAATGAATCAAGTACAGACTAATGTTATATTTAACCACGCTTATAAATTTCATAGATCAGATAAGAAGATACTAATAGAGCAGGGAGGAAGTAGGTCTGGTAAAACCTTTAACCTGTTAGTGTGGATAATATTCGATTACTGCTTTCAAAATCAAAATCATATTGTTACTATATGCCGTAAGACTTTTCCGAGTTTACGTGGAACCGTTATGCGTGACTTTTTAGATATACTAAAGAACTATGAGTTATATAGCGAAAAGAATCATAATAAGAGTAATAGCGAATACTATCTAAACAACAATACCATAGAGTTCATATCATTAGATCAACCTGCTAAGATACGTGGTAGAAAAAGAAACTTATTATTTGTTAATGAGTGTAATGAAATAGATTGGGATAGTTGGCAACAATTAATATTTAGAACAGAAGGTCAAATAATAATAGACTATAATCCTAGTGAAGCAAACCATTGGATATATGATAAAGTAGAAACTAGAGATGATGCTGTGTTTTTTAAGACTACATATAAAGACAATCCATTTATAGATAAAACACTTGTACACGAACTAGAAAGACTAAAAGAAACCGATGAAGAATATTGGCAAGTATTTGGACTGGGTGAAAGAGCGTTATCCAGGACACAAATATTTAGCTTTACTACAATAAATAAAATACCACAGGATGCTAAGTTCTTATCTATAGGTATGGACTTTGGTTATACCAATGATCCGACTTGTGCAGTAGAAGTATATCAGAAAGATCATAATCTATATATTAATGAATTACTTTATAGAACTATGATGACAACGGCAGACATACATAGATTCTTTCTAGAGCATAATAAAGACAATAAGCTATGCTTTGGTGATTCAGCAGAAGTACGTTTAATAGACGAGCTTAGAAGAATGGGAAACAATATAAGACCAAGCGTAAAAGGACAGAATAGTATTATGGCAGGTATAGACTTGTTAAAGCGATACAAACTACATATAACAGAAACATCTGTAAATGCTATAAGAGAGTTTAGAGATTACAGGTGGAAGAAAGATAAAGCAAATAGATTAACTAACATACCTAATGATGGTGCTGATCACTTACCTGATGCAACCAGGTATGCAACCTATAGTCTAATGAGCAAACCTAACTATGGTAAGTATGCTATACGTTAATACTTTCTAATTTAGAACAATCAGAATGCCAAGAATAAGATAAATTATTACCATAACCATAACTATATAATTCATATGATTTTACTTTAACAGAGCCTATTTTATTATTAATAT
>Ga0102954_1000360_pt1 | contig 13964 bp, 11 predicted proteins | sample SalPonA_C_H2O_MG_FD_78511 | JGI IMG/M metagenome (GOLD analysis project Ga0102954, IMG submission 78511) | Water microbial communities from South San Francisco under conditions of wetland restoration - Salt Pond MetaG R2A_C_H2O_MG | ecosystem: Environmental > Aquatic > Non-marine Saline and... | reverse complement strand
GCATTCATTTCTGCAATAATACCTTGAATAACAACTGTTGTTATAATAGCTATAATAACTACTCCAATAACAATTGAGAAAATTATAAGCACTCTACCGATTTCAGTATGAGGATATATATCTCCGAAACCAACTGATGCTGCTGCTATAAACGCAAAGTATATTGCTTCTCATATATTTTCTATATCAGGGTTTTCAGGAGCTTCAAATGCCATTAATAGTATTCCTATTATAAACATTGCGAAGAAACCAAATAATATAACTTCAAGCAACAATCTAAAATTACTCTTTACTCCATTAACAATAACTCTGAACCCCTCAAGTGATAAGAATAATTCAACAAACACAAGTAACCCAACCGCAATAAACGTATATGGTCACACTTGTCCTGAAGGGACCGCTCACAGTGATCAAATACCTACTAACACAAAGTTGTTTCTAATACCTCTTCACGACAAGAAGTATCTCGTAATTGATTCAGACCCAAACTTTTTATATATGATTGGTGAAGCAATCATATATAAGATCAAGTCTACTGTTGCAAATATTGCAACAGACAATCTAAATCATTGATTAGAAACTAGCGACATATATCCATTAACGGCTCCTGGAGCAAACAATGGAGATAGAACCATACTTATTAGTGTTAATCACAATATCTTATAGAACCATGAAATAATTCTATTTTTTCTGCTATTCGGAATTTCAACTCTTGAATCCGCAATCTTAGGAACTATTAGATTAACAACTAATAATCTTATACGCATTGCAAAAGAGCTTTGCTCAAGGAAATCTTCTAAGTACTGATCGTTTTCCCTTTTAAGCTTTAACATTTTTTCATTCATATATATAATCATAATACAAATTAAGGTTTTATATTATTTTGTTTTTTTGAGATAATTATAAAACTATGGCAGAACAAAAAATACCAAAGAAAATACACTTCATATGATACGGTGATAAACTACCAAAATTCGCTCAAGAAAACCTAAGAAGGTGTGAAGCGCTTTACCCAGATTATGAAATAAAAATCTGAGGAGAAGAAGATTTTGATCCAGAAACAAGAAGATATACAAGAGAAGCATTGAAAGCTGGTAAATGAGCTTTCGTTTCAGACTACTTAAGAGTAAAGATACTTTACGAAGAAGGTGGAATCTATCTTGATACAGATATGGTTGCTGTTAAATCAATAGAACCATATCTAGGGGACAACAAAGTTGTTATGGGGTTTGAATATAGAAAAATGGTTACAACAGGTTTTACTGCTTGTGAACCTAAACACCCTCTTTTCAGAAAAGTATTAGAAGTATATGAAGCTTTCGATCACTTAGAAGAAAACGAAAAATTTAAGTTCATGGTTAATAACGAACTGTGAACATATTACATGGTTGAGTTATATGGTTTAATCCTAAACAATAAAACTCAGCAACTACCTGATGGAATTAAGATAATGCCTTATGGTTGATTCTCTGATTACAACATTGGAGCAGAAACATATTTCCTTCATGATCACCAGCTTTCATGAACAGCAAAATGAAAAGCTAAGATAATGAACTATATGCTTCCTAAAGTGCGTAAGTACTGAATGCCAATTGAGCCAATCTTAGTTGCGGTAGCAGCTCAGATGAAAGTAAAAAATAGAAACCGTATTAAAGCGGTTATGAACGCTAAAGCTAAAAAAGAAAATAAATAATTATGAACATTTGTGATTTTAACCCTGCAATCAGCATGCATAAAAAAGAAGAGACTTGCTCTCTTCACTCTTTGCTGTGTTCAAAATCATGTTCAGAAGAATTCCACATTGAAAAAGGATATTCTAATAGATTAACAAACTTCTTTACAAAAGAAGAACTTTTTCAACTTGAAGACGGAATTAAAAACTACATATCTATGGTGGAGTCTATATTTGACCAATCTTTTATTTAATATATTAATTTAAATTAAACAAAAAGGAGAAAAATAAAATGAATATATTACAAGATAACATGCATCTACATGTTGATTTAGATATACATGGAGATCACGTAGATTACTTTATGGAAGTAGAAAACTTCCAACAAGATACTTCTATAGATATAGAAGTATATGACCACGTGCATGATGGTGAATTTGAACACGATCATGAAATTGGACACAAAACAATTGCTTTCGACCAAGAAGAAGTAATTGATGGAATTTGAGTGACGTCAGGCCACATAAATTTAGATGATGATCACGACCACTTTAACTTATACGAAGAACTAAACTTTGACGCCCTATACTTTGATTTCATAATCAAGAACGGTGAAGAGTTGGTTATAGACGCTGAGTTTGAAGTTCACTTCGATGGATTCAACACAACAAAAGCCGAAGTATGAAACAATGGTGTATTGGTGGACTCTTACCAACCAGGTTTCTCATCAAGCGGAATGTCAACGACAGGTATTGTTATGACTTCTCTACTTATAGGAATACCTCTAATTGTTGCGGGAACACTTTACTTTATTAAGAGGAGAAAAAAGAATGCTTAGTCTATTCGGTCCAGGACATGACCACGGAGGAGATACAATATTTGATGTTTGAAAAAACTCATCAGTAGAAATGTTCTTCATGGTTATGTCATGAGTTCTAATTTCAGTAATAGTTTTTGAACTAATAAACTACTTCTGAAAAGACTCTCTTTCAAACCTACTTAAAAAATCAGGAAAGAACCAAGTTGCTATAGCTACCCTAATGGGTGTTATACCAGGCTGTGGTGGAACACTGTTCCTTCTTCCCTCTTATAACAAGAGAGAATTATCATTCTCTGCGTTAACAGCAGCATTCATTTCAACAATGGGTGAAGTTGCATTTGTATTGTTAGCATTCAACCCTATGGTTTGATTATGAATAACAACAATATCAATAATCACAGCACTAGTTGTTGGTTACACACTTGAATTAACTGGTCTTGGTAAAAAAATAGAACAAAAAATTCCATTTAAAAAAGTTGACTATCATAAAACAGAGTTTGACTCACACCACTGTGAACACCACAATGAAGAAAACAAGAAGTACAAGCAACCAGAATTTATAACAATAATAAATTCTAAGATCCTTCCTATTGCAACAGTATTAATCTATGCAATAACAGCACCAATAGTATGACAATTTACTGTTGGTAGTTCAAAAGATTACGGAGCTTATAATACTTTTTCAAACTGATTAGGTTTTGTTTGAATTAACTTACTTGTTCTATGATATCTATTCAAAAAAGCTTTATCAACAAAATACGATATTAAAAGAGTACACATTCACGAATCAAATGATAAGGCATCAATAATACACCACTTAGAAGATGCTTTTGAGACATTCTTATTTATAACTACTTGAGTTCTTTACGGTACCCTGATAGTTAATATGGCAATATTAGGTTTTGGTGAACAAAACATCAACGCCCTATTCTTAGCAATAGGACCATTCCTTGCAATGCTATTGGCTTCAATCTTTGGATTAATCCCAGGTTGTGGACCTCAGCTTATAGTGACGTCACTATACATGGGAGGATTCGTAGGTGGATCAGCACTAGCTGCTAATGCTATTGTACAAGATGGTGATGCTGGACTTCCTCTAGCCGCTTATGATAAAAAATCATACATCTATACACAAATAGTTTCAATGTTACCTGCTCTATTAACAGGTACAACATTAGTTCTTATTCAAGAATTTACAAAAAACGGACTACCATTCTAGTCCGTTTTTTTAATATATAATTTAATTATGAATAAGAAATATACGAAAGCAGTTCTGGCAGCAGCAATCATAGCTCCTGCAGCAACTGCAACAACAATAAAAATAAAACCTGAAACAAAACAAATAGAGCAATATGGTAAATATGAAAGACCAAACTTTACTCTAACCAACATAGAATCAGTTAATGGTTACTATACATTCACTCTAACTGCCTTGAACGCGTCTGATCAAAAGAACAAAGATGTTGTAGTTAGACTACAAGCAAAAGATGCTAACGGAACATGAGTAACAATATCTGAAACATCTCCTTATAATGGAACTAAAAATCAGATAACATTCTCAACGGGTTATGTTGATACTTCAATTCCTTATACTGAAGGAAGAATACAAATTGAAGGACAATATGAAACTTCGAAAAATATGTATACTTATTTCCACCAAGAAATAGATGTTACAGAACAAATTTTTGAAGCTCTTTCACAACCCACTATAGATGTCCATGCCATCACGCCACATAAAACAACTGCGCCTGAAACAGCAGACGGAAGAATTGGTATTGATGCTGATGTAAATGATCCTTCAGACTTATTGGTTAAAGATACAGAAGGAAATTCAATGGCGTTTGTTGAAGTTGTTGATGCAACAACTGGCGAAAGAGTTGGAATTGAAACTCTTTCTACAGTTGATAATGTTGCAGGTATTTACAAACTACTTGCAGGAACATATAACGTGCACTTCTTCTCTTTTGATGAACAAGGTCAATACATAGATCTTGGAACACACAATAATATAGTTATTCAAGAAGGTGCTGGAACACCAAACCCAGAAGTAACATTATCTCTAACGAAAATATATTATGAAGATGTTTCTGCGACAGAGGAAAACGTATTTGTTGAATATTATGTAAATAATATCGAAGGTTCGGAAAAGAATCTTGAATATTCAACTAATGGTGTTGATTATATAGATGTTCCTAATGATGGAAACTCTACTGTTGAAAACGGAACCAACGTTCTAAACTTAGGAAACCTTCCTAAGGATGAAGACTTCGATTTAGTTATTAGAGTAAAGGAAGATAACTCAATTAAAATTGAATACTCATTCTCTACTTCAGAAATAATTAGACCTAAATCAATTTATGAACCTGAAATTATTTCTACAACAGAAAATTCAGCTGACGTAGTTGTAAATAAAAGAGGAGATTTTGTAAACGACGAATTCAACTATGAAACAACTAACCTAGCGGATTCAAATGTCTCTGATACAGGAACAGCTGATTTTGAAACTGAATTCACAACAACAAATTTGGAAAGCGCTTCATTCTACGAAATAAAAGCAACTAAAGTTGATTCTGAAGGTAAAGAATACACTAACGACAAAACATTCGTTACTAAAACAGAAGAAGATGTATATATTAAACCTGATATGGATATTATTTTCAATGTGATTAACGGTAACATTAACTACCAAGTTGATGTTGTAGACTTCAATGATGATTTAATTGACGTTGATCTTCAAGTAAAAAATAAATATACAGGAGAAACTATTCAAACATTAGACATTAACGATGATGCATCTTCTATGGGAACAATACAAATAGATTATTCTTCTATTGAAGGAATTAACTCAATAGACGATCTGGCAATAGTTGTTGATTCAACATACCTAGATGAAAATGGTGAAGTGCAATCTTATACTAAAGAAGAATTGAACAACGCAAACTCTCACCTAGATGGAATAATTACTATAGATAACTCGGATTCATTCAGAGTTTACAAAGAAGCTGCACCAAAGCAGACTTCATGACAGCTAATAGTAGCTTGAACGGGAACACTACTTCTGTTCATGACAATAATAGGATTTGTAGTTTGATACTACACAATATTCAAGAAAAGATATATTAAAAAAGAAGACTAGGTCTTCTTTTTTTATTGGACAGTCCCATACAATTTAATTACTATACCCAGATATAATTTAGGTATGAGTTAATAGCTCATTATAAATTTATAAGGAGAAATAATCATGGCTTGAATTATTTTAGCGCTAATGACAATGTTACTAGTCTTTGTCGTAGCGAACTTAGTTCAGAAGAAGTTCAAAGTACCTAATGTATTAGTTATGCTAATCATGGGACTTATCTTCAACTGAGCTTTCATTCAAACTGGAGTTATAGGTCACTCACCTGTTCATGGTCCTGGTATGCCAGGAGATAACGGTTATGACATCATGAAAGTTACATTCGTAATATTCATCATCCCTACTCTTGTTTACTTGCTTTTCACAGCTGGTTTATCAATTAAACCTCAAGTTGTTAAAAGCATGGGTGCCAAAGGAATCACACTTTCAGTAGTTCCTTTCTTAGTAGAAGCATTCGTTTGAGGCGCACTACTAACATCTATCAACTTTATATCAGGCGGAATTTTCATTAAAGGAGCTTCTGCATCAGAAGCATTCCTATTTGGACTTCTAGCTGGTATGGGTCTTGCCTCAGCCGTACCTGGTGTAGTTACACCTAAGTTAGGTGGACTACTATCTCAAGGTAAAATTACTGAAGAGCAATCATCAATGATCTCTACAGGTATGGCTCTTGAAAACGTAATTGGATTCGTTCTATTCGTAATCCTTTATACAATTATCGGTGCAACATCAGGTACAGGAAGCCTAGTCGACATGGCTTGAATACCTCTAATGTTCATCGTAGGACCTGGACTTGCATTCTTATTTGCTAAGTTCTTCGTAACGAAAGCAGTTCCAGCTGCAGGTCAAATGGAAGGTCCAATGGGAAAAATATTCCTATTCGTTATCTTCTCATTCCTAGGATTCTTCCTATATGGATTTGGAGATATTATTGGACTAGCATCATCATACATGGGTTCTAAACCTTGATACGATGGTGTAATTGCTGTTCTAGCATTTGGATTCTTCTCAGGACTTATGATTTCAAAAGTTTCTGAAAAATCTCCAGAAGCTGGAGAAAAAATTGGTGCAGGCGTTGCAGGAATTTCGCAAATTGGTGTTCTATTCTTCGCAGTACTTGGACAACCAGCTATGTTCTTCAACACAACAGCAGGACTAGCAGATCCAAATGCAATTTTCACAAACTGAGAATTCTTATTATTCGCAATTCTATTTGTTGTAATAATGATCTTCGTTAAGAAATATGTATCTTACCTATCTCTAGGTAAATACGATGCAAGAACGAGAGATATCGTTTCTTCTGGATTAATTGCTAAAGGTAACGCACTATTCATTCACACATCTATTGCTTTATTAGCATTAAGCAATATGGATGTTGATGAAAATATTCTAAAAGCTTACCAAACATCAGCTATAACACTTGCTATGGTTTCAGCTATTATTAACATCCCAGCATGAGATAAAATGCTAACAAAGGCGGCTACTAATGGAAATAATTAAAACATGTAACAAATGTGGAATTGGATTTGTTAACAAATCTATGCACATAATGTTAGAAGAAGCAAAAGTAATTGCTACACTTCACGAAAACAAATGTGAAGGTGAAAAAATTATTAACGCCATGAACGAAATAAAGGATCTTCTTATCAATGGTAATGAATACGTTACAAATGAATTCATTACAGAAGATAAGATGGATAAATCATTTGAATTTGTTCATGGAATTACAACATTCGGTGTCGAGTCAGAACCTGTAGAACAAGAAGGATTCAAATTCTATAGAATACCTCTTAACGTACATGTTCACTTAGACGGACACAACCACCTACCTAAAGATGAATTTGAAGAAGGATACTATGAAGGTGTCTTCAAACTGGTTAACAGAGAAAGATTCATCGAATACATGAGAGAAAATGATATGGACTATCAACTTGGTTTCAGCTACGACTTAAACGAAGAAGATGAACCAACAATAATCTTATGATTAAAAGTAAAAGAAAAATAGACCTTAGGTCTATTTTTTTATTTCAAATAACGCTTTACTACTTAGCGAAGTATATAAACCACCCACCATTCATACTTTTCTAGCAAAACTTATTCTTCCGTTCTTCTTATGGAAGAAGTGATATATTACTGGAAGATACTCATCTTTAGTTTTTAGTGTCTTCCTAATATTATCTGGGGCCTTCTCTGTTGTGAAGAATTCTTTAATATTAGCAATTTCTTCTTCATAAATAAAATCATGTATTGACTTCCCTATATACTTCTTAACATTGATTGTATCTGAATATATAGTGTATGAAACAGCGATTGTATTTCCACCTTTCATATAATGAAGTTCTCTTTGTGATGTGAAGCTTGGTAGAAACTTTTTATTTATATGTTTTGTAAAGTCAAATTCAACATTTGAATCGAAAGTGCTTCCTGATGCAATAATTATCTTACTACTTTTAAATAATTTACTTAAAGCAATATTTGACTGAAGAACAGTTCTATAGAAAGGTGTAATATAGCTTCCCGACTTTCCTCCACTAGTTATAACTCCTTTGTGTACTAATTCATTTCTTATTGTTGAAATAGTTAACTTTGGAACGTTATATTTCTTTGCAAGATCCCTCTCTGAAGGAAATTTTGACTTTTCTGGATATACCCCATTATTTATGTCGTTTAATATCTGGTTTCTTACTTTTTCTTTACTCATAATTAAATTATAATGGACAGTCCAAATTAATTTTAAAATTTTTAAGTTATAAAATTAAATTATCTGGGCAGAAGTAATCTTCCTGGATATAAATAAATTTATTTATCAATAAAAAGATAAGAAAGGTATAAATATGTACAATAAAGATTTTAAAAAAGCTTCAGAGTATACAGCAAAGATCAATAAAGATGTTCTAAACAAACTTGACTTCGCTAATACACTAGATTACGACTTTGCACAAAAAGGACTAATCGCTACATACGGAGCTGACCAAATTACTAAAGAAGACGGATCAGTAGTTTGAGATTTCAAAAAGAACCTAGTGTTCCAAGAAACTTCAATCGAAGAAGCCGCAGAAGCAGTTAACCCTTCACTTTGAAGACAAGCACAAATCCTAGGATATGCTGGTGTTTACGAAGTAGTACCAGGGAAACTATACCAAGTTAGAAACTTTGACCTAGCTAACATCACATTCTATAGAGGTGAAACAGGTTGAATCGTTGCTGATACAGGTATGACAAGAGAAGTAATGGAAGTTGCTTACGACATGATTAAGAAACATGTTGAGGATCTACCTATTAAAGCAATTATCGTTTCTCACTCACACATCGACCACTTCGGTGGACTAAGAGCAATCGTTTCAGAAGAGCAAGTAGCTTCTGGAGAGGTTGAACTAATCCTTCCATATAACTTCATGGAAGAAGCAATTAGAGAAAACGTTCTTCTTGGAAACGCAATGTCAAGAAGATCAACATACCAAGCTGGATCAAACCTACCGTTTGACGACCACCACTCATGTGGAGCTGGACTTGGAATAGACATTTCTAGAGGACTTGTTACTCTTGTTTCAGGAGGAAGAGAACTAGAAGGTCTAGTTGAAGAAGTAGTTGTGCTTGATGGAGTTAAATTCATCTTCACAGAAGCTAACGAAACAGAAGCTACATCAGAACACATGTTCTATGTACCAGAATCAAAATGATTCTTCCCTGCTGAAGTTATTTCACACACACAACACAACCTTCTAACACCTAGAGGTGCGCAAATTAGATCATCTCTAAAATTCGCACAAGTTATCGATAGATCAATCAGAATGTTCGGAGATGACCTAGAAGTGATCGCTGGTGCACACCACTGACCATACTACGGAAACGTAGAAGCTGTTAAATACATGAAGGCTCAAAGAGACCTTTACAAGACACTTCACGATAGAACAGTTAACAGAATGAACCACGGTGATACAATCAACGAGCTTCCATACACTGTTAAACTACCTGAAAACGTAATGCAACACTGAGCAAACAGAGGGTACTACGGACACGAAGACCACAACGTTAAAGCTATCTACCAATACTACCTAGGATTCTACTCAGGTAACCCAGTAGATTACAAACAACTTTCACCAAAAATGAAAGGTGAAGCTTACGGTAAGTACTTCGGAAACGAAGCTATCCTTGAAGCTGCTGGAAAAGCATTCGAAGCTGGTGAATACCAATTCGTTGCTGAAATCCTAAGCCCAATCGTATTCGCAGGTGCTGGAGAACAAACTAAACTATTATTAGCTGATGCTCTAGAACAAATCGGATATACAGAAGAATCAGGAATCAGAAGAAACGTTTACCTAACAGGTGCTGAAGAACTAAGAGTTGGTGTTCCTACAGTAGTTGGACTAAAATCTAACTCAGTTGACGTTATGTCAGCAATGCCAATCGCTGAACTTCTAAACCTAATGTCAGTTAAACTAGACTTTGAAAAAGCTGATAAGATTGAAGAATTTGACTTCAACCTTAAATTCAATGCTGAAAACGTTAAATACGCAGTTCAGTGATCAGAATTCAAAGCTCTTAACTCTGCTGAAGGATTCGAAACAGCTGGTGCTCCAACATTAACATTCGCATCTAAGATGGTTCTATTAGGAATCGCTGGCGGACAAATGACAATGGAACAAGCTGTTGAACAAGGTGCTCTAACAATCGAAGGAGACATCTCTAAAGTTAAAGAACTTCTAGGTGCTTCAATCGAGTTTGATGCATTCTTCAACGTTGTTACAGACTAATCAAAAAAATTAAAAAGAGGTTTACCTCTTTTTTCTTTTGTCCAAGTTATAATTTAATTATGAACAAGATAAATAAATCAGATTTTATATCTTATATTAAAGGAAACGGTTACTGTTGATTAAACAAGTTTTCTAATTTAGAAGAAGCCGTTTCTAAAGATGAATTAATATCAAAATATCTAGCTTCAGAAGTTGAAGATAGAAAAAAAGAAAAAACCAAAGATATTTTTGAAGCACCTTTCAGTGCAATCAGAGGAAATATATTTGGTGAAGTTGTAATAGAATACTCTAAAAAGTTTGCTAATGATAACGATATAAACTGAGTTGACTTAACAGACTCATTCTTTGTTGATTATGATGTTCAAGTTCTATTTGAACAAACAAAAGAACTTCTTACAAATAATGAAGACATAGTTATCAACGAAGCAACATTCGTAATAAACATTGATGGACATAGATTAACATCTATGGTCGATATGTTAGTTAAAAAAGGAAACACGATCAAGATCTATGAGGCAAAAGCTTCAACAAAGATTAAATCAAAGCATATTCTTGATATTTATTTCCAAAAGAACATAATAGAAAGAGCTTTAAAAGATCTAGGATACCAATTTGAATATAACCTAATGGTTATAAGCAATGATTTTAGATTGGGTTCAGAAGTTTCAATGGAATCATTCACTCAAGAATACTATAGAGTTCATAAACTTGAAAACAATCTATTAGAAAACCTAGAATTCTTGAACAACCACCCTGACTATGCTGATGATAAGCATAATAAACTAAATAAAAAAGAATGAGACTACATAAGATCTAGAGCGTTCCAAGACTTTGATGACACTATCAGAAGAATAATTGATATCCAAGCTATGTCTTTTGAAGATGGAATCTGAAAAGATGTTGATATCTCAATGACTAAAACATGAGTGGATAGCATAAACCCTGCTATCGACCTATATTACGAACTTAAGTACTGAATTGGTGATAAAGATTCAGAAGATAACGTTCTTAAACAAGATGCATTCAATGATGTAGCAGTAGATTATAAGTATCCACTATACATGTATGATTTTGAGTCAATTGAAATGTCTCTTCCAATAATAGAAGGGGCCAAAGGATATCAACAAGTTATATCTCAGTACTCAATTCACATTATCAAAGATAAAAACTTTGATGTTAATGACCCTTCTACATATGAACACAGAGAATATTTAATCAACGACTTCACATTAGAAGAAATTAAACAACTATGAAGATCTTTTGTTAAAGATATGGATAACGGGCAAGAAGGAACTCCTGTTGCCTGATATAAACCTTATGAAACAAGTAAGATAAAAGAATCTCTTGAATCTAACTTTATAGATGAAAATATTAAATATGATCTTGCTGAAATAAGATTAAACACAATTGACCTTAGAGACTTCTTTGCAACTTCTAAGGCAGCAGGAAGATTTGAAGCAGCATACAATTGTCCATCATGAGAGGGAAAGACTTCTATTAAGCTTGTTGGGCCACACTGTGCACCAAACATCACTTATGAAGGTTTAAAGATTGCAAATGGTTCAAAAGCTCTTGAGTTCGCTTCTAAATTCGCATATCTTGTTTGAGACTCTCAAACAGAGACTGGTTACGATATAGAGAATATAATCAATAGAAACAATGATGAACTATCAAAAGCAAAATGACAAGAATATAGGAAAGACCTATTAAAGTATTGTGAAATCGATACAAAACAAATGGTTGGTATCTGACAATTTTTATTAAGTAAATTCGATTCTTAATGTAAAATAATAAAGAGATGCCAAATCTTACCAACCGTATAGCTCACAACTTATCCTTCGGGAGAGCTGGTTGGATAAAAGCGCTTAGGCGCTTTTTCTTATATAATTTAAATACAAGATTAAGTTCTTTGAAAACCAAATATGACAAAAGCAATTGCTAATAATAAAAAGAGAGATTTTAAATCTTTCTTTCAAAAAGTCGGATCTGCAGCCATGCTGCCTATTTCTTTGCTGCCAATTGCTGGGATCATACTTGGTATTTCATCGTTATTACAACCATCTTTAACGAAAGACATACTTTCTATTATTAGTATTTCCATATTTGGAATACTTCCTATTAGTTTTGCTATGTCTTTTTCTTTTAAATTCTCTGATGAAAGTGGAATGTCTGTGTTGAATTCATTAATGATCTATTTTATTTTTATTGGAATTCAATCAGCATTCATAACACAACTAGATTCTTACTTCTGAAAACTAGAGGGGTGACACTTTACATCGATAATAGGTTTTTCAGTATTAAACACTTCCATATTTGGTGGTATGGCTATTGGTTTAACCGCCGCATATATACAAAACAAATGATATGGAGAAATATATAAATATATTTCTTACACAGCATTGATTTCAATAACAGTATCATTTGCTTTTATATTAATATGACCAGGAATAAATCAATTAATATATTACTTTGGAGAAGGAGTAAACAAACTTCCTTTTGGACTAAACTCATTCTTATATGGTTTCACTAATAGACTTCTCCTTCCTTTTGGTATGCACAGTTTATTAATACCAGTATTTAATCACACAGCCGCGGGTGGTGTGATGATTGTCAACGGAGAAATAGTTGCACAAGGTAATTCTCAAATCTGACTAGCAATGAACGACATGGGAATGTCTTTTGATGTATTAAGGAATAACGGAGGGGGATCATTTATCTGAGAAGGAAACTCAGTATATATAACGCCAGGAACAAACCCGTCATCATATCAACAAGGTTTCTTCCCTGTTATGATATTTGGTTTCCCTACAGCAGGATATTTCATGCAAAGGAAATATGATGATAAGAAAACGAAAGCAATGATAATGCTTGCCTCTATAACTCCAATGATGACTGGTATTACAGAACCTTTTGAATACTTATTTGTATTCACTAGTCCTTCTCTATATTTGTTACACGCAATATACACAGGACTATCATTCATGCTGATGGATATATCTGGAGCCTCAATCTGATTATCTTCAGGATGAATGTTCGACATAATACTGTTTGGAATATTGCCGCACCACATTTCTGGGATGGCAACAAACTATTGAACAGTATTCTATGTTGGGGCAATAATGATTCCTCTTTATGGAGCAACATTCCATTACTTATATAAAAAAGAAACCTAAATAAGGTTTCTTTTTATTTTAGAGACCTTTCAATCTCTAATCGTTTTATATATTTCTCTATTTGTAGATTCATATTTGTAGTTTGCTCATTTAGATCAGAATATTTGTAAGAATTCTTCAACAATTTCGAGGTCATCTAAATCGATATCTTCAAAATGACCTATAAATTCTTCTCTTTGTTCTTTGGTAAGTTCTCTTTCTGTTAAAAATGAACCAACATCAAATATCTTATTACCTAATCCTGAGTATTCAAAATCAATTAGTATGATTCCTCCCCCAACTTTAAGTAAATTACCTTCTACAACATCATTGTGTAGAACAACTTGCTCTCCACTTAACATTATTTGTTTCGCCTTAGCTGCAACACTAGATTCATAATCATCTAGTTCAAACATTTCTTGGATAACAT
>Ga0102954_1000358_pt1 | contig 13978 bp, 4 predicted proteins | sample SalPonA_C_H2O_MG_FD_78511 | JGI IMG/M metagenome (GOLD analysis project Ga0102954, IMG submission 78511) | Water microbial communities from South San Francisco under conditions of wetland restoration - Salt Pond MetaG R2A_C_H2O_MG | ecosystem: Environmental > Aquatic > Non-marine Saline and... | reverse complement strand
GTTAATGGGTCATAAGCAATGTTCAGCATATCTGAGGGAGATGACTCAGTAGCTATGATGGCTTCGTCATCGCCTAGGCCAGCGTCTATCACTTTGTCTCCGCTGCCATTTATCGTTACAAGGTCATTTCCTAAACTTGTAAAGACAGAATCGTCACCCGCACCGGTGGTTATGGAATCATTTCCCAAACCACCGTATACCTGATCATTACCTGAGCCACCACTAATTGAATCATCACCCAAGCCACCGTAAATCAGATCATCACCAGCGCCTCCACTGAGCACATCATTCCCACTAAACCCGTAAAGATGATCATTGCCGTCTTCACCATAGAGCTGATCGATATCCAGTCCACCAATCAACTTATCGTTTCCGCTGCCTGCATAGACGGTGTCGTTGCCATCGAATGTTGCGATGATCTCGGAAGCACTGGTGAATGTTTCGCCATCGTCGCCATTAGTAAGAATTGCGACAGTTGCGTTCGCAAAGTTGGTCGCGGTATCTTCACCGAAAACGTCGCCAATCGTTTCCAGTGACAGATCTATGAGAGTCTGGAAGTACGCCTCAACGGCCGCTTCCAAAGTGGTCGTGTCTTTACCCGATGGGAACGTTCCATTGCCATTTATTTCCTTACCGATAAACAGAAGCGGATCGAATGACTTAGTAGCAGCGTTCGCTACCATTAACCCCTTAGCAAAGGTCAGTGGGTCCGCACTCTGAGCTGCACTGTTAATTTCCTTCTGGACCATCCCATACAATTTTCCGAGAACGATCTCGATGCCCGGATGGATGGAGTCTAGATAATCCTGCAGGGAGCCGCCGTTGATCGTCCAGTTAAGGTTATTTGCTGTGGCATATGCGGTGTAATCAGCGATCAACTTGGACTTAACACCTGTCAAAACGCTATCGAGCGTATCGAGTGCTAAAGCACCGAGCTCGCCGTCTGTAGAGATCGTTCGACTGCTGTCCACAAGTTGGACCTGAGCCGTGTCTCTTACGATTGTTCCTGCGCTCGCGCCGGAGATACTAACGCTGAACGTCTCCGTTGACTCTACGAGACTATCTGCGAGGATCGGTAAATTAATTGTTTCAGAGGTGTAACCAGCGAGGATCGTTACAGTGCCAGTTGTTAGGGTAAAGTCGCTTCCTCCAGTCGCTGTATCTGCACTACCTGCCAGGATTTCATAACTGATTGTTACATCTTCTGAGTGTGCTCGGTCGAGATAGACCACAACGGTTGGATTAGTGTCTCCCTCATACGCTTCAGTATCTCGCACGTAGACGGCTAGCGTATCGGAATTGACCTGAAAGTTTGCGTCTTGAAGGTTTGTTCCGGCTGGATCGATATGCTCCGCAACAACAGACAAGAATGTATCAGCGCCAATTTTTTTGAAGTCATCCAACGCTGCGCCTGCATATGCATCAACACCCGAAATTCCATTTGTGGTTAGAGCCCTTTGAATAATCTGCTCCAACTGCTCTGCCGCATATTCCGCAAAGGTCTCAGCGGAGTGAGCCAAGGCCATGGCATACTGATTGGCCTCAAAAACATCTCGCGCGGCGTCAGCCCTTGCCGCATCACTGCTTTGCAACAGTTCGAGCGGGTCGTCGTTAAGAAGATCGATCGTTGATTGTGAGTTGTCTGATACATCAAAGTAGGTGGCAACTCGATCCAGAATGGTGTTTAGCTCAGTTGTTGGATTATTAAACTGGGTAACAGAAGCGATGGTTCCCAGTGGAGACGCAACAACTAGTCCTGAGCCTGTAGTTGGCACCCCGAGGGTTGTTACTATCGCTTCGTTAGTGGCGATATCGAGCCCAGTGATCATCTTAATAGGTGAATAGGGAGATGAAATTACGCTATCAAGAGTAAATTCACCTGTACTTGTAGTAATGGTAAACGGTTCGTCCGAATCCAGCACACCGTTGTTATTTAAATCTTGGAATATCGTTGCACCGGCGACGTAGCCATCGACAACAGAACCCGCGACGGCTTCTGGTGCGTCCTGAACAAAAATCTCTAGGTTTTTAACCGCCCTCAAACCAAAAGAATCAGTGGCTTCAAGCTGCACACGATATGAGGATTGAGTTTCAAAATCGGCGCTGTCTTTGATGAAGAGCTGGTTGCCGGTTGAGGTCTCTACAATTTCGAATAGATCATTATCGCGGCCACTCGCAGAGAGTTTTGCCGAAATTTCGTTTGGGTCGTTGAAATCAATATTAGCGACAAACCGATCAGCGGAGCCTTCAACCAGGGCGGTTTGGTTGGTTACCAGTATTTCAAAACGACGTTCTTGAACGAATTCGGGAACGTGCCACGAGGCGTCAGCATCGCCCGCCACCGATAGTGTTAACGCTGCGGGGATATTCGCAATCGTAAATTCAGAATTACCGTCAGAGTCCCTGAGGACAGGATTTGAGGGCGTTTCTAACCCCACTATTGTTCGAAGAGATTGGATAACGTCACTTATCGTTATCTCTCCAGATGCATCATTGTCTGCGTTTAGGGCAGCAGTACCAGTCAATGTTTCTAACCCAACGATGTGGCGCAACTGGGTGATTACATCTGAGATGGTGATGGCGCTCTGCGCTGGGGCTAGCACCTCTAGCGTAAACAAATCGTTCTCTGTCAGCGCAAGATCAAGCGTGAAGTAACCATCAGTCACTTCAAATACGTGCTCAGTGCCCGCCAGTGTCAGTTTGACAGACACGCCAGAAAGCATATCTCCCGAACTCGTAAGCGCGTAAATTTGTTTGGCAATACTGTAGCTCGCATTGCCACTTATCGTCAGATCCATAGCCGAGATCTCTTGAGTCTCTGCTAGTTCCACGATTGGCTGGTAATTCAAACGGTACTGCGTACTGGTATTACTTGTGCTAGAGACACGTATAAAGTAATTCTCTTCGTTCGAAATAGAGAATCGAAGCATTGAGGAAATCTCATAGAATGAGGTGACTAAGGAACCCGAGCTATTCAATAACTCAACATAAAGACCTTCAAAGTCTCCGACTTCTGCAGTGGCATCCCACACGAAATATTCAACAAGCAGGCTGTAGTCACCTGCCGCTACGGCACCGAGGTCGTAAACATCAGAATCTGAGCCACTTAAATATCCATAGCCGAAATCATCGGGGGCTAGGGTACCAACCGCACCTGAAATAGAGCTCGACAGGTCCAGCTCACCCACGACGTAGTAGCTGGCGAACCGCTGTTTTTCATCGGTTGTTTTCGAGTAGGCCATTAGGTTGCTTCATACTCACAATGTAGATTGAATCGTATATCTCAGCTTTGAGATTAGATCAGATATGGACGTTGGGTTTATGAGTCGTATGAGGATTATTCAAGTACGAGCTCACCCACCCACCAGCGTAGCTAAATTCCACTAGCGATGGTTTGAGGAGACACGAAGTGTGGGAGTTACTCCCCACTTCCGACTATAAAATCGGAGGCAGCTCCCATGAAAGGTCAGAGTCACCCGGTGCCACCGCATACAGTTCAGGTGACAGCGTCTCCACAGTAAAACTTTCATTGCCTAGCCCATCGACAAGCCGGGCTTCACCCGACTTCTCAAGCCCAACTATCACTCGGAGCGAGCTAATCACATCGGAAATACTTATATCACCACTTGCATCGTTATCAGCAGCAGCAAAACTGATATCACTCAGAGTAGATAGACCAACGATATGTCTAAGTTGAGCAATGACATCAGATATACCAACCGCACCTTCGGTACTCAGGTCAGCAGTTAAGGTAAAATCCTGCGCACCGAGAGCCTCAACAGGCAGAACTAGCTCCCCTGCAGTCATTGAGGCATCGAAACTCCCACTTAGGGTGTTAATGGTTATTGTTCCGCCGTCCAGTTGTTGACCACTTCCGAAATAGACAGGTCTGGGCTGTGTATTTGGATTCACTATGAGCAAGCTACTGTCTTGAAAATCTAGGACCTCTACATTCTGTAAGACATCTACATCTCCAGAAGCAAGATGTGTGACTAGATAGGCTCCTAAGTCTGTCTCTTCAAAGCTATAACTCGCCTGATTGTCCTCGTAACGGACAGTATCCCACCCTGCCCCGCCGTCAATTTCATCCGAGCCGGCCCCCGGTAAAATAGTGTCATTCCCTTGTCCCGTATCAATCACATTGTCAGTATCATCGCCGACAATGTAGTCGTTAAATCTTCCTGCAACGACATTTTCGATGCCTGATATTGTATCTGTTCCGATACCTGCATCCTCTGAACCTAGACTGCTCGCGACGTGCTGCAGCAAATCAACCTGGATTGCCGCCATTGCACTTGTATACGACACAGTATCCTGCCCGGTACCGCCTACATATTGGTCATTACCGGCGCCCGTGCCCCCAATAATTAAATCGTCGCCCTCACCCGCATCTACAAAATCATTACCCGAACCAGCGTATAAGTAATCGTCGCCTGCTTCTCCATACAACTCATCATCCCCACCGCCTCCGATGACTTCGTCATTACCGGCACCGGCTTTGATAATTTCGCCATTACTTGTTCCTGCGATTAAGTCATCAGTGGAGAGCGCTTGTGTTACACCGGTTGAAGCAAAGCCGAAATTGATATCAGAGACAGTTCCGCCGGCTGCAGTGCTAACCGTGTATGTGCCGGCTGGTTTGAGTGAAAGGATTGCTTCGGCCAGCGCCATCATATCCGCACGCTTGTAGGTGAGTTCTGAGCTCACGACAGCGTTTTCATCGTCGCCGTCAAGGATATCCGCACCTGTTTCGTGAAGCAGCGAACGTACTTCATTGAAGGAGAGTCTTCGCCCAAGCTCTTTTTCCGCGAGTTGCTGCGCCAGTACAACCATTCCCGCCACATAAGGAGAGGCCATACTTGTACCACTCATTGTAGTAAATGTGCCATCCAACTCAGATGATATAACCCCGCCACCTGGCGCGAATACGTCTGAAAGTTGATCATCGCGCTGTGAAAAAACCGCAAGCGCATCTGGGGGAGCATCGATTTGATAACTTCCCAAGGATAATCCGGTTGCTAGCACTGCACCGACTGATAACGAATATGGTTCCGCCGACGGGTAAGCCACCCCTAAAACTGACTGCCCAGTTTCCTGATAAGCAGCAAGATAGTTATTCCCTGATGCCGAGACTACTGTTACGCCTGCGTCGGCAAGCGCCTTGAATTGCGACGCATATATATACGAGTAAGGTGACGCGAAAAATCCACCAAAACCCAAGGATAGATTTACAGCTGCAACGTTGTACTCCTCGTGGTTTTGAATCACCCAATTAAGGGCTTCCCAAAGATCCCTGGCATTACCGGCCCCCTGATCATCGAGAACACGTAAGGCAATCAAATCAACTCCCGGCGCTATACCGGGATAAAGCCCATCGGAGGAGCCAATAATCCCCGATACATGTGTACCATGTCCGTTGCCATCAGACCCATCCGGTCCATCTGTTCCAACAAAATCATAGTTGTATACGATTCGGTCTGAAACACCGTTTCCATCGCTATCCGTACCGAATGAAGAATGATCCAGATCTATACCAGAGTCTAGGACCACCACGCTGTAGCCGGAGCCCGTTATATCCGTGAACCGGGAGTCTGAATGAAACTCACTAATCCCTGTTAAATTACCCAGGTGCTGGTAATTACTGTCTAGTGATGCATATTGAGTTATCGCACCAATTGTAAGGTCACCAACGTCCGATTTTATATCAGTAACACTACTTTGGATCACGGTTGCAGAAGTAATATCCCCATCCGGATAAGTCTGTTGCCAGCCGGATTTCTGTAAGGCCGCTATCGTATGATTACCAACCTCGATCTCATCCAATCGGTAGTAGCCCGAAATATCAGTCGTGACCGATTTCTCGTCGACTTCTAACTGACCATTGCTGTTCGCATCTACAAAAACCGTCCAGCCAACCAATCCATACTCACCAGCATCCTGGACACCATCGAAGTTAGTATCAGCCCATAACACACCCTCAACACTTCCTCTGTCTGAAACATCGTTGTCAGTTATCGAAAAAATCTTAGTGGCGACGTCTAGTTGGCCGTAAAAAGGATCACTTGATTCAACTTCGATCGTGAGCTTCCCAACATGCTGCTCTTCATAAATGTCATCATCAAGTGCGCTTACCGTGATCGTTTGAGTCTGATCCCAGTTACTCTCATCAAAGACTAGAACTGATGAGTTGCTGAGTAGTTGATTATCTACAGTAAGATTTACGAAAACAGTTGAAGAAGGTAGCGAGGAAAGACTGAATTGCAACGAGGCTGTTTTACCCGCTTCAGAAATGAAGGAACCCGTGCTTTCGATTAATAGTTCAGGTCGTACTTGTGTATCCAGATACTTGTCGGTGAACGCTATTCGCTCAATGCTCTGTACATGAATCGTACTAGCCGCGTAATCAGATCCTTCAAGTCCAACGAGAGTAATTTCATTTGAGATATCGGAGTAGCTGATTGCGAAATCTGAAGTCCTCGCAAATAGGGCAAGAGTGTCAAACCCTCCTCCCCCATTTATGAAGTCATCTCCGCCCAGCCCGTCAAACGTATCGTTTGTTGAAGAGCCAGTTAGGGTGTCGTCGGATTGAGTACCGAAGATTAGATTATCCGTCGTGGTAACAAGTGAATATGCACCAGTTTGACTAAAGGCTACAGTCTCAATGTTAACTATACGCTGCGTATGCCCAGCATACTCACCGCTCCCCTCGAGCCCGCGCAAACGGGATATACCGGAGACATTGAAAAATTCAAATTGAGAGCGTGAACTGAATATTGCAAGTGTATCGCTACCTGCACCTCCATCAATGAAGTCGTTACCGCCCAAACCATCAAAAAGATCGTCTGCACTTGTGCCTATTAAACGATCACTATCCGACGACCCAAAAATGGGAGTCACATCAACGCTCGTTAACGAAACGCTACTATCGTTAGCCTGAAGTGCTTCGGTATTCCATACCCTCGAAAATGAATATGCATGCAGGCCGGAAGCATAATTGCCACGCACAGATGTAATGCCTGCAACTTCGCTTATTTGCAGGGTTGAAATAGGTGCCTGAAAAACAACAGTATCCTCACCGGCACCGCCATTCACGAGATCGTTACCGCCCATCCCATAAATCAAGTTATCTGACGAATCGCCTACTAAAATATCGGAGATCGTAGTACCGACAATGGCACCAGTTGGAGGAGAGAATGAGTCGTGCAGACTTACCTTAAATCGATAGGACTGATCTGTATAAAAATCTGAAGCGCTAACTCGCATAAAGTAGGTGCCAGCGATCTGGGCTTCAATATTTAATACCGCATCTTGACCAAGCTCGTAGGCTACGAGAAACAGCCCATCAGCATCAAATATATCTAGTGTGAAGAATGTATCAAAGGAGCTATCTGTGGGTGTATCAAACTCTAACCTTATGTCTCCGGCCGCCAGTAGCTCCAAACGAAAATAGTCCGGATCCTCAGGCAACGAAAGTTGTCCTTTAAACCATGTATCCAGCGTTACAACATTGGCATCGTTGATTAGATCATTCGGCTCTGACTCTTGCGTTCCAGAGGCATCTGTTAAAGTTGCTGTTAATGCATACTCGAGACTCGAATAATTGGTAGAGCTTGTTATCCCAATATAATACTCTGCAGCTTTTACGGCGGTCACATCAAAAGCGAAGTCCGATCCAGTCGCCTGACGGGAGAGGAGGTTACCAAGGTCGTCGTAGACCCAAACGTTGAAGTAATTCAGGTCACTCGCCAGCGGGCTATCGAACGAAATATTTAAATTAGTGTTGGCATCGGCATGAAGGTAGAACCAATCGATATCGGAAGTTGAGGAAAGAGAGCCGCGTTTAATACTTCCAGCGGACAAATAATTTGCGTATTCGTCGTTAGGCTCGTTTTCATATTCGTCGGACAACCCTGGGCTAAGAGCGACAGTAACTTGGTAAGAACTACTCGTGTAATACCAGTCTCCAGATTCTATGGTGAAGTAATATGTACCGGTCGCAGATAAAGGTCCTTCTACCGTGAGGTCTTTACCCGTTTCAACGGCGGTGACTAAACGACCATCAGGTGCGTACACTGATACTGTAAAATACCCCGCATAATCGCTATTAGTAGGCGCATCGAAGCTCAGGGTACCTACACCAGCTTCAGCTAGATAAATTGAAAAGACGTCTATGTCTGAACTCGATTGTAGCTGGCCCGTTATCGCAACACCGTCGGTAAGATTATCCGCATTTGCGAAAGTATCGTTGCCCTCGGATTCGTAACTCGATGCATTGCCCGCGGTGAAGGTCGATGTCAGAACATACTGCCCAGTATCTAAGTAATCAGAAGCGGAGACACCTATGTAGTACGTCCCTGCCGATTCGAGCCCGAGTTCGTAGGCTTCATCAACACCTGTGGAGAAATAGCCCAACTGTGTTCCGCTCGAATCGAAAACTCCGAGATCAAAGTAATCCTGATACGACACATTAGTGGGTACATCGAACTGCAGTGAGAGCACGCCGGCACTAGCCACTGAAATCGCAAAATAGTCAATATCACTCGAATCTATAATTTGCGCAGTAACTATATCACCAGAAACGATACTGTCTGCAAACCCGGGCGTGTTGTTACTCTCAGATTCTATAAACATATACGCTTGGAACCATTTTGATTAAGCCTATGTAAGTATACACAACGAAACCAATTTGATAGTGGAGCGTATTTCACGTTTTCGAAATTGCTGTTTAACGTCAGATGTGACTGATGGGTGCCACAATAAATCTAACTAGAATTTCGGTTTATTTTCGAATACGTGCCCCCACAAACCTTAATCAAGGGTATTTAACGTATTGTGGAGCTACCAGACTAAGTACCACACTTGCGAGACTAATCCGGTTTCTGAGGGTAGTTAGAAGTTTCGCTGGTTGAGGTCAACTAGCGTGACTAAGGATACTTCTACGATGGATTTGTTATCTATCTCAGATTTAATCGAGCAACTGAGACAAATCCTTGGATTGGACGACCTATCAGGATTAGCACAAACCGTCGCCTACGCTAAAGGAGCTGGCTCAATCAGCACTTCCGATGTAATTGTATTGTTGGGTCTGATTGTTTTTTCAGAAGCTGTGACCTCTTCCCAACACGCTACACGCTGCCGCGCCAGGTGACGTTGACTTGAGCTGGACACCGTCAGATTTAGTCTAATTTGACATAGTATAATCGCCAAAGAGGCGGCAATGGACACCTGAAGCCTAAATGAGCTCAGGCGGTACCCAGTTCAAGTCCACATCCCCAGGAGCGATTACATATAGCGTAGTATTTAGGGTATCGAGTGTAAACGTATCATTACCCTCAACATCAAAAACCTTAGCTTTCTCCGGTTTGCTTAGGCCAACTATTGTTCGCAGATTCTGAATAACATCTGAGATCCCGATACTACCGTCGTAATCCGCGTCTGCCGCTACAGCATTGAGCCCCGAGAGTTGGTTTAGACCGACTATGTGACGCAACTGAGAAATAACATCGGTAATTTCTACCGATCCCGCCAGATCAGCGGCGACCTGCACAGAAAACTGTTCGTCTGGCGCTATCGCCAAGGTAGGAATATCGGTACCCCAGTAGTAATTATCAGTTTCGATAGTTCCCTCAGCGGTTACTATCTCTACAGCGCCATGATTAATTTGAGTCTCACTCTGATTCGCAAGGTGGAAGGTTTCGGTAACATAAGTGGAAGCATCACCTCGATCAAAGCTCGCTACAGAGTCCAGAACCACATCAGATAACACCTCTTCATTACCTGCTCCATCCGTATATGTAACCTCCAGCATAATCCGCGAGCCTATATCAGAGGAGTTTAGATCTAAGTAGCTACTATTACTTACAAGTTCATAATCGCGATACCAATCATACGTTAGGTTGCCAACACCATCGGGGTCACGAATTGTGGTGTCGGCTTTGAGTCTTTGCCCATCTACTGCATCGCCGACAATCGTGACGCCCCCGTTGTAACTCGTTGTACCAGCCATATCGCTGACCGTAAGCGTTTGCACACGGCCATCGATACTTTCAAATCGGATGAATTCAACATCATTAAGCTGAATCGAGCTATCTAGCGATGTGGAAGTAAAAAGAAACTCGTTTCCTGTTGTGTTCTGGCCCACGTAACTATTAATAGCACCACGCATGGCAACCATAGGGTCAAAGGCTTGATCACTAGTGAGTATCAGCGTATCGATACCACCGCCACCATCGTAAACAAAGTCCTTGGGCACACTCTGCGAGGTCACATCTGAGACATACTCGTAACCGGTCCAAGTCTCTATCTGAGAAACAAACATGGCGAGTTCATTATCACTGGCATCACCAACTGCTCGGATAGTCTGCCCATTTTCAAACGAGATTCGTTCAATATCTTGGAAATGTATATCGTGGATTGTTACATCCGCTATTTTGCCGTCAGTAGCCTCGCGATTTTTCGCCAGTATAGTGCCCGCCGCAAAGTCGACATAAAGCTCTGTGGTGTAGTCGATATAGTAACTACCCCAGTCATCGTCATGCTCTAGAAGGCGAATTTCGTCGTAGCCCGTACCACCGAAAACGTCTACTGCAACACTGCTACCCGCAATATCAGACGCAAAATAGGCATTGTTGTGCGCTGTACTCCATTCTGTCTCAGGCCAAGTACTGCCCCACTGATTGGTGTAACCAATCTTGTTGAGAATTCCCCATAGCTCATCCCCTGACGAGAACTTAACAACATCATCCCCCGCATCAAGGTCAATCACTCGAGAGAGCACATTCCGGGTAAACTCGTCGTAAACAAACTCATCAGAACCAGCGGTTCCTTGCAAAACACCTACATCAGCTATAGTCGGTGATGGAGCAGCCGGTGGCGCATAAGCACCAATCACGACGGCTCCCTGGTCATCAAGAATTTCAAGTGTGTTTAAATCGAGGCCATCAACCAAGTCAAAATTTGGCACACCTGCAAAATCGGTAGCGTATACATCAAGAGCGACATCAAAGAGCGCACCATAATCCGAAACTGGAAACTCCCCTTCAAGCCTTATTGTTGCGCCCAAAATATTAAAGAGAATCTCGTCAGTACCCAATGACCAGGACATCTGAGTCTCGCCATTCAGACGGTAGCCCGCCTCGTAAAGCGCATATTTCGACAACAGGTCAACCGCAAAAGCACGCTCTTGCACGTAATCTTCGAGCGTTCCGCTGCCTGCAGCATCAATAAGTGTCTGCAGTGTTGGCAGTGCCTCGACGAGATCAAGAAGATCTCCTAGATCGCTCGAGATTTTGCCGGTGACAAAGAGCTCAGCATTACCAATTTTGAGACTTGTTTGAGTCGCTGAGGTGGTGGCCTGAAAAGCGATTTCATCAGCGAATTTAACGGTCGTTTGATCAAGTCTATATTGATTCAATATCGCCAGTGTTTGTGTTTTTAACTCAGGCCGTTCAGGCAAGCCATCCAGAGCGTACTCTAGCAAACTCGTGTAATCGTTAAGCGCTTCAGCATAGTCCAAAAGATCTTGAAAGCCCCGATTCCACTGCCCGAGTAATGAGATGGATAACTCACCCACTTCTAAGGTTGCAGCGGTATCCGTAAAAGTAGCTTCAAGAAGTTTTTCACCGTTCTCATAGGCAACAACTCTATCTAAAGTACCGTTTTCATTACTATTAACCAGGTCGGCGAGCGCTGCTTCTAAGGCCTGCTGTGTTGCGTAGGTCTGGCTCGGTGTCCAGAAGAAGGTCAGCCCCGTCGTCGAGTCACCCCAAGAAACCTGTGTAGAACTAACTTGCGGGTCAGATGAGGATACTAATTGCCAAAGTGGCGATGTAAGCGTGTCAAAGTTTTGTACACCCAGAGGCAGAACTGGGTCATCCGGGAGGATGGGAGCATAGTCCGACCAGCTTGCGCTGCCACTTCTTGAAGGCCACAAAATAGGCGATAGATCTGTGCCGGACTCAGTGTATGATAAGTCGTAAAGTTTACTGCTAAATACGACCGAAGCTTTTGATGGATCTAACACGTAAGGCATCTTGCTGCTCCAACCTACTAATTAATATCTCTATCCGGCTAGGCGTCAGTTTTATTGTGCTCATACCTATAGCCCAACCCGCAGGCGCCGCCGAAACATTCAAATCAAATATCAGAGTAGCTATCAGCAGCGGACGACTAGAAGGAAGCGATCTATTAACGGGTGCAGAGGGTGTGTACCGCAAATTTAAAGGCACGCCAGGCAGTACCAATTCGCCAGCCCAAGAAATATCCCAATCGAACGGCTCTAGTCTGTCGATCAAGGATGACGACTCGGAACTTTTTTTTCAACTATTAAATCCGAGAGTTGAGACAAAGGTTGAGTTGGCCTATGTAAGCGAGCCATTCGAGGACAGCCAGTTCACGACTAGTGTTTTTTTAGCGCGATCCTCGGTGCGTTACGGTTTTGAACGAGGAATAGGCGTTTTGGTTGACCCCGCATATTTGAACTACAATGAGACGCGCCTGGGAGTAGGGTTTAAGCTCGCTAAGGTATTTAGGCCATCTATGAATTGGGAGTTCAGTTTGGCTCCACTGACAGAGTTCACCTACCAACGTAGCCGAACTCGCCTATCCTCTGCCTTGATTGACGTGAACTATCTCAACACTGGCTTTCAAGCTCTCTATGGCGTAGAAGTCTCCGCAAAACCTTTAAAAGATATACCAATCTCGGCAGTCCTTGGAATTCGCAGACGTTCTGATCGGTCTACTTTCCTTAATGCCAAACTGCAATACACACTGGCATTCTATAAATAGTGAATCAGATAGGGCGGTGCTTTTAGGGTGTTAGCAGCCCGTATCCTCACATATGGCGCGAGATCCAGTCCCTATTGCTGACATCTCTGCTACTGCTGCTTTTGACCGTTTTTCTAAGATAGCCTCCGTCGATACACGCCAGAACTGAAGCTTGGGATAGTCCACCCGAGTTCGACACTTACATAAATAGATAAGGTCATTAAGCAATTTTGGTCAGAAAATAGTCAGCAATTCTGAAAAGGGGGGGCAGGCAAATGGTTTGTCTGGTTTAAAACGCTACCTCTGAGCATAGTTGTGCATCTTGCGACTCAAAAACTCGCATAATACGAATCTTTTTGCAAAAGCTCATTGGATAGAATCTGCGTCGTTACTGGCGTTGCAAACAAATCAGGCCTGTTATTCGCATTTTTCGAATGCATTTATCGGTACTTAACTCCTACAGGGCAATTACAGATATTTGTTTCGGTATCCTGCGCTCTTCCATCAATTCTATCAGCTAGGCAGACATAGCTGGCTGCATTTTCAGGCGCTATTCGATTGAGTAGATTTCCTACGCATTCTGTTGCACTGCATCAGCTGACGATAGCCCACCATTCGCGCGGTACGCGGTTAAACCGAGAACTTGGCACACGCTTTGCTCGTTCCAGAGACTTACATCTGGATTCGTAAGGCCCCATTCGCGTCCTTGCTACCAGTTTGGTGCTACAAGATAGCTAGATACACAACAGCGTTGCTAGCGCTGCTGTTGCCTGGTTCTTTACCCGCAGTCTTCCTTGGTAGTTATCTACTGAATCGCTTGCCCGCGAGCAGTATCGAGCTGATGCTGGGCGTGGCATTGCTGGGGGTGGGTACGAAGCTGCTTTTGAGCTAGGAAGCAGAGATTGCCGTTATCTGGCATAGCGGTAATCCAAAAACTTGAACATTTTAGAGGTTACATTAACAACGCAATACGGAGTAAATCACATGAAGAAAATCATGGCGATATCACGTCCCGAAACGTGCCTTGCAATTGACGACGTTGGGGTGCAAGTACCATCAAAAAGCGTCAGAGACTTATCCATTTCTCTGATTGAAGACTTTACCAAGGTTCTTGCAGACTACATGGCAATGCAAGAAACCAAAAAGCCGTATCTTTTCGCGAGTAATTGGGTGATCCCCTCTGACCCAGAATCCGATACGGTTGTTCTCGCAT
>Ga0102954_1000357_pt1 | contig 14006 bp, 8 predicted proteins | sample SalPonA_C_H2O_MG_FD_78511 | JGI IMG/M metagenome (GOLD analysis project Ga0102954, IMG submission 78511) | Water microbial communities from South San Francisco under conditions of wetland restoration - Salt Pond MetaG R2A_C_H2O_MG | ecosystem: Environmental > Aquatic > Non-marine Saline and... | reverse complement strand
TCATCACCTAAATCTTTTATGTTTAAGGAGATATGAGAGAGTTTTTCAGTTCTTATTTCATCGATTGTCCGAGCTTTTCTTGCAGACAACGACCATTTTTCCATCTTTTCTTTCCACATTAGACGCCCTTCGATGTATATAAGGTTATCCGCCTGCATCATAGGTCTTAATCGGTTAAAATCTTCGCCAATTACGGTCACATCGATTTGCGACGTTCCATCATCAAGAACTAAGACAGCCATCGGATCACCTTGCCACGTTTTTTTAACCTCATGTGACACAATGACACCTAGAACAGAAACATTCTTATCCTTTTTCTCTTTTTTTACCTTTGGCTTAGGAACCTTAATGTCCTTAGCTTTTAAAGCAGCATGGTTAACGTTTTCATCTAACTCAACCTCATCTTCAATGTCATCATCTTCCTGAGGCTTAATCTCAGACGTATCAACAGCCATTTCTTTTAAGTCCCTAAGTTTTCCTGAGATAAAGCTTTTAGCTTCTTCCGCATAGGGATTAATTGGATGTCCTGAAATATACATACCCAGAGTTTCACGCTCACCTTTAAGCACTTCTTGAAGAGATAAAGGCTCTGCATCAACATAGTTGATTCTATCACCATCGTCATAATCAAATAGGTCGCCATCAAGATTGACGCCTTTCTTTTTATCACGGTTAAACTTGTCTTTCATTTTCTTAACTTTCGCTTGAATCTCAGGGAAAGTTGCCATTAGCTGTGCTCTAGAAACTCCAAATACATCCATCATGCCTGATTTTATACACGCTTCTATGGTCTTTTTGTTTGATCCAGTCCGAATGATGAAGTCATAAAGATCTTTGTACTTTCCATTCTCATTACGCTCGGAAATGATTTTTCTAACTGCTGCATCACCGAGTCCTTTTACTGCTTTCATACTAAAAGATATTGTTCCTTTTGAATTGGAGTGGAACTTATCTACCGAGTCGTTGATGTTAGGCGGCTCAACCACGATCCCCATATCCTGTGCTTCGTTCATGTAGAACACGACTTTTTCGAGCACGTTTTGATCGAGCGTCATAACTGCTGACATGAATTCTTCGGGATAATAGGTTTTCAACCAAGCTGTCTGATAAGAAACCAGTGCATAAGCGGCGGAATGTGATTTGTTAAACCCATAGCCAGCAAATTTTTCGATCAAGTTAAAAATACGCTTCGCTTCTGTCTCTGGGATTCCCATTTTTACACAGCCAGGTATATTGTGCTCTTCTGAACCATGAACAAAAAACTCACGCATTAATTGCATTTCCGCTTCATCTTTTTTACCCATAGCTCTACGGAGCATGTCTGCACCACCCAGCGTATAACCCGCTAGGACCTGTGCTGTTTGCATAACTTGCTCTTGATACACCAATACCCCGTAGGTATCACCCAGTACTTTATCAAGTTTAGGATGAAGAAGCTCAACGGCTTGCAGTCCGTTTTTACACTGCACATACGTATCAACCATACCTGCCTGCATTGGACCAGGACGGAACAGTGCAACTAGAGCAATAATGTCATTAAAACTATTTGGCTTTAGACGAAGTATCAATTCTTTCATGCCTGCTGACTCTAACTGAAAAACAGCAGATGTTTTAGCTTGCATGAGGATATCGTCATAGACTTTCTGATCGTTTAGATCGATATCACTGATACTAATTTTTTCTTCATTGTTATCAACTTTTTTCGCATTTACCTGAGAAACAGCTTCATGAATGATATCTAGGGTTTTTAGACCCAAGAAATCAAATTTTACCAGACCTACACTCTCAACGTCTTTCTTATCATATTGGGTTACAAACCCACTACCATCTGGTTCGTTGTAAGTGGCACAAAAGTCTGTAAGTTGACCAGGGGCGATAATGACACCACCTGCATGTTTACCCGTTCCTCGTGTCTTATTTTCAAGAAGCTTTGCGTATTCTACAACCTCTTGAATATCAGGGCTTGTGTCGTATGCCAAACGAAACGTTCCGTCCTCAAGACAATCTGCAATACTTACACCGAGGACATCAGGAACCTTCTTAGACAAGTCGAGTCCAAACCGAACACTCTTTCCAAGAACACGGGATACATCAAGAAAAGCTGATCTGGTGGTCATAGTACCAAAGGTAACAATCTGACTTACGGCTTTGTGTCCGTATTTATCAGAAACATACTTAATAACATCATCTCTACGTGCCTGACAGAAATCTATATCAAAGTCAGGCATCGATACACGGTCAGGGTTCAAGAATCTTTCGAAGAGCAGATCAAATTCAATTGGATCCAAATCTGTTATTTTCAATGCATAAGCAACCAATGAGCCTGCACCCGAACCACGTCCTGGACCTACTGGAATGTCATTATCTTTAGACCACTGTATGAAATCTGCAACGATCAGGAAGTAGCCAGGGAAACCCATTCCATTGATGACATTCAACTCAAAATCTAGCCTATCATCGAATACTTTTCTTTTTGCTGCATACTCTGGATCATTCTTATCTAAGATCTTATCAAGTCTCTCTTCTAAACCTTCCTTTGAAACCTTAATTAAATAGTCTGATTCTGGCATATCAGCCTTAAACTCAGGCAAATAGTTTTTACCTTGCTCAATCTCAAAGGTGCATTTTTGTGCAATAATTTTTGTGTTCTCGATGGCAGATGGAACGTCCGACCATATTTCAGTCATTTCTTCTGGAGACTTCATGTATTGCTGAGGTGTATACCTAGAGCTCAACTGATCGTTTTCCATGTATTTTTGCAATGTAATGTTTTCAGCGTTACACACACGAATGCAGTGGGCAATGTAATCACTAGATTTCTTGAACTGAACATCATTTGAAGCCATGACTGGGATACCACAATGCTCTGCTACAGCTACCGCCGACTCAACGTATTTATCATCTTCTTTACGCCCAATTCTTTGCAGCTCTATATAGAAGTCTTCACCAAAAATTCGCTTCCACTCATTCGCTCTTCGTGCGGCATGATTCATTTTGTCATTCAAAATGCACTTACCAATATCTCCGTGCACCCCACCAGATATCGCAATCAACCCTTCACTTAGAGGCTCAATCCACTCACGGTTAACGTATGCTGTTTCTTCAATAAAGCCCTCTTCATAAGCCTTACTGACCATTTTGATAAGGTTTTTGTAGCCAATTTCGTTTTTTGCAATCAAACCAAGGCGATAAGGCGATACGCCCTCTTCATTGACTAGAATGCTTACACCCATGATAGGCTTCACACCTTCTTTAGGAAGTTTGTTGAATACAGCAAGCGTTGAAAACATATTCATATCGTCCATGACGATAAGTGAATTCATTCCCAATGACTTAGCTTGCTTTGCAGCTTCCTTTGCATCCATTAGACCATGAGTTAAAGAACGATCAGTACAACAGATGTGCACGAATTGCGAATTAGACATTAAAAACTTCCCAAATCAAACTTAAATATTACTGATATTTTATCAAATTTCGGACTTTCTGGCAACAAAAGTGTTGTTATTTACTTTTTATATCTTTATTATATATAAAGTTATAACTTTAATAATAGAAACAATGTTGAACATTACAGAATTTGAGCCACGTTATATTAGACAATTCGGCGACCTTTTCATAGGTAAAGATAACAAGTTTTTTCCTCCAAGGGAAGAGACGGATTCATCGACTCTGTTAATTTTAACAGGAAATATATTTGATCCTTTTGAAAATTTAAATGAGTTTACAGAAAATGTAGAATTGTTTTTTAAACATTGCTCAAAAAACTTTCCCTATACAATTATTGTTCCAGGTTATCTTGAGTGTAATTATTCATTTGAAGAGCCAGAAATTTTAAGAATTATTCAAAACAAAATATCTGAAAAGTATTCTAATATTATATTGGCACACAACACTTCAATTCAATTTAGGGATAAGATAAGGTTTGTTTGCTCACCTTTATTAACAGATTTTGATCACTATTCGAAGCTTAATAATGCAGATGAGATCAACAATAATGTTAAGATCAACAAAGAATCTATCTATAAACAAAACAGTTTAAGTAAAGACTTTATCTACAACTCAGCTTTAAAAAAGTCTTTAGATCCTGATGACGTTAAGCTTGTAGGGCTTGTCACTCATACATCCCCCAGCTCTAAGTTTGCAAGCATGTCACTGATTGAAAACCAGCTTGAAAACGTAACCTCATATACCTCACTTGATTATCTCATAAAGTCAGGGCTTTATGATTTTTATATATGGGGGAATACACAACAAACGCTCACACAAAGATCAAGCATCCGTTCTAGAGATATACTATTTTCAACCAACTCAAAGGGTGGAATTGAATTCCCCAATAGGGATTTTGATTTACTCTCGTTGATAGACATTTCATTTATTAATAGATAAAATCAAACTTATAAAAAATAATTAAAATAATTAAAGGAGAAAAAAGTGAAAAAGATTTTACTTTCAACCATTCTACTAACCACTTCTTTTTCATCTTTTGCAGACAATAGTTTTGATAAAGAGATTGAAGAGTTTGCCGCTCGATCAGGAGCGGAAATAGGCTATGTAAAGTTATCGGGTGAAAACATCCCTTACATAATTTATAAAGGTAATCAGATTACTTTAGAAGAATTTAGAGCGTTGGCAGAACGCCAAAAAACTCTTGATAAAGAAATTTCAAAAGTTAAGAAGTCATTGGAAGGAAAGATTGATAAATCTAGTGCAGAGATGATAACAAAACACGTGACACTCGATAAGTTAAACTCTCTTGAGAAACACGTTTTGGCACAGAAATTAAGACTTGATATTTACAGTGTTGATTCAAGTCAAGAATCTTTAAACCATCTAACATTCGTTGACCTAACAGGTGCTGTAAAAACAGCGGCTCACAGTAGAGATTCGATAGGGAATACTCATACTTCTGATTTTTCTGGGCTTATTAACTTTAATGAAAGCACTATGAATGACATGAAAATTGTTTTCAATCACAAGGGTTTACCACTTAGTAAGAAGAACGAAGCTAGAACTTACACTGAAAAAACTTACCTAATTAATGAAGATTTGCCGAAAGAGAGCACAAGCTTAACGTTATCAGTTGGTGACAAAGTTGAGTTGTATTCTGAAGAAGGCAAGCGCTATATCGTTGAGTTAAAGTCCAACAATTAGATTGACCTTTCCTAGCCCTTGAGTTATAGTTATCACGTAATTTAAGGGCTAAAATCAATGTTTTACAATTTAAAAATAGAACAATCAATTCTAGGTGGACTGCTTGAATCATCACACTGGTTCGATCAAGTAGCTGCCGACTTACAACCTAAGCACTTTTACGACAATATTCACAAAAAGATCTATGAGACTATGCAATACATGGTTTCTAATGATATGAAAATTGATCGTATGAGCTTGCAGCACATGCTTAAGGATAAAGATGCTGAGCTCTTAATTGACGAGCTTGTTCATACATACCCTTTTGCAAGTGAGCTTCTACAGCATGCTAAAATTGTAAGAGAGTTGTATGGCAAGCGAACCATTAAACATGCAGCGAATAAGATCAACAGCCTTTTAGATTCAGATGATCAAGATACCCTTGAAGGAACGATAGAAAAAGCCCAGTCCATTATCAGTCAGGCTTTAACCTTTGAAGGTGGTGAAAAGCATACACGCTCATACGAGAGTATTCTTCCAAAATACTTAGATATGCTTCAAGAGCGTATTGAAAGTGACTCTAACGTCGCAGGTTTAACAACAGGTTTTAGAGATTTAGACGCTTTAACGAGCGGCATTTTTCCACACCAGTTGATTCTAGTCGCTGCTCGACCCGCTATGGGTAAAAGCTGTTTTGCAATTAATGTAGCAGAACGAGCCACCAGTAGAGGCAACACTCATGCACTTATCTTCTCTTTAGAAATGAAAGGAGAGGAGCTCATGCAGCGATCTGTTGCTTCCCTTGCCACTATAAATATGACGAATCTAAAGAACGGCACAATAACGCAAAGAGAATCTGAAAATCTTGAAACCCATTTTGATCGTATCAAGGATACAAAGATCACAGTCAACGACATGCCAGATGCAACACCCGCTAAAATTCGTGCTGAAGCACTTAAACTAAAGCGTGAACTAGAGTCTAAGGGAGAAACGCTAGGTTTGATTGTTATCGATTACCTACAACTTCTAAGCGACACAGGCTTTGCTGGCAACGAAAGAACAGCCGAGGTATCCAGCATATCAAGGAAGCTTAAAAAGCTCGCTGGAGAGCTAGATTTGCCTGTCATTGCTTTGTCGCAGCTGAACAGGGACCTTGAAAAGCGTCCAAACAAGAGACCGATCCCCTCTGATTTACGTGAAAGTGGATCGTTGGAGCAAGACAGTGACTTAATTCTATTCTTATACAGAGACGAAGTTTACTATCCAGATTCTGACGCCAAAGGAACGGCTGAGCTGATTATTGGCAAGCAGCGTTCAGGTCCACTTGGTACTGTTGTACTAAATTTTGAAGGTCAATATTCAAGATTTATAGATACGAAGGAAGAAGGAACACCTGATCCCATTACTTATGATCAGGATGCTGACAACCAGCCGCTTATAGATATTAAAAACGCTGATTTTTCAGATGTTCCATTTTAAACAATTTTATATAAATCAATTTTATGGTATAATTTATAAAAATGTTTTTTGGGTTAAAATAATATGAGTGACTTAGACTTTATTCAAGCAAGCAAGGTTCAGGATTCCCCTGGTTATATAGAGGGAGCCTTGGCTTTTGATACAGAGACAACTTCAACAAATTACGCCTATGATGAGGTTATCTCTTACGGTCTTGCATCATTAGATGGCAAGATAAACATTGAGCGTTTCTTCATGCCTCGTGTGCCTATAGATCCAGCAGCTTATGAAGTTCACAATATTAGCATTGATGATCTAGAGGATATTAAGGCTAAGCATTTTTCTAAAAAAGATGCTGAGGAATTTTTAGCCATTGTAAAGGATAAAACTTTAATCATTCACAATGCTGAGTTTGATGTTAACTTCATGAGCAAACACTTGGTTGAGCATGGCTTTCAACCTTTAACGGAATATTGCACAGTTATAGATTCTTATGAGCTTGCTCGAACACTTGCCAAACGATACAAAAGTTTAGACGGGCTCATGAAGGAATACAGCATCAATATAGAGCGTGAATCTCACGGTGCTTGGCTTGATGCAATGATACTCTCTAAGGTTTTTCCAATTTTAAATACTGAGTTTATAAAGAAATTTAGCAAAACTTTATATTACAATCCGAGCAAAACAGAAGATATAAAGAGTGTGAATTATGAATTTAGCTTTAAAAGACTCAATAAAACAGACTTACCTATAACAAAAATATTGGATGAAGAAGTAAAACGGAATCAGGACTTTATAAAGCGTAAAATAAAACCTTCTGATGATATGTCTTTCGAATTCTGATAATAAACCAGATCATAAAAAAAGCCCTATTTAAATATAGGGCTTTTTTTTTACAACATCACTTTACGGTATATCCTAGTGCTTGCAATAGCTTAACGGGGTTCGAGTATCCAGCTGCAAGACCGCCATTGCTAGCGAAAACGGTAGGCGTTCCCGCAACATTAAAGAACATCGCCATCATATAATGCTGCAATACAATATCATCATACTTCTGTTGAGATTCTGACAGCAAACTACAGTCATTTTCACTCTTCAAACGTCCGTCAAACATAGTGTCAACTGACTTTGCTTGGTCCGATGAACACCAACTTGCTCTCATACGGTCTACAACAGGATTGTTTTCAAGACCTAGTTTAGGAAAGTATAGGTATCTTACTGTAAAACCAGCGTTGTTTAACCGAGGTATGTCTTTGTGTAATTTTTTACAGAAAGGACATGTAGGGTCAGAAAAGACAAATAATTCACCCACCTCTTCTCCATTAGCTGGAAAATTTACAGTAAAGTCTTTTGGAAGTTTGTCAGCAATCATTTTTATTTGAAGCCTAGTTCCCTCTTTTCCAAGTGGCTTTCCATATCCGTCAAAACCCAATTTAGGTTTAACAACTTCTTTTTCTTCACCAGAAGTTACATTTTTAGACGACTGTTCCTGAGCAACCTGAGGTTCTTTTACAACCCTAATAGGTTCACTTTTACTCTCTTTTCCCTGAGTTATATAATCCGTCGCCGTTTTGCTGTTCAAAGCCTCTTTCAATGATTCTCTAAATTCCGATCTAATTACTTTATTTTCATTAATCGAAGAACCAGAACTTTGTGCTTCCTTAGCAATTTTTTCAATGTCCTTGCTCTTATTAAGCATCATATCAGCTAAAGCTCTTAGCTTTTCTGTTCGCTCATCAACAGATTCAATTTTTTGATTTAAATTATCTCTAATTTCTTCAAAATTGTATTCGGACGGGTCCTTAATCTTTACAGTAAATTCTTTTCCTGATTTGACTTTATCAGGTGCTTCATTATTAAAACTTTTAACTTTTTTCGAATTAACTACAGATTCTTTCTGGTCTTCTTCAAGATCAATCTCAATAAAATTTTCTTGGGATTCGAACATCTTATCTGATAAATTTATAGCCGTATTAGCTGCAAAGGGAACAGTAAATGACAATACTGTTCCAATAATCAGAAATTCAAGCGAACTTAAATTAATCCTTTTCCTCATTTTTACTCCTATTAATTCCTTTTATTATAATAAGGGTCGTTAAAACTCTCGAATGGGTTATCTGCTATACCTTGTTTGTAAGCAGGCTCTTCATCCTCTTTTTCATTCTTATTAGGCTTTCCGCCTAAAGCATTTTTGATCGCAGAAAAACCTGCTTTTTCGAGCATTTCACCTGCAACGTAACCTGCCATAGAAACACCAGTTCCGTCTAAGCCCATGCCAGCCGCTTTTCCTAAATCTGACAGCTTACCAAGGTCAGAAATCATATCTAATTTCTGAACCCCATCAACAGCCTGTACAGATAGCTGGCTTTCTCTTTCAAAAAACTCTTTATTTCTATCTTCTGCTTCTAACTCTCTCTGCCTTTCAGCTTCTAAACGCTTTGACTTACTACGTTCTTGCTCTTCTTCGAGAAGACTTAGTTTCTCTTCGTCAGGCTTTTTCTCTACCTTAAACTCTTCATCGAATGGTGTTGGTGATTGATAATCTTCGACAGGGTTATCAACACCTTTATTGTCATTTAAAACACCATTCTTCCAGTCATTAAAACTTGGTAGACTGCTATACATTTCTTCGGTCATTTGGTTATCTTTTAAGAAAACATAACCAGCCTCTTTCTCTAATTCTGCAAAACTTAATTCTTTTTCCAAAATAAATGCCTCTTATTATAAAGCCATCCAAGGCAATTCTTATTTACTTATATAATTATAACACACTATATAGAATATTTAAAATCAATATACAAACTAGATACCAAAAGAACGATAATAAGGATCATTGTTATACGCATGAGGTACTTTTCTACAACCTCAGACAAACGCTTGCGACGAATCGCTTCAACCGCATACAAAAGAAGATGTCCACCATCAAGCCCAGGTAACGGAATAAGGTTCATTACTGCAATGTTAGCGCTCAACATCGCACCAAAACTCATAAAAACAATTAGACCCAATGAAGCAGCTTTTTCTGAAGCCTTAGCAATCCCTACTGGACCAGATATCATGTTAAAGCTTATGTCACCTGTAAAAAGTCTTTTAATAAATTGAACAGTAATTGTGCTATAAAATATAGTCTTCTCTACACCATAGTTCATTGCATCAATAACACCATATCTCTCTGTTTTAAAGTAAGAGTCGTAGATCTTATTATCTTCAAATAATAAACCCAGAACATAAGATCCAGAATCATTATCAAAATACGGTCTAGTGTTGGTAACAAATATGTTATTTCCCCTAGCAAATTTAAGTTCTACTTCTTTGAGAGGATTCTTTTCTATTTCATCCTCTAATTGCAAAAGGTAATGGACTTTTTTGTTGTTTACTTCCAACAACCTATCACCAGGTTGGACACCATCTTTTAACAAGTCTGACTGTTCAGTTATAGAATTAACAGTGAAATCAACATAGGTCGGAAAAACAAAGCCCATATCAAACGTTGGGAAACCCGTCCCTGAACGTGAAAGTTTAAAATTGGTTAGATCAAGAATCCTTTCCATTGAACCATCGGTATCTTTATTTTCAACATAAATGCTTGTGTAGTCTCCTGCACTTGCCAACAAGTTTGGACCAAAATCGTTTAGGCTTTTAACCTCTACACCGTTAATTGACACAATTTTATCACCAATTTCAAAACCTGCGTTGTCTACAAGAGAATCCTCTACAACACCTGTGATTACAGCGTCCATTTTGTTAGTTCCCATAAGCCCTACGACAAACATCAGGACGACGGCTAAAACCAAGTTCATAGCAGGACCAGCCGCAACGACCAGCGCCCTCTTATATATAGGCTGCAAGTCGAAAGCAGCACTTACGTCTTCCCCCTCCTTTGCCAAGTCAGACTTTTGAAAAGCCACAAAACCACCCAATGGCAGAGCCTTGAAAGTGTAGAGGATATTGGAAGTTTTACTCTTCCAAGATAAAACTGTTGGACCCATTCCAATAGAAAAAGCTTCAACTTTTATCTTCAATGCGAGAGCCATTCTATAATGCCCCCACTCATGTATCCCTACCATGAAAAAGAAAATTAGCAAAAAATAGACAACACTCATAAAAACTCCTTTAATTATGCTTATATAATAAGACTTTTTGCTATTGACAACAACAATAAATAATTAAAATTGTTTTATTTCATATGTTTTACCCTAAACCCTAAGTGTGGTATAATGTTTACATAAGTTTTAAAAAAAAGGTTTATAGAATGAGCAAAGATATTGAGATTCAATATACAGAACTTGCGGGTTTAAAGTACTCCCCTAGAGCAACTGAACTGAAGCCTGAAGTCATGAACTGGGAAGAGTTTAGGGATATCTTTTTTGATCCGTTTCCTGCCGAAGAAAAAGAGTCAGCAGCCTATATTCCTGCTAAGTTTTATGACAAGCCAAAATTTGTAGCTAGACCGCAAAACGACAAAAGAATACAGCGTCGCAGTACAACGATATCCCCCATTCATAGTGAAGATGACTTAGGTATTGTTTGCTATTACCCAGACGAGCTTTCATCGATTGATGAAATCTCTCCAAACAGTCCTTTAGCCGCAGCAGGCATGAGATCAGGTAACGTTATCACGGCTGTTAATGGTCAAGAAGTTAGCAATATGAATGAAGCCATTGCACTTATTATTGATTCAATGGATTCTAGACCTAAGATAGATTATTCAATTGGTGCTGGCGCTTACCGCCTTGATGCTAACGTAGAAAAAGTTTATGCATGTGTATTTGATTCAGATGCTGTTGGTGCTTATGGAAAAAATGCAGAATTCTTAAAGGGAATAGAATCAGTTGTTCACAGTACTTTCAGTTACTCCAGCGAAAAACCTGATAAATTTCGTTTTGTAATGCCCTTTGCCGAGCCCGTCAGTCGTGAAGAATGGAGAATATGCTTTAAGATTTTCCTAGCGCTTATGGAGCAAGGAAAAATTGACATTGATACTGCCTGTGGAAACTTGAGTCGTGGCTACTATATGCCTGTTATTAATCCCGAGTCTGATCTATCTCCTGTCGCTTATTACAACGAAGGGAAGTTTATTTCAAAAGAGATGATATATGGCTGGGCAATAGAAAATAACATAGATTTATCTGATGCTCTTAACAGCGCAGCATCCGTAAAGATTGACCCTGCTGACATTAAAAAAAGGCATGGATTTGGAGGTCGTTTAATAACGTCTTATGATCAGACCCCTCCCCCTTCTATGAAGTATTCATCATTCGAGAAAAGACACGAATCAAGCATTGCTGACCTTAAAACCAGCAACTCTCGTAATACATTTGTTAGGGACGTTTTTTGGAATGAGATCCGAGATTATGGTCCACATGTTGACCTTGATCGCCTAGTCTACTTTGTCTACGAAGCATCGACACGCTATGGCACACATGGGATACACACTTCAGCGTCAAATACCGATGAAGAGATTCCTGGATTGCTAATCGGCGCTATTGAAAAGTTGAATTCAAAGCGACCTAATGGTCTTTTGAGAAAGTACCCTGAAATAACTAAAACAATCGATAGAGCGGTTTTCTCTGCTAACAAAATGGCATTAGTTCCTGGTAAGTTGCTGAGCCAATTTGATCCAGAAGACAAGCCAAGTCTTAAGGAAAGAGATTACTTTTATAGCAATATTCTAAACAGAAATAGCCTATCGGTAAATGAACTAAAAAGCGGAAATATATCTGAAGAGAAGTTCATAAAAGAAATTATATTTAATGAGGTTAACTTGTCAGATAAGTTGCCTGCAAATATTAAGCGTCTATCTGAATTTGTTTATAGATTTACAAAAGAAGAAATAGTATCAGGTGGAACTCCGCTTAAGAATACCGTCATTGGGTCAAGAAATGACTTCCCAGAGGCTTTTGCTGCATATTACAAGAAGTGTCTTGAGCATTGCCATCCAGAGTTAGCAAATAAGATGAAGTCAATTGATAAAATGGCGGTGAAGATGTGTAAAGAGGCTAACTTTAGAATGCAGAAAGGTGCTTGGCTAAAGGAGAATGAAGGCTCCAAATCTAATGGCTTGGAGCCATAATTATGAATAAATCGGATTTTACAAGAGAGCTTGATAGCTTCTTAAGTGGTTATGAAAGCTTTGATGATTTTACTCATTATATTAAAGAAAAACTCTTCCTTAATAAGCAATTTTTAACAGAACGTTATGATGATGTCATTGATTATGAAACATCATCTATTAATCCTATGCAATCCATTCTCAATGCTATAGATGATTCAAATCCTAATCATGCATCTATCATTCATTTGCTTCATGATATAGGAAAGGTTGATTTTTCTAAAAGCATTAATGCTAGTGAAAATTTCAGTAACGAAGATGTAGATATACTCCATGATCCAGATTTTGAAGAATATGCCATGTATCAGGAGTTTGATCGGATGTCTCAACTATCATTTCTTCAAGACCTAGTTGAAAGCAATAAAATAAATCTAGCACTTGAGGTTGCTAAATTACAGCCTGAATCTGTAGACAATCTTTCTAAAAAGGCACTGAGGACTTTATTTGATAATGTTTTTTTAAACAATGATTCCTCTTTGCTTGAAAGAATTGTAAATAATAAGAATTTCGATTTTCTTGAAAAAAATACTCAAGGTGAAAATGTAATATTTAGTTACGTTTCTAATGTTAAGAATTTTGATTACTCAATATATGATGACTTAATTCAAACTTATTTTGATTTAACAGAAAAAACAAACATAGATTTTGAAGAGTCTATTGAACGAACAAATGATGATGAAACATCATTAGCCATACCCTTTATTGATCTTTCTGAGCGAATTGAGAATTTAAGACGATCAGGAGGAAACACTACACTAACTGAAGTTAATATAGTTAAAGCGTTGAAGAACTCTTCTTTCATAGATTTCAATAAGGCTAATGAGTATGGTGTTTTGCCCTTACATTATTCAGCGGCTAGAAAAATAAATAATGAAGTTTTTAATGTAATAATTGAAAAAACAAAGGACATTAATGCATTAACAGAAGACGGTTTAACGGCTCTAAATGTTGCCTGTATGAATGGTGATAGAGACAAAGTTAGATTCCTCTTGAAACATAAAGCTTCACCTTCTGTTGATGGCGAATCTGAAAGCCCTATTTTTGACGCTGCAAATAACAAACACTGGAACTGCGTTTATGAAATTATTGAAAGAGATATAAAGTCTGGGTTTTTAGAACAAACTGATAATTCTGGAAGAACCTTGTTACACATTGCTATTGAGCAAAATGATATTTCTGCTGTTAATAGATTGGTTCAAAGTGGACACATTGATTTTAAATCAACGTTTGATAATGGAGATACTTATCTTCACATTGCTGCAAGACACTTATCCTCAATAGAAGAGGGGTCTAACCAATTTAAGGT
>Ga0102954_1000352_pt1 | contig 14121 bp, 10 predicted proteins | sample SalPonA_C_H2O_MG_FD_78511 | JGI IMG/M metagenome (GOLD analysis project Ga0102954, IMG submission 78511) | Water microbial communities from South San Francisco under conditions of wetland restoration - Salt Pond MetaG R2A_C_H2O_MG | ecosystem: Environmental > Aquatic > Non-marine Saline and... | reverse complement strand
TATGGAGGAAATCGACTTATGCTGGAGAATGCAGCGCGCAGGCTACAGTATTTGGGTACAACCAGAGTCCAAAGTATACCATCTAGGCGGGGCGACTTTGAATGCCAATTCTCCTCAAAAAACCTATCTGAACTTCAGGAACAATCTCATCATGATTGTTAAAAATCTACCGCATTTCACTGCCTTAGGTTTGGTGTTTATTCGCCTTCTTTTGGATGGGTTGGCCGGCATCAAATTCATTTTAGAAGGCAAGCCTTTGCATACTTGGGCTATTGTTCGTGCCCACTTTGGCTTTTATGCTAGATTTACTCAAGTGCAGCGGGCGAGAGCGAAAACATCCAAATATGGTTTCAAACCTTTACACCAGCTTTCTGGCACTTATTCTGGAAGTATGGTTTGGCAGTTCTATATCAATAAGAAGAAGCGATTCTCAGACTTTTACTAATCGGTCAATAGCTATCTATTTTCGACTTAACTTGTAGGTGAACAAAACTTTTCACACGATGAAACGATTTCTTGCATTATTTGCTCTGTCGCTGATGAGCTTTTTTGCTTCTGGTCAAGTATTAAAACAAACCATTCGAGGAACTATTCTTGATGCGGAATCTAAATTTCCGTTAGCCGATGCGATGATCATCTGTGATCAGTCTCAAGCGTTCTCAGATGAATTCGGTCAGTTTAGCTTGGAAGTTGAGATAGGTCGAAAAACTGTTGCTGCCCAGCTTTTTGGCTACGAGCCTAAGACCGTGGTTGTAGAGTTGAATTCTGCAAAGCAAGCAGTAGTGCGCATTGAACTTACAGAGAGTATGGTTAAACTCGATGAGGTAGAGGTAGTTGCTACTCCAAGAGGAGATGTACGCAACGAAATGGCTGTAGTAAGCGCCCGTAAATTTTCTGTAGAAGAAACCAATCTATATGCAGGGTCACGCGGTGAGCCGGCACGTATGGCTACCAACTTCGCTGGAGTTCAAGGATCAGATGATACTCGAAACGACATCGTTGTACGCGGTAATACGCCTGCAGGTATTCTTTACCGCTTCGAAGGGATCAACATCCCTAATCCGAATCACTTTGCCATTCCTGGTACAGGTGGGGGACCCGTAACCATTTTGAACAATAAGTACATTCAAAGCGGGGACTTCTATACTGGCGCATGGCCTGGAGAATATGGCAATGCGATCGCAGGAGTCTTTGATTTAGAGATGCGAGATGGAAATAATGCGACCCCTTTTGAAGGAAGCTTCCAGTTTGGCCTTCTAGGGGTAGAGCTCATGGCAGAGGGGAGAATAGGTAAAGAAAAGCCCAATGCACCTTCCTATCTCATTCTTGGACGTTACAGCACTCTAGGCATGGCTTCACAGCTTGGTATTTCCTTAGGGACAACAGCCATACCGAACTATGCAGATGGTGCTTTTAGGTTGACTTTTCCGCAAAAGGATGGATCTAAATTCTCTTTGTGGGGAATGGGAGGGACCTCTAATCTAGTGATAGATGTAAGCGGAACAGACGGTACACAACTAACCGGAGATTTTGAAGGTATAGGTTCCGTAGATCGAGATCAATTTTTCGATACTCATATGGGTGTGTTGGGAGTTACTCACAACAAACGAATTTCTAAAAATAGCTATGTGAAGAGTGGTGCGGCAATCTCAAGATCAGCGGCTCATGCGTTAAATACAAAGGTCTTTAGAGGTATAGATACCGTTGCAGCCGACGACTTTAGATGGCGCGTGGACTCGGCACCGAAGATTTTAAATTATTGGTACTACGAAACTAAGATTCATGGATACTCGCATTACACGAATAAACTTGATACACGTCAGAGTATTAAAGCAGGTATTAACGTAGATTATGTCTTGGTAGACTATCTTGATTCGACCCGCATAGTAAATGGAATTACTGGCGAAATTTCAGATTGGGAATTTCCATGGGGAACTTCTGACGGTGCCTTCCAGAATGATTCATACGCCATTATCCAGCCTTTCATATCTTACAAGAATAGGCTTACAGATAAGCTCACCATGACTGCTGGATTAACAGCGTTGTATTCCTCAATCAACAATAATTCCTTGAGTCCTTTGGAGCCACGTTTAGGGCTGAACTATGACATCAGCAAGAAGGATAAAGTCTTTACGGGTACTGGTTATCACTCTCAAATGCAGAGTTCCTATCTCTATTACTTTAAAGGCTCACAAGCCACTCCTCAGGCAATTGCTGATGGGGTGTATGGCACCAATTACAATAAGGGCATGGGCTTGACGAAAAGTGCACACGTAGTGGCAGGATGGGAGCACAACTTTGACTACCCAATTCGAATAAAGCTGGAAGCTTATTACCAAAGACTTTGGGACGTCCCTGTGGAGTCCACCCCGTCGTACTTTTCTTTAGTAAATGGTGGGTCTGGCTTTGGTCGTCTTTGGGCTGAGCCTCTAGAAAATACAGGTTTGGGTCGCAATTTCGGATTAGAATTCACAGCAGAGCATTACTACCGCAATGGATTCTATAGTCTATTCACCGGTTCGATATTTGATGCTAAATACAAGGGGTCTAAAAATCTTCTAGCCACACCTGGTTCACAAGATGACTTTTGGGTGAATACAACCTTTAATGGTAGATATGCCTTCAATTTCATCCTGGCTAAGAACCTAAAAGTAAGTAAATATGGCATCCTGAACCTCGGTACTAAAGTCAGCTCTATCGGAGGACGTTGGTTTGGAGATGTAGATGATGAAGCATCTACACGAGCAGCAGAGATTGTTTTTCAAAACAACAATACCTTCAACGCAAATCAATACCGCCCTTACTTCCGTTTAGATCTTAAAGTAGGATACAAATGGAATTACCTCAAGCTCGCGCATGAGTTTGCTTTGGATATTTCTAATATCACCGACAATCGTAATATTCTTACCTTGACTTATCTGCCTGAGACGAAAGAAATTCGTGAGAATTACCAGTTAGGGAGATTCCCGGTATTCTATTACAAAATAGACTTCTAATTTCTAGAGCATTTCGAGTACAAACAAAAACACCCCTGAGAGTTCCATCTCTCAGGGGTGTTTTTGTATACAAATCAGCTTTGTTCTCTTATTTGCGGTAGTATCTATGAACTACGCCTGAAATCTCTAAGGAGAAGAATCCATAGTGTGAGGCGTAAGTGATCACCGGCTGTGCAGGAACTGCAATCTCCTCATTCACATAAACTCCTTCATGTTCAATAGATCCCTCAACATCATACTTAGTGCCTTTAAAGGAATGCGTGTCTATAGGTTCCACTAAGAACCAGGCTCCTTCTCCTAACCCTCCGAGCCATTGCGCTCCAGATGGGATAGATGCAGGACGTTCTGGCTCGTTAATGAGCCCTTGTATACTATCGTCAGGAAGTTGCTTGGTATATTTACTAATGGCGCTTTCTAGAAGGCCTGCGCTAAGATCCGCCATACTATGGCGTCTAGATTTTTCGAGATATTGTAGTGTTCCGCCTTCAAAACTGTACACTACATCCTCAGTTTTAGCGGCTACTACGTTATAGAGTGGAGTAGGGCGGAAAGTCAACGGATATTTAAGCTTGGTACCCACTGTTCCCTCTTCATTCGCGGCCTTCATCGTTTCGGTAACATATCGAGCACAATTGCTAGCGCTCTTATATAAGCCGTTGTAAGGGAAGTACCCTTTCATTACCATCTCGTCAGCGTAACTCTTCGCTTTTGTGAAGTTGATTGTCTTGCTCACAGAGAATACTAGGGGACCAGCTCCATGAGTGTATTTGCTTTTCGAATCCAATTCAGCTGCAATCGCCTCAACATTCACCAAATTACGGTCTTGATCAAACTCCGCCTTTACATTCAAAGATAAATTCGGGTCTGAATATTTAGAGCGAGCTCTTCCGAAACCGCGAGGTGTGATGTACCGTCCAAAGTCATAATATAGAACCTCACAAGTTTGTGGATTGATCAGACAAATGGCTGCGTGACCTACCCGCATATTGAGATTCTTAACTAAACCAGCTTTACGAAGGAATATCACCAAGCTTTCATCAGCGCGTGCTGTACATTGTGGCCAGGCAATAACAATAGCGGTATCCAAGTATGACATTTGATGGTTTAATAAGTAACAAAAATAATCAACCTCGTCTTATAATGAACCTTAAAGTAATAAATTCATAACTTTCTGATAATCAGCGAAAACACGTGTTGCTCCGTGGTTTAAGAGGGTCTTTTCATCGCAACTTGTCAGAATTCCAAAGGCGGCGCCTCCAGTTCTCACAGCTGCTTGAATTCCACTGGTGGTATCTTCAAAAACCCAAAGCTCCTCTTTACTCAGTTCCTCTGTAGCTCCTAATCCTTGTAAGCAGCTCATAAATATCTCAGGATCTGGCTTTCCTTTGGTCACACTTTCCGCAGTTTTTAGTACTGCAAAGTATTCGTGCAGATCCAAGGCATCCAAAACAAATTGTGCGTTTTCACTGGTTCCCATCGTTCCTAGTCCCATAGGTACTTCTGCTTGACGTAGCGCATCAAGAAATGGGATAAGTCCACAGATGGGCGTGATGTGCGGCGCATAGAGTTCACGGTATAGCACTTCCTTTTCCTGGCTCATGACTTCACTTTGTTCGAAGGTGATTCCCGGGCCGAAGTACTTTTGACAGATTTCAAAATTGGTTCCGTGCAGATCTCTAATGATTTCAGAACGATGGCGGGGAGCTCCGTATTTCGAACACATCTGTCCCCAGGCTTTTACATGAAACTCGTAGTTGTCAATCAAAGTACCATCCATATCGAATAACACGTATTTCGGAAGAAGGGAGGACATACTACGGAAGTGCAATTATGGTGAATTCTTGAATATCTAACCCGTTCGAAGGCAGCTTAGTAAAGGTCTTCAGGGAAAGTGCTCCTAACGGAAATGTTTGTCCCAAACTTTCGGGGTCCCAACATTCAGTAGATCGTCCGGTAAATAGCTCATTTCCCCACCGGTCGTAGATGCTGTAGTAGGTGCGTTCCGGTAAAGAACTCACCAAACAAAAGCTATCATTGACTCCATCTCCATTAGGAGAGAAGGCCTTTGGTACATACATCAAAAGGTTATCGAGGCAATCGACCTCAAGTATGCGGTGTATCGTATCTAAGTTACCACAGCTATCCATAGCTATAAGCGTCAATTCATGTTCGCCCGCAAACGGGAAAAGCGTATCGATCACTGGAGTGGTATAGACTTGTGTGCCCAGCTGCATTTCAAAAAATTGAATATAACCAGTAGCGGTGAGTGTGTAGTTGGGGCACCCAAAACCTTCATCAATAAAAGGATTTCGGCGAACACGGAAAACAAGTTCATTGCTGGTTTCACAACCATTTATATCCGTGGCAATAAAGGGGTAGCTTGCCGATGAATCTAGCCAAAGAGCTGTTGAATTGGTATCTAATGTCGGCCAATAAATGGATGCGAGCACCGGATCCGATAAATCTATGTAAAGCGAATCGCAATATGCGGTATCCAAAGTGGTCGGTGTGAATAGACTTCCTTCCAGCAAGTAAATACTATCTGTAAAAAGGCAATCACCTACATCTACAGTAATCCATACCCAACCCGGATCCACCGCTGTAGTGGTAGCCGTTGTATCACCAGTGGACCATAAATAACTTAAACCTGGCTGGGGATTGCTCACTTCTAAGACCACAGGCTGGGTGGAGCAGACGCTCAAAGTATCGTCCTGAATAGGTTCGTAGGTTGCGCCGTAATATTCAAATTCATAGTAGATGGAATCGGTGTATCCACGGGCATCTTCGACTACAACTTTAACAATCACAGTACCGTTATAACTTGGGTCAATAATCGCATGTAAAATAGTATCCGTGGCATTCGAATCTACTACAACACCTATACCTTTCACAAGCTCTGTTTCAACCACATTTATGGAGTCGACACAACTTAAGTATCTAAAATACAGCGGTGTAGGGGTGGCGCACAACGCCCCTAGAGGAATGTCTTCTACAGGAAGCGCGGTGAACGGATCTAATAATTTAAAGTCGTCATCAAAGCCACTGATATATCCATAAAGACCTGTACTAGATCCCTGTCCTGCCAAAACACCTACATGAAAAGGGGTGATGCAGTCTAGTGAGAAATTATTAGTCAAGGTGCTAGATGGGATGTAAACTCCTGTCCAGCTAGGGTCATACGTACTGGCTTGTGTGGTGATGTTTGCGTAGTTAGAAATGGCGGATCCATTATAATTCAGCTGAGCCACAGCCGAACTAGGAATGGTGACTAGAACAGAGGTATTAAGTCCTGTGGCACGATTGTAACGTATGCTCGTTGAACCAGTACAATCGATATGAGGGATTTGTGCCATCCCTTGTTCTGGATCACTGTTATTCGCTCCGGTAGTTACCTGAAAGACATAGATGGGAAAATTACTTTCGATTACAAAAGGTTTTCCCGGTGTGCTGGCATTACCCGGCATGCTAAAAGTTCCTGATGCTCCAGCGATGCCGTTAGTCAGGACATTATTTCCATCAACGGTAATGGTGGTGTTGTCGTAGGCGGCGATGTACATGAAATAATCCTGCGGATAAAATCCTCTACCTCTTAAAACGACGTGTTTCGTACCAAGATGTTCCACAGGAGTGATTTGATCTATACCAGCATCTGCATTATTGGCTCCAGATGCCTTCAAGTGATTGCCTCCTGCAGTGACCGCTATCGGTTTATTAGCAGTCACATGGGTACCTAAAAGGACATCGTTGTCTTCCATAGTGCTCACCCAGCTCTGACCTTGATCTAACGTAAAAATGACGCTATCTCTACCGTTGTCGAAAACATTTCCTGGTCTGGCCTTGATTCGAACTGATGTACTGTCTTCAAGGGCCACGATACTGACATAATGCATCCCTTCATAACTGCTAGAAGGTCCAGTAACAGTGGTCTCAATAAGGGTCTGAGAAGCGATATAAAACTCAGTGCCAATCCCGTTTGTTCCTTTTGCTGTTATGATTTCCTGATTGTATTGGTGTTTTACACGTTGGGTAACGGTGACCGGTTGAGTAGCCTCTACAAACAGGGCGTCCTTGTACCTTTTCTGATTGGACCAATTCAATTCTCTAGCCCCATAAGTACTTTGCATCGCACCGATTATTCCACTCAATGTAACCGTCGAGAGTGCTCCGGAGGTCACGGTGATGGTATTGGAGTAGCTCGTATCGCTATTGTAGATCCATACACTTGCCGTTGGGGAGGTGGTACTAATGTTTAAATCGATCGTATGTTGCCCCGCTGCCCACTCGTATAAAGGAGGGAGTGCGAAATATGTATCGCTCTGACCATAGGTGAACTTCCCTATGAAAAGTAACACTAAAAGCAGGTTCATTCTCATGGCAGAAAGGTAGTGTATTTCGTACACTTTCATGCATTGCGTATATCAATCATTCGCATTACTTTAGCGCCCCTACTGGAGAGGTGCCTGAGTGGTTGAAAGGGCCCGCCTGGAAAGCTGGTATATGGGAAACTGTATCGAGGGTTCGAATCCCTCTCTCTCCGCTTGAATCAATGAAAACCAGCGCTATTGCGCTGGTTTTTTTATGCCCAAAACCGAACCAAGCTTGCTTGAGTGAAGGTTTTGGGCATAAAAAAACAAGTACGCCGACGGCGTACTGTTTTTCACAGATTTAAAGCAAGGAACCACCCCCTGGGATCACGCGAGCCTTCAAGGCGAGCGTAATCCTAATCCTAATCTGGTTTCATTACAAAAGCTTGTTTCATTTGGAGTTGGATCTCGAATTCCTTCTATTTGCTTGAAATTAACACCTTTATTTTGAGCGAATTTTTTAAATCCATACTACTACTCCTCGTTTTGTTGAACCCTTTTTTAGTGGTCGTTTACCTGATAGACATCATCGAAAAACTAGACGCTTCATCCTTTCGTAGGGTACTGGTACGGGCGGGATTTATATCCAGTGCGGTGTTTATCATTTTTGCATTGGTGGGAGATGCTGTGTTTTCTGGAGTCTTTCAAGTACGCTTTGCATCCTTTCAAATTTTCGGTGGAATCGTCTTCCTACTTATCGGTGTCCAATTCGTGTTTAAAGGCCCCAATGCCATGGAATTATTGCGTGGAGAATCCAAACATATCGCCGGAGCCATCGCTATGCCGGTATTAATTGGCCCGGGTACCATCTCCGCAAGTGTTGTTATTGGTCAACGCACAAATGTTATGATGGCGGCTTCAGCAATATTGGTTTCGGTTTTCATTTGTATCGTCACAATCGTTTTTTTGAAGAAAATTCACGATTACATCCGAACCAAACGAGAGGAGCTGATCCAACGTTACTTTGATATTGCAGGTAGAATCACGGCCCTATTGATTGGTTCGGTGGCCATTGAGATGATCATGGTAGGACTGCAGTCTTGGTGGAGCCAAAGCTTGTAATCCTTAAATCCAAACCGCCTAAAATTTAAGATGTCGAATGGTGTCTCCGTTGTTCATCAACTGCTTGAGAGACTCGATCCCAATCAACACGTGATTTTCATCGAACAGCTTAGAGTTTACTTTGTCCTTCTCTAATGTTTTTACTCCGTCGGGAACCATTGGCGAATCCGTAACTAGCAATAGTGCACCGGTTGGAATTTTGTTATGAAAACCTACTGTAAAAAGTGTTGCGGTCTCCATATCGATGGCGTAAGCGCGTACACGCTTAAGGTATTTCTTAAATTTAGTATCAAACTCCCAAACTCTGCGGTTGGTGGTATACACGGTACCGGTCCAGTAGTTGGTGTTGTGGTCACGTATAGTTGTCGATACTGCCTTTTGTAGCGCAAATGAAGGCATTGCCGGAACCTCGGGTGGGAAGTAGTCATTAGAAGTACCTTCTCCACGTATGGCGCCAATCGGTAAGATGAGATCACCAATCGTATTGCGCTTTTTCAATCCTCCACATTTACCCAAGAACAATACGGCCTTAGGCTGAATTGCGCTGAGCAAATCCATGACGGTTGCTGCATTAGGCGAGCCCATTCCAAAATTGATCATAGTGATCCCTTCGTGGGTACAACTGCTCATGCTTTTATCACGACCGAGTATAGGAGCGCCCGTGCGTTGCGAAAAGAGGTCAACATAGTGTTGGAAATTCGTCAATAGGATGTAGGATCCGAATTCTTCTAAGGCAACGCCGGTGTAGCGCGTAAGCCAATTTTCTACAATTTCTTCTTTTGTTTTCATACCGTTGTATTTAGGTTAAAAAGAAGCTGCAGACTCAAGGTTGAGATTGAGCGTACCTGCTCCCTTGAGGTGCAAAGTTACTACAAATCAGGGGTAATTGGTGCTGTGGGGGAGGAACAAAAAAAGAAGGCACCCCTTAAAGAGATGCCTTCTTACAAACAATACCACTATTAGATACTGGTTATTCGAAGCTGTATGATGAGCCGTAACGCAACATTTGACCCAAGAAATCGGTAGGGTAGGAGACTTCTACATCTACAATACGATCACCATCAAATACAGGTGTCATTTCCGGGTTGACAAATCCGCTGTATGGCGCGAGATTTAGCGGCTCAGAGCGACGCAATACTTCTTGATGTAACTCTTGATCTACCTTAACACCGTAGGTCTCCACAAGTAGGCGACCGGCCTCAAAATCTCCCTCACTTTTGATTCGCTGGATCTCACGAAGTAATTCACCGAAGTAGCCACGCAGTTTGTCGTAGTCATTGATCACGAAATACGTCTTACCGTCAATCACTTTGCGCTCAATCACATTTTCTGCAGCACCACGCTCAAATGCCCAGCCAGCAACTAGCTGGCGGTTGCGCATGTGATCTTCTTCAATATCATCTCCAGGAAGAATACGACGCAGTTGAAGCATCATGCCATTGGCGATATAGTTGTCGTACTCTGCATACCCAGGCTCTTTGTTCTCCATTAAGCCAATTTCCTGCATCTTGTCATCGAGAATGAAATACAACGCTACCAGATCCGCACGAGCTTCTTCCAAAGTCGAGCTGTAGTTTTTCAGCGTTTGCTTAGGTGTACCTACCCCTGGATTAATCTTACCTGAGGCATGACCCACGACTTCGTGCAATGCCGTGTGCATTTTAGACCCAAGCTCACCGTACTTTTCAGCACGTTCGTTATGCATGCTCGAGAAGCTAAATTCTTTAGCCATTCCCTTGCCGGCACTTTGGTGGTAGGCATCTTCAATATTTCCGAGTGAAACACTTTTTGAACCGTGCTCGACTCGAATCCAGTTCGCATTTGGCAAATTCACACCTATTGGTGTGGCAGGTGAAGCGTCTCCTGCCTCTCCGGCAACAGTTACGATCTTATAGCTTACGCCGACTACGTTTTCTTTTTTGTGCTCTGGCTGAATTGGGCTATTGTCCTCGAACCATTGCACATTATCAGCAACAACCGCCATGCGCTCACTAGCGTCAAAATCTTTCACCTGAACGATGGTTTCATACGAACCGCGGTAGCCCATCGGATCGTTGTAAACCTCGACAAATCCATTGATGTAATCCACATCACCACCTGTAGTGCTTACCCAAGCGATGTTGTACTCGTCCCATTTGGTCAAATCTCCTGTCTGGTAGTATTCGATCAAAAGTTCCAATGCTTTGGCTTGGCCTTCATTTTCAGCAACGGACTTGGCTTGCTCCAGGTGACCAATGATTTCCTTAATGCTATTCGCATAACGCCCTCGTGCACTAAAGACCTCTTCGTAAAGACTGCCATCAGCGTCTCTAGAAAGTCGACTATTTAAACCATGGCTCACAGGACGCTCTGGATCTGCATCCTCTTTCGATGCATAAAATGCTTCCGCCTCAGCTTGCGTGACATCTGGGGCGTAAAAGTTTACGGCAGAAGCAAGCAGTAGATCAACACCATCGGCGCGATTCACTTTCTTAGCATCAAAACTAGGATCGAAAATTGCACGCGTAGCTTCTTCAGACAGTGCTATACCTAGCGTATCTAGGGTACTCTCAAACCATGCCTGGTCAAAGTCCGCAGCAAATTTGACATTGCTGTAATGGTGGTGAATACCGTTGGCAAAGAACACGCGTTTTGCATAGACCTCAAAAGCCGCATATTCAGAAGTACTCTTGTCGACTTCTGAACTCGAAATGATTGCTTCTAAGGCTTTTCTGATTTCTAGGTTATGACGGTAGTTGCAATCCCACATGATATCGCGACCCGCTAAACCTGCCTGTGTCAAATGATAGGCGTAAATGCGTTGTTGTGGTTTTAGCGATTCCCATGAAGGGATTTGGTATCGCAGTACTTTTACATCCGCGAATCGGTCTACTTGCCATTGGAAATCCTCTGTGGCATGTCCGGGCTCTTCCATTTTCTCTGTAGTTGAATTACAAGAGCTTAAAACTGCAGCGGCAGTGATAGCTCCAATAGATACAATATGCTTCATTACTCTTTGTGATTAAGAGCAGTGAATATAAGTAACTTCTACAGCTTTTCTTCTACGCCGTTAGGAAAGGTTTCGAGATATAGCGCCTCTACTTTTTCTCTAGCCCAAGGGGTTTTTCTTAAAAACTTGAGCGCGGACTTTACCGAAGGATCAAAGGAAAAACAGCGTACAGGTATTCGAATGGCCAACTGGTGCCAGCCGTAGTAGGCCTCTAAAGCCTCGACGATGTGAAGAAGCTTTACACCGTGCAATGGATTGTTTGGCTGAGCTTTCATACTTCGGTAGTATTTTTAAATCGCCAGGCAAGAAAACGCGTTTGTTTGTTGCCTTGGTCCATCTCCACCACTTTAACCTCAGAAGCCCCAGCTTTTCGTGCAAAACGCTTTAGGGTTTTGATGTGGTCTACCTTAGAAACTAAGGTGGTAAACCATCCTACCTGTGTAGCAAATTCAGCACTTTCAGCAATCATTGTTTTAATAAAAGCCTCTTCGCCGCCTTTGTACCAAAGTTCATTTGCATTACCTCCAAAGTTTTGATCCAATTCCTCTCTACCGTGTAGGTTTTTGTTTTTTCGAAGGTTCTTTCGCTCAGCCTCAGCTTGAGTCTTGTAGAAAGGAGGGTTACAAACCACCACATCAAAGAAATCACCTTTCTCTATCACGTTCTTCAAGACATTGCTTTTGTACTGTTGTCTTCGTAGAGAAGTGGTTTGCATACAAGGATTCAAACGAATCAACCCCTTAGCGTACCCTAGTGATTCTTTATCCACTTCGCTCGCCGTACACTGCCAGTTAAAAGCTGCCGTTGCTAATAGTGGATAGATTAAAGAGGCACCCGTCCCAATGTCCAGCATTTGAACACGACGGTCTTGAGGATAATCGATCAACTCACGAACGTATAGCAAGTAGTCAAATCTTCCCGGTACAGCAGGGCAGAGGTTTCCTTCCTTCAGCTGCCAATTCAAATCAAACTGCCATTTCAACAACGCCTTATTCAAAGCCTCAACGGCCTCAGGGTTTGCGAAATTGATACTCTTACGTCCAAATTTCCCCGGTATGATGAATGCCTCCAAGCGCGGATTGGCACGCATCAACTGATTGAAATTGTAGTTCTTATTGAATGGATTATCTAAATGCAAAAGCGAGGTATTTAGTGTTTTATCAGTACTTCTTCCATTGGAACTCTTCGTCTAGGGCCCCAAAAGCCTTTTTCCGTTCCTTTACCTACGCCGATCACCATGGTAACTTCAGCGCCTCTATTGAGCCCTAACAAACGCTTGACTCGGACTTCATCAAACCCCTCCATAGGGCAGGTGTGAAACCCTTGCGAAGCGAGGCTCATCATCAAATTTTGAGAAGCCAAAGCAGCACTTTTGTGCACTGTTACCTTCTGTTGTGCTGTTCCTTTCGCACGATACATGGGACGAAACAGCCCTATGCTAAAGGACATCATTCTTCGCACAAGACCCAACAACCCTAGTCCATCATTGGCATAGGTAAAGGGCATAAGTTTCGTGTAGTATTTGAGCCTTAGTTGGGTAGACTTCGCTTCTAGACCAACCTTCTCTGCATCTTTCATGATCAAATCGCGGTGCCATTGTACACGTTTACGCCAAAGGTTTCTTCTGGCAACCACCACTACTAATTCCTTAGCGGTTGTTGCTGCTCCCTGACCTAAGCACGCTTTTGCGAGCGCCTTTTTAACCTCCGGAGTACTCACCCAGTGAAATTCCCAAAGTTGCATGTTACTGCTATTGGGCGCCAAAGTAGCATGCTTTAATGCACGTTCCATGACTTTTGCTGGAACGGGTGTATCCGGGTCAAATCTTCTGTTGGAAGCTCTAAATTCAATGATTTCGTCAAAGGTCATAGTGCTTGATTTAAGGCATTAATCTTGCCCAATTAGACAAATGGTGGTAGCCCTCATGCTGGCTTTTTAAAACATCGCGGTACAAAACCTCTCCGTCCTTAATCACATATAATACGCTTGAGTTTTGCTCTTCAACGAAATAGCCGCCACCCGGTAGTTTATCCTGAAGTCCTTCGGTGTAGGAGAAAATACGATGGGTATCAAAGACTTCTTGCTCAATCTTTTCGAATTTATGCTCACCGAGGTAGTAACGCACGATACCTGAAACGGCCATTGGAAATTCTACAAGGTCATCTGCAAGTCTCCACTTATCCGGACGATCACCACGTAAACTTTGGCTGTTATTATTGAAGAACGTGATGGTTGAATCACTTTCAATATCCACGTCGTGCTGACTCTCAAAGGGACCAGTAATCACTTCTATTACTTTTCCCGTGCTCGGTCTGAAATGCAATATCCAAGATCCGCTGCGTGCCGAAATGAATACATCTCCTTTTTTGAATCGGGGACCGTCGTAAAGTACAGGTTCAATATCATTAATATGCAGTGGGTCACCGGGTGTATTACTCTTGACTAAAAGGTATCCTAGATCATTTTCTTGCAAAATCTCAGCCACGCTTTTGTGGTAGAGTATACGACCGTCTTCGGGATGCACTTGTGTAATAGAATTGTCAACAAAAGGCAATGTTCTACCACCGATGTTAAATACACCGCCATAGTAGAGGTAATCGCTACCGTCTTTCCAATAGGTATTTGCCCAAATACTTCCGTCGTGCCCTAGGTTTATTGCATGATGGTGGCCAATCTTGGATTGCTTCCAGATGCGTTCACCGTTTTTATC
>Ga0102954_1000347_pt1 | contig 14211 bp, 9 predicted proteins | sample SalPonA_C_H2O_MG_FD_78511 | JGI IMG/M metagenome (GOLD analysis project Ga0102954, IMG submission 78511) | Water microbial communities from South San Francisco under conditions of wetland restoration - Salt Pond MetaG R2A_C_H2O_MG | ecosystem: Environmental > Aquatic > Non-marine Saline and... | reverse complement strand
GAGTAAGCATTAGCATCGTCATTGAGTGCTGCTGCCAACTCATTCAGAGTATCTAGGGCACCCGGAGCACCGCCAATCAGGTTAGTGATAGAAGTATCTACATAGCCCTTAGTAGCTGCATCGTTTGTATTTGTAGGAGAGGTTAGGTTTTGGATAGTTGCTGTAGTACCAGCATCCATATTCAACGTACCAGATACGGTTACGTTGTTGAATGTAGATGTACCAGAAGAAGCAATGTCACCTGTAACGTCACCAACTACATCGCCAGTTACATTGCCCGTTACATTACCTGTTAGGTTGCCTGTAACATTGCCAGTTACAGTACCTGTAATACCACCGCTAGCTGTTAGCGTTGTGAATGCACCTGAAGATGGAGAAGCAGCACCAATAGCTGCACCGTCAATATTACCACCGTTAATGTCTGCACTATCTGCAATCAGTGTGTCTACATTACCTACACCATCCACATACAGGTTGCGCCACTCTTTAGTTGGGCTACCAATATCTACTGAATCGTCAGTGGATGGGATAAGGGAAGACGCTACACCTGCAGTAACTGTAACTGTATCTGTAGTAGCATTACCTACGGTTGTATTGCCGTTAGCAGTCAATGCCCCTGAGACAGTCAGAGAGCCTCCTACAGTGGCGTCAGACGATACCGCTAGGGTAGTAGCACTTACGTTAGTAACGGTCAGTGTGCCCTTAATGTAAGCGTTCTTGAAGTGTTTAAGTGCGCTACCTAGATCAATATCGTTATCGTTGGCAGGCTCAAACACTCCATCCTTAAATACAACTTGAGGAGTAGCAACACCTGCAACTTCTGTATAGAAGATTACAGTGTTAGTTGCCGTATCAACTACAACTTTATTAAGACCGTCTGCATCTGCAATAAGGGGGATGTAGCCACCCTCACCTGTATTGCCGTCATGCTTGTGTCCCGTAAGGGCAGCGAATGCATCTTTGATTGCATTGTATTCAGCATTGATAGGGGCTGCACGTACCGTTGCACCCGCAATAATCTCTGCTATAGACTGTCGTGTATATCCTGCCATGTTTTATAAACCTCTATCTGCGGTCATTGATGCTAAACAGGAGCACCAAGCCTTGAATACTATGGCTAGCATTCGTGTCGTTAGTTACGTATTTTATAGAAATGGATGTGCCGCTACCTGCTATGTTCAACTTAGATACAGGAGCAGGGTTGCCATCAAATATAGCTGTGGAGTCGTATAGTGCTTCGTTATAGTAAGACGCAGCACCTGTTAACGTTATGTCGTAGTTAGCAGGGTTTAGAGTGTCTACACTTTCATAGTCATACACAATACCCGTTACAATGCTACAGTCACCTTCTGCTCTTAAGTAAGTTGAGAGTTTAAGAAAGTTCTTACGTAACTCAGGATCACCCATATGGTAGAAAGGCGTCTGGTACAAAGAGAATATATCTTCGCCGTCAAAGCTAGTGCCTACATCTTGACGATGTACCTTACCATCCTCATCTCCGTGGATAACATACTCCACGTTTCCTACATACCCACTATCTGCACACGTAGCACCCAAGCCTAACAACTGTCCAAACTCGTAAGACATGTTGCCATTTGAGTTCATGCGCAATCCTGCAAGCACACCCTGTGATTCTACATCAGGAAAGACATAACGGAACTGCGACTTACCACGAATGATTACAGATACAATATCTTCTACATTTGCGTTATATACTAAGTCAATGAAGTAGGATTGAATATCTTTAGAAAGTGTCTCTAGGTTAACGTCACCAATCTTGTCTGTAGCAGAGATAGGACGCAAACCATCTGGACCTAAGAATACTAGATCACCACCCATCTCTACTACAGAGTCTGTAGCCATACAGCCTAAGTCGTTAGTAACTTCTTCAACCACAAAGTCTGCAATGTTATTGCCAGTAAGTTTGCGGATGTGGTTACGACCAAAGATAAACAGGCTATCACGGAAAGTCTTTATAGCTACGATGTTAAAGCCTACGTTTATAACGCCAGCACCGTTAGCAGGTGAGAAGCTTGTTTCATCAGAAGGTGCAGAGAAGTATAGGTTGTATCCGTCACTACCACTATTAACTAAAAATACGTGGCGTTTAAATACTTCTGCTAGTCTAGGAGATGTAGGTGCATTAGTGTCTGTGATCTGAGTGTACGTAGTGCCATCATATGTAGCTGCAGGGTTAACCCCATCTACAAACAATACACGTGCGCCACTCCAGTTGTATCGTACACTACGAATACGCTGGATACCCGTAAATGTTAAAGGCACTGTAGCTGTACTGACATCTACTGCATTCCATGTAGACGTAGCTTCTTCCCACCAATGCAAATACTCATCACCCGTAGTAGGTTCACGAGCAGCTAGAATACCCTCGTGGATTCCGCCAGCAACACAGACACCTAAAGTAGGACCAGTGCCCGGAAGGTTAGGGTAGTTGTTTGCATACCCGCTAATACGTCTATAGCCACCCGTAATGGATGGCTCATAGTTTACCATGCGAGTAGCAGATCCTGGCTGGCGCTCACCTTGGGAGAGCAAGTCACGGTTAGTGTTTAGACCACCCTCACAGTATGCTTTAAATATCTGTAAGTTATCCGCCATTATCGTACCACTACAGTAGAGCGAACAGACATGAAATCATCTATGAGCAAACGTCTCATAGTCTTTATGCCTTCTTCAAATTCACCTTTGTGTATCTGGGCACTCTGTTCGTTAGAACGGAAGCGCATCATGTACATCATCGCTCCGTCAAGAACTGTGTGCTTAAACCTTTCAGGGATAATGCAAACATCATCAGAAGTGACCATGTCTGTAGGGAATGTGTAGTACTTGTACTCTATCTCATACGCTTTGTCTGGCGCAGGAGTAAGGCCATACTCTCCGTTCTGGGTCTGAAAAACAGCCGTAGGAGTGCCTGTAGCGCCTGCTTCATCTTGTGGGCGGTACTTCTCTAGGTATTCTGTATAGCTGATTATATCTAGCTTCTTGCCCTTGTTTCCAAGAGCATCGCTATGCTTCAAGTAAAAGCTTTCCCAATCTACAGAAGAAGCATCAGAAGGTAGTGAGTAGGTAGAGACTAGAGGGGTAGAAGGCTGTAAATAAGTAACTAAAGTGAAAGGCCACTCTTGTGCGATCTGTATAATATGGCGAACAGCACTGTTTATGGCATCTTTAGCTAGCGCCTGTACGTTACGTACGCCAGCAAAGTCAGCATCGGGGATGGTAACTTCGTTCAGCCTACGCAGTAGTTCATTTGTTAGTGTGATGTATGTAGCCATTTACTTTAATAACCTATAGATACAAGAAAAGGGAGAAGGGGCGCAATTGCCCCAACCCCCTATTACAAGGCTTACGCCAAGTTGTAACGTGCAGAAACCAGAGCTTCAGGACGCAGGATCTTACGACCGTACAGGTTCATACCACGTACGATGTCTGCGAAAGAGTCTGGATCACGGTAAGTCTCAGTTTTGCTGATCTGCTGAGCAGTAGCAACTGCAGACTCGTGACCTGCAACAACGACACCGAAGTTAGCTGCGTTAGAACCACCAGTAGTGCCAGCACCAGTGCCGACAGATGGAAGGTTGTTAGACAGGTACACTTTGAAGCCGTGCAGGTTGCTGAGGATCAGACCGTTCTGGAGACCAGCGCCACCGAAGTCAGCGTTCAGTACACGTGAATCTTCATCTTTCAGAAGTTCAACGAATACAGGGTCAACCACGATGAAGCGGTTTGAAGTATCTACGTTAGCAAGGTCCAACTTACGAGCCATGCGAGCAATTACCTGCAGAGGAGACGCTTCACCAGCACCAGTAAACTGAGACTGCTGGCCAGGGAAACGTGGACGCAATGCGATAGTGTCGCCATCAGCTACAACCTGACCGTTAGCAAAGTCTTCTGCATCCAGCTTGTGAGCAGGGAGCAGTTCATCTGAACCTGCAGTAGAATCAGCTTTAGTGCCGTTAACAACATCGTTAACAGTGTCAGCTGAAGTGTGCAGAGCAGACTGTTTGTAACCAGACAGGTAGCCTAGAACTTCTTGGTCGTACTGGTCACGCAGGCGGTATGCAGCGTTATCAGTAGCCATGTCCATGAAGTTAACGTGGCTGTGAGCGTTTTCAATATCGTCCATCTTGAACGCAAAGTAGTGAGCCTGATCAACTACCAGAGTGAAGTCATCGTCTTGGATGTCCTGAGTAGTGATCTGAGTACCACGAGAGTACTGGCTTACTGAAATTGTTGGTTCTTTGATGATACGTACTGAATCACCGAAGTTAGAGATTTCACCGAAGTAGTCATTGTTAGTAACTGCTTCTGCGATTGATGACTTACGGAAAGCCTTCTGGACTTTCTGTGAGTAAATTACGGGAGAAAAGTTCCCGTTTGGCAGGTTAGTGTAACCCGCTGCTGAGCGAAATGCCATGGTAGTATCCTCTTAGTCAGGCATATGTAAATCCGTATACACACCGTGCATATACAGAAATAGATTACGCATGACCGCTTAGAGGCTCATTGTATTGCAGGGGTGTCTTTGTACTTGTCTCGGCCAAAAGACGCTGTACTTAGAGGCCCAGCGTAATGAGGTTAGTCTTTACGGGCGGTAATCTTATGCTTCAAGAGACGGAGGCCAATCCATCTCTATTAGCAATAAAAACTTGATCAGGTCTACAGAAGATGAATCTAATGTCAACCCTCCAAGTAAAACTTTTTAGTAGGCAGCACCATTCATGTCGTAAACGAATTTACCTGATTGGATAGCCTCAATAATTTCTTCTTCAAACTTTTCGTATTCATGCGGCTTGAGGGCAGCGACTTTGCTCTCTGTCCACTTTCCGCTCTGAGCACTGCTTGGGCTAGACTTCCCTGATTTCTTAACTGCGCTAGCGGCTTCACGTTCTAGCTGTGCATCGCTACGCTTCTCAGAGATATAACCCATGTCTGCTTTGTACAAATCAATGGCACGTGCTGCAGCAATTGCATCCGTCTCATTGTGGTACAGGGCATCCTGAATATACTTAGGTTGCTCTTTTACCCAAGAATGGAATCGCTTATCCGCACGGATGCTATCAAAGTCGGGGTGCATAGTTTTAAGTTGATGCTCTGCCTTCTCACGTTCTAGCTGGCGCTTCATCTTGCGCAAGTCGGCCATGTTATCTTCAACTTCTTTACTAGCTTCCTTGGCTCGCTTTTGAGCAATGGAATCTACAATCTTAGCAACTTCAGGATACTTCTCTGCCCATGCCATGATCTCCGCTTCTGTCTTAGGTAGACGAGGCTCTTCTTTTGGCGCAGACTCTAGCTTCTTCTTGAGTTGCTCAAGTTCTTTATCCTTAGCTTCCATTGTCTGTTGCATATGTCTGCGAAGATCTCCGTAACGCTTTTTAAACGTCTCTTCTTCGCTATCCTGAACAGGAGCTGCCTGTTGTTCTACAGTTTCTTCAATAGTATCTTCTTCAACTGTCTGTCGTTTGTAACGTGCCATTAGTATTTCCTTTTGCTGGGGGCCAAATGGGTAGCCCATAATAAGTCCCTTTGAGAAGAGGACTAAACTTCTGCAATTAACCTACAGGAACAAACATCTCTTCTACTGTGCATAATGCATCAATATGAGGTGTAGTATTTCCTGAAGGTGTGATAGTCATGTAATCGCCAGGCTCAAACACTATGATCCCATCTGAGAACTGAACGTACTCGCCTGTAGTCATGTTCTTTCCGCCTACGATGTGTACGTGCTCCGTGCCGTTATTTCTCCACCAATTAACATCTACCGTAGTGTTACCATTAGCATTACTGAAGAACAGTAGAGACATCATGGCTCGGCAGTTAGCTGGGCACGTATAGAGGACCGCATCTTGATCCTCTGTCTGTGCCGATACTGTATACGTTATAAGGCGAGTAGCTTTAGGAGAGGCCATTACGCTGTCTCTTCAGGTGCCATAATGCCTTCAGATTCAGGCGCTGCAGGTGCCATAGGAGCTTCTGCATTCTCTGGTAGAGTGCTATCGCCCATGGCCTTATTCATTCGGCTGAATAGGGGTTGACCTAGGATCTTATCCATTACCTGAGCCATAGGGCTTAGGATGAACTTGCTGGCAATAGCTCGCTCTTTATCTGGTAGATCCAAGAAGTTACCCATGACAACTTCCATGTCCATTTCTGGAGTATCTGCAGTTTCTTCCATGGGAGTATCTTCCATAGGGGCTTCTGTCATAGGTGTACCAGCCATATCTTCTGCTGGAGCCTCTACTGGGGTTTGTTCTGGTGCCATCATTGTTTGTATTCCTTGGTATTATGGATTATCTGAAAATCCGCCATCATCGTCATCACCAAAACCTTCGTAATCAGGAGTTGGTGTGTAATCGCTAATAGTAGGAGTTGGCATCTCGCTCTGAGAGGAGTTACCCGAGCCTAGACCGTTATTTGCGGATCCACTGTCACCGTCACCGCCCGAATCTGTATTCTTAGGTGGTGGGGTGTAAGTTCCAGTAGATGGTTTGTAATCAGGATCAGCGAGTGTATTTTCTCCGCTTATTGCAGGCATAGCGTCAAAGTCTTTATCAATCTGATCAAAGATATCATTCCAATCCTCTTCTTCAAGAGTGTCGAAGTCTCTAGTAATGTTGTACTCTTTGCCTGAAGAACCTAACTGATTCCAATCGGTGACGTACTGCGAACCATCAGCAGATACGCCCAATTCAGTTATCTGTGTGCTTGGAGTAACTTTAACGAATGAGTTAGTTTGATCACTCCATGTGTAGTTGTACGCACGTTCTGCGAGAGGATCAGAACTGAACTCTTCTGACCGAGTCAGTGCAGCTCGCTTGACATCTACTATATCCTTAGCGTACTTTGCTCCCATGATAGCTATACCAAAAGGAAGTCCCATCAACCTAGTATCTACTTCGGTAGGCTGCATCATGCGGCTAACTGCTTTCTGGGCTAGGGTGTCGCCTTCTTGATCTTCTAACTGCTCTGCGGACAGAGGACCCAAGTTCTCAGCAATCTTAGTAGTCAACTGCTCGGAGTACGGGGTCACCTTTTTAGGTCCTTCTGCTTGAGGCCCCTCACCCGAGGACGGATCTTGTAGAGGTCCTTTTACCACATCTTCTTCTTTTTCTTCTTCAGGGACACAAGATTGAGTCTCTTCATCCCACACGTATCCTTCGCCACACTCCGCTGGGGAATCCTCTGCACCCAGTCCGCCATAAATCTCATCCATAACGGATTTAACGCTGTAGCGGCTAGCCCTAGCAGGGTCGTAGGTCTCTTGAGTAACTACTTCGCCCGTCTCTACTTCAACAGGAACAAACTCATAACGACCTGTTTCTGGGTTGAGTTTAGTGGTGTAGCTGTAGTATGTAGGCTTAGGGGCAGCTGTCTGCACATCACCACCGTCTGCAGCTTTAATAGGCTTAGCGTAGTCGTTATCGTCAATGTCTGTTACCTTAGGCATAGACATGACGCCTTCTGAGTCTTCTTCTTCAGCTTCGTGCTCTTCTGACTCCGCTGTCTCGTCTTCTTCGTACTCAGCTTCTTCATTCTCTTCAGCAGGCTCTTCATCGCCAAAGGTCTTAATGCGACCATCCTCTGCCATCATACCGAGAGCCATCTTAGCTTCTGTTCGTAGCATCTCCAGAGTCTTGAGACCATGCCAACGAACTACGTCTGCAGGTACTACATATTCACCTTCAGAAAGAAGGGCAGGAACATCGTCCGCAACTTCATTAGGCAATGAGCCTGGCGGTACTTCTTCAATCTCAATAGACATGATACCGCCTACACCCATGCCTTCTTTTTCTAGTGAGCCGCCACACGCCATCTCAATATCCTCTCCTGAATCCATCAATCCACCCTCTGAAAACATAGGTGTATCCGATTCTTCTTCTTTGTCTAGTGCTTCAAAATTAAATGGGGGTGTTTCTACCCCAGTAAACTCATCAATGGCTTCAGGCTGTTCTTCGCCCTCTTCCATTTGGTTTGCTTCACCAATCATGCTAAGTATGTCCGCTGCAAATAAAGCATCGCCAATGATAGGAGCTTCTGTAACTAGGTCGCTCTCTGCGTAGGACATATCAGACGCTTTAAAGCCTGTACGGCCCTGTACGTAATCGTCTACGGCTTTTTTAGATTCTTCATCTAGTCCGTCCGTTAAAGCTCTACGAGTCATGTCTAGGCCTACTAGACCAGCAAACGCAGAACTAGGTAGATCTACAAACCCTTTACCTTTAACTGCTTTAGGGTCGCCTTGAGTAGAGTAAGTTTTAAAGCCTGGAATAGTATCAGGCACTGTAGTGCGTATGAGCACTTCTTCATTAGGGATCTGTTGTATCTCACCCGTAGCTATGGCCTTCTGTGTCTGATCTAGAGTAGGCTTAGCTTGGTAGTTAGACGTAGGGTAGAATACCCCCAGCTGCCGTCTTTCATCTTCAGGTAAATGAGCTTTAAGCCCTGAGCCCTTAGCTTCGGCTTCTCCCAACTCACGGATGTAAATAGGGTGCGGCTCTTTAAAGTTATTACTTTTAGCGGCTATGTCTTCTAGGGTAGCTTTTTCACCCAGTAACTGGGTTTGGCGGGTAATATCATCATTAGTGTGAAGACCTTCATTGATTAGCTCTTCTATGTCCCTTAGCTCGTCGTTGACAGCCATTCTACGATCTTGCAATAGCTTTTTGCTGCCTGCAGCTTCCAATGAACTAGAGCCTACGTTTTTAGACCCTTTAGTTGCTTGCAGATGGTGCTGGAACTCGTGCATAAGGGTACCGAACGCTGCGGCAGCACGGCCTAGCTGAGCCTCTTCCGAGATAGCCGCTGAAGGGGAGTTTCCAGTAGGCAAGTAAACTATTATCTCTTGACTGTCTGGGTAGTATGCGCCCATAAGTTTGCCGCCAGTCTTTCTTTCCTCTGCATTCTGCTTTGCGTCAGGGCTAGTAAGACGAACCTTAGTATCTTTAAGCTCTGGAAAATATTCAAGAACGGGACTGTCTGAAGGAAGGAAGTCCGCCATAGTACCTACAGTATCGCTACCTTTCCTGCGCTTGTTCATCATGTTTTGGCTAGCAGCAATAAACTTGTCTAGCGCCATGATGTACTCAACGTTACGTGCTTTAATTTCCGCTACGTCTACTTTAAAGTCACCGTCTTCAGAGCGATACACACCGTATTTACGGTATAGATCATCTTCCGGCATGCCGTCTTTAATAGCCTTTTTAGCTTTTTTGTACAGGGTCTTTGCTGCCTCTGTGCCTGCCTCAGCAAAGGCTCTTAGAGGAATGTATGCACCTTCTGCGTCTTCTGACGGGGCAGATGCACCAATAGCTACCGCAGTTGGGGTTAGGGCTCGCTTTACAGTCTGCCCCGATACTGGACTCAATATACCCATTAGATTTCCTTCACTCTCTGCGTGACTTCATCCTTGAGCGTTCCGAGTCTTCTGACTTCTTTTAACTGGCCTTGCACCTTGTTCATTTCTTCTACGGTGCTGCACTGCTCAAGCTGTTTGTGTAGGTAGGAAATACGGTCAGAAACGTATGCCGCTATGCGCTCTTCATTCTGACGATTGTTCACCATTGGTAATAGTTTTCTGACCGTATTATCCTGTAACATAATTATCCTTCAGTTGGTGCTTGTTGACCTGCTGCTGGGAAACCTTCTCCTCCAGGCTGCGTAGGAGTCGCAGGAGCGATGTTTCCTCCACCCAGACCGTTAGGGTTGCCTACAGAAGGAACGGCTCCCTCACCGCCTTGTGGAGGCTGTGGAGCTGCTTGCTGAACTGACTTCATTAGCTCTGCCTGAATAGCTGCAGCACGTGGGTCGTTAATGATCTTCTCTTCATCCAGATCCAAGGATGCAGCAATCTCACGGATGATGTAATCAAACTTGATCATCGGTGCAATGGCAGGGTTAGAACCAATCTGCATCATCTGCATCAGGCGCTGAGAGCGGATCTCATTTCGCATGAGGGACTCTGTACCACGAGCCAGTATTGCTAGATCGCCATTAGCTGCAGGATCAAAATCAAACTGCATGTTAAAAGCGAACATAGAACGGCCTAGCGGTGCTAGCAGGTAATCATCAATGTTCTTAACGACTGTCTTGATGTTCTGTGCTGCAGCTCCCATAAGCATAGACATGCCGGATGCTGTACGACCTACTCCGCTGACTCCTGTACCACCATGAGAGTATGAAGGGATGCCGGTAGACTCATCTGCCAACTGGCGAGACTTATCAAACAGCATCATATTCTCAGAAGATACGTTCTGGAACTTGGTAGAGAACAAGGCTTGGCCTGGCGCTCCACCCTGTCTGCGGAATACTTTGCCGGGATATACAGATAGGTCTTGGCCTGGCACTAGGTTAGTCTCATCAACCTCAAACACTAGAGAGCCGGACAGTACTGCGTTATCTACTGCCATCCGCATGAAGCCATTCATAAGCTTCTGAGTATCTTCCATGTTCTCAGCTACACCTACACCAAAGAAGCTGTAAGGGTTTAGCTCATACGGAGCTGCGTAGAAAGGAATACGTGAAGGCTTAAATGGATTGAGAACTAGGCGAATAACTTCGTGTCCACAGATCCAAGCATTGACCTGTAGCTGATCCATCTTACGCAGTTCTTTGGTTAGCTCTAAGCCTGCATCTTCTGCTTCTTCTGTATCAATAACGCCCCAGTACTCTAGTACTTCCCAACGATTGATATTGGAGTTCATATCAGCATCGTCTAATACGTCTTCCCAATATTCATTCTGATAATTAGGACCACGATCAAGACAGCGTTCAATGGCTTCACCACGGAAGAAAGGTCGCTTCTTAAGCTCACGCATAGCTGACTTAGACATGCGGTGACGGTACACAACATGCTCCGCCTCGCTCATGTTAGTGGCGTCTGCATCTGGGTAGAAGTTCCAGATAGACAGAGCCTCTACCATAGGCATAGTCTTGATGATAGGATCGTACTCACCGTCCTCAGTCCAGCGAGGGTACTCTACGTCTTTAGCAAAAGGACCTTTGAGTACCCCAGTACCAAACAAAGACATCTCAAACGCTACATGGCGAAGATGCTTAGAGGCTTCTGACTCTTCTAGCTGGTCATGGATTTTCTTTTCCATGTTACGAGCTGCTTCAAGCGCAGGCTCAAAAATAGCGGCAGTAGGGCTCAAGCCTGTACCGTCCACTACTTTATCTTTTACCAGTTCTAGCTCTGGTTCTTTAGATAGTTCTTCATCCCCTGAGAAGCCTACATTTAGCTCATCATAAATTTCTTGTAGCTCTTTTGGGATACCTGCATCTATAGAAACAGTTTCCTCAATGCCTTCCGGCACAGGCGTATGCTCTACGCCAATTGGGAACTTGTTGCCTGCAAACAGAACATCTGTAATCTGACTGTATGCAGCTAAAACTTTAGTCTTTGTAACTTTAACAAAGATCTGTGAACGTTCAGTCTCAGTGAACTGCGTATCGTTATCATAAACGCCACGGTAATTCTTGTACGCTGTTAGCCAACGTCTCTCATCTGCCTGACGCTTATCTTTGGACTGACGAAACTTTCCGAGTACTGTATCAACAAAGCCAGACAGCTCTACATCATCATACTCATTTTCAGAGTCATCAAGGGATGCTACTTCGTCCTCATCAAACTCAGGTTTATCTAATAGTGCCATTTCTCTGTCTCTTTAATCAGTACCCAAACACAGGGTCTTTAGGATTCCACGTTGTTCTATCCATACCATCACCAAAGTCAAATATACTTTTAGATCTAGGTCTAGACATGATTCCATAGCGCACAGAATCATAAGCGTGGTCGCTTGCGTATCTTACGTCTATGTCATCACTGCCCTTAGGACACGATGGGATAACCTGCATGTCTGCTATGATCTGCCTGCACGTATCAAAGAACTTAATGCTAGGCATATCAAGGTCTGGGTCTACCTTTAACAATTCGTGTAGTCTGTTCTTTCCTGCAACACGTGAACCTGCGGTCCTGTCTGCCGGTCTCCACCTACACCCCTCTGCAATCATTTCTTCTGCTATGGAAGGGCCTGTATGCCCCCTTTTATGCCATGTAGAGCTATCTAGTACCCCGTACATGATCTTCTCGCCTTGCTCCAGTTGCAGGACCTTCCTAGCGAGCTCACGGGCCGTATGCTTAGACACGTACAACTCTCTGTACACGTACAACGTCTCAAATGCAGGGTCTACGGCAAACCAATGCACTGCAGAGTACGTGGTGTAACCAAAGTCACAAGATCTGAACTTCATCCACGTATCAGGAATATCAAAAGGCTCTACTACATGTTGCCTAACAGCAAACTCTGGGAATGCTGCACCGTCAGCAACCATCCAGTCTCCTTCTAGGAGCTGCCTGCGCTGTTGCTCAGGTAGAGACAGCAGGTTAGCCTCATACACACCGTCTTCAGACATGTATGGGTTATCTGCTAGGGTTGCAGGTATAAACCTACGGAAAAACAGAGGCTCGCCTTCCTTGGCGTGTCCTTTGGGGTATCTCAGCTCTTCTCCGCTCTCTAGATCGGTAGCACAAAAGCGTTCGTTGGCTGGCGAGGGGTCAATAAACATTTTCTTAACCCAACCATGCCCCGGTCCTCCAGGGTTGGTAGTCGCACGGATACACAAAGGTAACGTAGGGTCTGTAGTACGTAAACGTGAGCGCATGTAGTTAAACGCAAAAGGTGTAGGATGTTGCGTTAGCTCGTCAAACCCGATCCATGTAAAAGCCTGACCTTGGTAGCGGAGTACGTCCTCTTCTTTATCCAAGTACGTCATCCACAGTCTGGCACCACTAGGGAATGTCCATTGAGACTTCCTTTCAGACCATTTGGCCCCTGGAAATATCTCTGGGTACATTTCCTGTGTCTTCCATATCAACTCACGTAGTTCATCATTAGTCCTACGGAGCAATATTCCATTGAAGTTCTTATTTGTGAAGTATCGCACAGGATCTGCTATCAAGGCATAGCTGTTATGCGTCACAACAAAATCGTCAGAGATGTACAAAGAATGAGGCGCTGATACAGTTATACATCTACCACGAACAACCTCAGTCGTTTTACGAATGTCTACAATCCTACGTGACAGTTGCTTTCCTGCAACTCCACCACGCTTGCGCTGCAAAGAGAATATATCATCTACGTTCTCTCCTGTAATATAAATCCTATATGCCTTTTGGCATAACTGCTTAGCACCATCCTTGTTTTTATAAGATCCAGTCTTAGTGTACACACTAACCCTATACCCCAATGACTGAGCTAAGAATTTAACATCCTCAGCTAATGCAGGGGATACAGTGCAGAATTCTGCTCTAGCCCTACCTGCATCCCTATACCCGTCTGTGTCCATAAGGCCACGCAGCAGGTGCTTACGGCATTCAATCGTATTATATTTGTATTCTGCTGGAACAAATTTAGTACTACTATTTGTGCCCAATAGATTATAGTCTCTGAGAGAGTTAACTAGTGCTTGTCTGCTCTCCCCTACAATACGCATGTTCTGCCCACTAATACGCCAATCACCATCTTCTATCTGAGTTAAAGATGTATAATGACCTTGATCCTCTTCGTGGCTAGATACAGCTATATATGGGTTGGTTATGCACCCGTCACCTAACAATACACCTAATGTGTAAGGATCTATGCTAACTTCTTGGGCCTCAAAATACACAGCATCTGTAGTGGGAATTAGGGGAACTCTACCTACACAAGTAGAATGTGCAAGCATCTCTTCTGTTGTAGCAACAACCCAATTCCTTGCCCCTGCAATTTTATACTGCCAGAGGTGTCCTGCTACAGTGTCGTAAATAGCCCCATCGTCAAACTCCAATTCCCACTTAGCATTATCCTGCCAAGGGTGTATATGAGTTATTGTCTGCACCCCACCCTTAGGATCACAAATAACATCTCCAACACGGATGTCCTTAATGTTTTTATATCCTGTAGGCGTTAGAACACTCTGATACTCAAGTACAACTTTTCCTCCACCTGCAGCCCCTCCATACAACACTTCACGCTCAACAGAGGCTAGAAAGTCTGTCTGCGGCCCCTCATTGGGCTGGAATATGACTTTTTGCTTCTGTTCAGCTTGTATATTCTGTGCTTCTACCTTAGAAACCATGGTACCGTCTTCTTTTTGGTACTTTGTAGGGTTTTCTAAGGCTTCTTCTGGCAAATCTCCCTTCTTAACTAGGTCTTT
>Ga0102954_1000343_pt1 | contig 14236 bp, 16 predicted proteins | sample SalPonA_C_H2O_MG_FD_78511 | JGI IMG/M metagenome (GOLD analysis project Ga0102954, IMG submission 78511) | Water microbial communities from South San Francisco under conditions of wetland restoration - Salt Pond MetaG R2A_C_H2O_MG | ecosystem: Environmental > Aquatic > Non-marine Saline and... | reverse complement strand
GTAACCAGAAGCATGAGTTGCATAGCCTGGCTCGCTGTGAGCCATGGCTACTGTAGAGCCGACCATAAGAGCTAGGCTGGCAGCAAGAGCAAGTTTTTTCATGTTTTAAGTTCCTTTTTGCGTTGAGTCAGGACCAAGGATACAACTCTAGGTGTAGCCTATTAGACAATGGTTTTCCTTAATCGTGCCTAAACAATAGCTCAAATACGAAAAATTTGTAGTTCAAGGTAAAACTTTTTTGAATGGTTTTACTTTCACCTGTTGATACACGCCCGCGGCGATGTATGGATCATCATCTGCCCAAGCCTGCGCATCCTCAAGTGAGTCGAACTCGGCAACGATCAGGCTGCCCGAAAAGCCCGCTTCACCCGGATCTTCGGTATCAATTGCAGGATGAGGCCCTGCAATTAATAGTCTGCCCTGTTCGGTCAACTGCTTAAGACGGTCGACGTGTGCTGGGCGCACCGACAGGCGCTTCTCCAGTGAATTTGGCACGTCTTCAGAGATAATAGCGTAGTACATCAGTTTCCAGCCTCCTGTTCCGGCTCTTTGGCATGGCGGGAGATATAGAACCCCTGTGCCACAATAAAGACTAAGGTGAGCCCCAGCATGCCGAACAGCTTGAAGTTTACCCAAGTCTCCTCACTAAAGTTATATGCGACGTAGAGGTTGATGAACCCCAGCAAGAGAAAAAAGATCACCCAGATAAGATTGAGCTTGCGCCAGATTCGCCTCTCCATCTCAATGCTGCTTCCCATCAAGCGCTCAACGACCGTTTTGTTACCGATAAACTGAGTCCCCAGAAAGCCCAACGCGAACATCCAGTTAACCACCGTAGGTTTCCACTGGATGAAAGCCTTATCCTGAAACATGAGGGTTGCACCCCCAAGCAGGACCACCAAAGCCAGTGTAATTAGCTGCATATTCTCTATCTTGCGCTGCACCTTCCAGGTGTAGAGCATCTGCAAAATGGTTGCAGGTATCAGAACAGCGGTCGCGATCAGAATATCGTTGGTATACTTGTAAACAGCGAAAAAGACGATAACTGGTAAAAAATCGAGTAATATTTTCATTAGAGAGTCTCAGCGAATGTGTGGCATGAGTATAAAAGTTTGTAACATCAGAGTGAAATCTACATGAACGCCAATTTGCGCTTCGATCTGCATATGCATAGCAATATGTCAGATGGTGCGCTGGCACCGGCAGAGCTGATGCAGCGTGCAGCGGATGCCGGGGTAGAGCTATTAGCCTTAACCGATCACGATACTATCGCCGGTCTGGCTTAGGCACGTGCTGCAGCAGAAACTCTTGGTATGCTGTTTGTCAATGGCGTCGAGCTCACCGCGGAGTGGCGCGGTCGTGTGGTGCATCTGGTAGGCCTTAACTTTGACGCTTCGGCACCAGGCTTCGATAAGTATATGCGGAGTCTGATGCAGCTGCGTGATCAACGCGCTCATGAGATCGCTCGGAAACTCTACAAGAGAGGGTTGCCCGAAAACCTCTACGAACTTGCCCGAGCGCATGCGGGTGATAGTCAGATTGGACGTCCTCACTTTGCTAAAGCGCTAATAGAACTGGGTAAAGTCAGTTCAATGCAGGAGGCGTTCGACCGTTACCTCGGGCAGGGGACGCCTGGCGATGTTAAAGCTACCTGGCCCAGTTACTCCGAGGCAATTGAACTCATCAGCGGCGCCGGCGGAATCGTGGTGCTCGCGCACCCGACTAAGTACAACTTCACCTTCACTAAAATTCGTGAGCTGATGACTGACCTGCTGGCGGCAGGTGCTGTTGGTCTAGAGGTCAGTTTTCCCGGTGTTACACCCGGGCATCAACATGAGCTGATTAAATTTGCGCAACAGCGTCAATGTTATGTTTCAGCCGGTAGTGATTTTCATTCTCCGGATCAGCGATGGACCTCGTTGGGGCGTTATCCGGAATTTCATGCAGAGCGCCTGATAGTCGAGCGCCTGACCGCAGCCTAAGGAGGCAGTGTGAGTCAATTTTTTCAAATCCATCCCGATAATCCACAGAAACGATTAATACGACAGGCAGTGGAGATCATCAATCAGGGTGGTGTTGTGGTGTATCCGACGGACTCTGCCTATGCGCTGGGATGTCATCTTGGTGACAAGCGGGCGATGGAGCGTATTCAGCGTATCCGTCAGTTGGATGATAAACACAACTTCACGCTGGTATGTCGTGATCTATCGGAGATAGCGACCTATGCCAAGCTGGGTAACTCAGTGTTCCGATTCATCAAAGCGCACACGCCGGGTGCTTACACCTACATTTTGAATGCAACAACTGAGGTGCCTCGACGTCTGATGCATCCCAAACGCCGGACCATCGGAATTAGAGTACCCAATAACGCTATCGCGCTGGCCCTGGCTGAAGAGCTAGGGGAGCCGATTATGAGTACTTCACTGATACTTCCCGGCGATGACCTGCCACTGACTGATCCCTACGATATTCGGGATCTGCTGCAATCTCAGGTCGATCTCATCATCGATGGAGGCTACTGCGGAATGGAGGCGACAACCGTGGTCGATTTAACCGAGGATGAGGTCCGGATTGTCAGGGAGGGTGCTGGGCCTACCAATAGCTTCTGATTAATGATGTCGTGAATGTCGTATTTTTCACTATTGCCCTTATGCCTATGATGAGATGAATTAATATCCATCGACGTGCTGGGCTGAAATGCTAAATTTATAGCAGGCTTTTTAACATTTCGGCGCGGCAATCAGGAGGTCAGCATGAGTGCAACCGCTCAGGCTCGTCCAAGAATTCTATTTTGCGACCCATCGGGCTCTTTTCTTCGGTGGGCTGAAGAGGTCAGTGGCGCGGGAGCCAGCTGGGACATTGATCGCGTTGATCATCTGCAGTCAGGGCTGCAGATGCTCGCCTCACGCCATTTCGATGCGGTGGTAGTGGCTGCGCCCGCCAGCCCTGAACGTGAACTCAGTTATCTGCGTCAGTTGATGCAAGCAGCTCCGAACTGCGTCCGTATTCTCTACACACCCGTGCTTTCGGCTGCCTATCTCGCAAAGGCTCTGGATGTTGTCCATCGTGTCTGCCTGAACTCGAATACGCGTGAGGAGACGGTTGCTCTGATCGATCAGGCTGTCGCATCGAATAGGCAGTTATCACATGAGAGCGTCCGTCGCTCCATGGCTGCCTTCAAACAGCTACCATCGCCGCCATCCATCTTTCACGAGCTGACTCGACAGCTTAACTCCGAGCGTACCACCTCCCAGCACATTGCGGGTGTGGTCGCGAAAGACCCAGCCCTGACCGCCCGTTTGCTGCGTATTGTTAATTCGAGCTATTTTGGCTTGCGCCAGCCTGTTAGCAATATTCAGCAGGCTGTGACGTTGATAGGTACGAGGACCTTGCGTGGACTCGCTCTGGCAGGGCATTTTGGAAGCCACTACAAACAGGCCAAGGAGTGGAACCTTTTCTCCCTTGAGGCTTTGCAGGCCCGCTCTTTAATGGTGGCTCGACTGTCTCAGGCATTGGCGAAGGCAGCCGGCGGAGACGCGATGCTGAGAGATCAGGCGTTTTTGGCGGGTCTTTTGCTGGATGTTGGTATGGTAATGCTTGCAAACGAGCAGTCCCAGAGCTACGCCAAGATATTTGGTTATGCAGCTAAGCACAACAAACCGCTGGCTCAGGTGGAGCTGAAGGCCTTCGGTGTAACCCATGCCCAGTTGGCTGCCAACCTTTTGACACAGTGGAACCTGCCACCAATGGTCGTTGATGCCGTGCTATACCACCATGATCCTGCTGGCTACTTTCAGAAAGGTCTATCGCCCACAGCCATTGACCATGTCGCTGATGCGCTTCTACCGCCGTTGGATTCGAGACTCAATCTGCGAATTAATGCTGAAATAGACCTCGATTTTCTGGCGCGCGCAGAGCTCGATCAATACCTGCCTAAATGGAAAATGGAGGCGAATGGATTTCGTCTACAGTCTGAAAGAAGTGCGACGAGCTAAGTCTGTGCCCGGCGCCTGCACTCTGCTTTAAGTGCACTTTTAATGCACTGTGCCAGACGTCGTACGCCGGTAGTTGCATACTCTCCATCGGTCAGAATGAGATAGAGCTCAGCACTGCGTCGTGCGCCCTCTGAAAGATTGAGTGGTTTGAGCAGGCCCTGATCAATCTGCTGGCGCACCTTCAATTCAGGCAGCCAGGCAAACCCAAACCCCGCGACGGCAGCCTGTATGGACAGTTCAGGACTGTCGAAACTCCAGCGTTGATAGGCGCCGAGCCAACCGGCGTCGAGATTGCGTTGTCCAGAATCCTTCACCACCAACTGGCGGTACTGTCGCAGACTTTCCAGATCAAGTGGTGCGGTTGTTTGGTTCAGCGGGTGTGTTGCCGCGGCCACTGCAACAAAGTCAACCGCCAGCAGTGCCTCACCCGTGTGCCCCGGCGGTACACGCCCCCCGATGACCATATCTACTTTGCGTTGCAGAAGGGCCTCCTCTGTGCCTGATAGAACTGACTGACGTAACTCGATACGAGTTTGTGGTTGCAGTTCTGCGAACTCTGCCAAGGCATCGAAGACAACAGCCTCCGGAAAGATCGCCTCCACAGAGAGTCGAATCAAGGGTTCTGTCCCCTGGCCGTAATGCTTCGCGAGCTCTTCGGTCAGTTCAGCGCGATTCAGAAGATCACGCGCGTGTCGTACCAAAACTTCCCCGGTATCAGTCAATTTTGCCTTGCGCCCATCCAGCTTAAACAGGCTGACGCCCAGTTGGTCTTCAATTTTTTGGATAGCATAACTGAGAGTCGACTGGCTCTTACGCAAGGCCTCGGCGCCTTGGGCGTAACCACCGTGGTCGACGACAGCAATCAGGGCCTGCCACTGTTCGAGTGTAATATTCATGTATCTAAAATTTCGATATAAATGAGTGATAAATGTCTATTTATTATCGATAGCTTAGATCAAATAATAGCGCCATGTGAAATCAATCCGGAGAAAACTATGAAGACGCTTCTACATATCAAAAGCAGCCTGTTCGGTGAGCAAGGTCAGTCAGCTCAGTTGGCACAGACGTTTATCGCTCGATGGAGTGCCGAAAATCCTGAATCGACAATCATTGAACGCGATCTTGCTGCCGATCCAGTGCCTCACCTGGACGCTTTTCGCATGACTGCGCTAAATACCCCGGAGGATCAGCGCACATCAGAACAGCAGGCGGTTGTAGGACTGGCGGATCAGTTGTTGGCTGAGGTTAAGGCGGCTGATGTGTTAGTGATCGGCTTACCAATGTACAACTTCAGTGTGCCTTCTCAGCTGAAGGCTTGGTTTGATCACCTAGCGAGAGCGGGCGTAACTTTCCGTTACGGTGAAAACGGTGTTGAAGGACTCATAGAAGATCGTCCGGTCTACTTGATCTCCACGCGCGGCGGTGTCTATGGCCAGCAGGGTTCCGATATGCAGATAAGCTACGTTAAACAGCTGCTAAGCTTTATGGGGTTGAATGATCAGCACCTCGTCGTTGCAGAAGGTCTAGCGATGGAGGAGCACAGGGAATCGGCGCTGGAGAAAGCGCGCGCGGCTCTGGTCTGATAGCCGTCTAAGAAGAGGAGAATCCGATGAGTAGTCGTAGTATTAAACGCCGTATTCAAGCTGTTAACAGCATGGACGGTGCTGGTGTGCGTATACAGCGTAGTGTGGGTAATTCGCAGTTTGCGCGTATAGACCCCTTTCTGATGCTCGATAACTTCTCGTCGGATGATCCAGACGACTATATTGCGGGCTTCCCGGCTCACCCGCATAGGGGCTTTGAAACCGTTACCTACATGATCGAGGGACGTATGCGCCATCGTGATCATATGGGGAATGAGGGCATTCTGCGCTCCGGCGGTGTGCAGTGGATGACCGCGGGTCGCGGTGTTATCCATGAGGAGATGCCTGAGCAGGAGGAGGGACTCATGAGTGGATTTCAGCTCTGGGTTAATCTCCCTGCGACGGAGAAGATGAAGCCGGCGGCTTATCAAAATATCGAGCCCGAAGAGGTAGCTGAGTTTGATGTCGCCAAGGGCGTTCATGTTCGTCTGGTGGCTGGCGAACTTGCGTCGCTCTCAGGCGAGCGGATAGCTGGGCCTGTCTCGGGCATAAGCCGCCAACCCCTGTTCGTCGAAGTACAGATGCAGCCGATGAGTGAATACAGTCTGCCTTTGGCGGCCGAATTGAGTGGCTTTATCTATCTGTTTGAGGGTGCCGGCACCGCAGGACCTGAGAATCTTAACCTCGCCGAAGCAGCGGAGCTGGGTGCAGGTGAGCGGGTCGAGTTGAAGGCGGGAGCCGCGGGCGCTCGCTTATTGGTGATTGCAGGGCGTGCGATTAACGAACCAATCGCCCAGTATGGTCCCTTCGTGATGAATACCAGCGATGAGATTGAGCAGGCAATAGCCGATTATCGCGCCAACCGCCTAACCGGCTGACACCCTACTTGGCACAAAGGGCCAAGCTCTTCTAGTCTGAATGGACGAGAGGTGGCTTGGCCTTTTTTGTGTTGAAGCAGGAAGAACCGATGATCGACTTGAATCCCTATCTGAAATTAATGGTGACTAAACAGGCATCTGACCTGTTTTTCACCACGGGCGCCTGTGTTCAGGTAAAAATTGACGGTGTAGTACGACCCATAGGCGATACCCGGCTTGAGCCAGGTGCGACTGAGGTGATTACCCGCCACCTCCTGACTGATGAGGAGATGGGGCGTCTAAAAAGCGATCTGGAGATGAACTTTGCCCATGCCGCCGAGGGGATCGGTCGTTTTCGTGTCAATATCATGTGGCAACGTGGCGATCTGGCGCTGGTGTTTCGGTATATCCGCGAAGAGATACCCTCTGTAGAGCAACTTAACCTCCCGCCAGTGCTTAACTCCCTTGTTATGGAGTCGACAGGTCTGGTGCTGATCGTCGGAAGCACCGGTTCCGGGAAATCTACGACACTGGCCTCAATGCTGGACTATCGTAATGCGAATACAACGGGGCATATCCTCACGATAGAGGACCCCATAGAGTTTTCCCACTCACATAAGCGTTCCATCATTAACCAGCGCGAGGTAGGGATAGATACCCACTCCTATGGTACGGCGCTAAAAAATGCCATGCGCGAGGCGCCAGATGTGATCATGATTGGTGAGATCAGAGATCGCGATACGATGGAGCAGGCGATCCGTTACTCAGAGACGGGCCACCTCTGTCTGGCGACCTTACACAGTACATCAGCGCCCCAGGCAGTGGCGCATATATGTAACTTTTTTGACGACTCAGAGTTGCGTCGCATCAATATGGACCTGTCAGTAAATTTAAAAGGCATCGTAGCTCAGCGTTTGGTTCGCGATGTGAATCAGAAATACGTCCCGGCGACCGAGGTGCTTATCAATACACCTTTTGTATCTGAGCTCATTGCGAACGGTGACCACAAAGAGTTGCGAGAGGCGATAGCCAACAGCTCAGACAGTGCAGCCCATACCTTCGATACCAGTCTGTTCGAGCTGTATCAAGAGGGTCGAATTACCCGTGAGGTAGCACTCGCGAGTGCTTACTCGCGTAACAACCTTGATCTGCAGATCCGTTTCGGAGGGGCAGCCTAATGACGCTCAGTTCTTGGCGGGTGGTGGCGTAGCGGTTTGAGGATTGGCAGTCTCCTGTTGCTCCGCCAGCAGTTGCTGCTGGATCTCACGTTCCTGCTCGGTGCGAAGCTCAGCCTGCTGTAGAAGATTCTCTGCATGTGCTAACTGACCCTCCATTTTGACGTAGTTACCCAGCTTACGAATCGACTTGATGCAGGAGCGGTATTGGTGCAGTGCAACGCCCGAGCCGCGGTTCTGTTCCAGCAGTTGGGCGTCCATCAGTTCGAGATCGAGGCGAGCACGAGCGTAAGCAATTTTGGCTTGATTCATAATGGGTTGGATTTGAGACACGGAGTAGCGTCCACTCTTCGTGAGATCCGTCAGAAACTGAGCAAACTCGCGCATGATCGCGCGTGCACTTCGAGCTTGTTCGCGGTCAGGAAATAGAGTCAAACCGGCGGCAGAGACGGGGCCCTCGCTGAGTTGCTGTGCCCTTAGGTTCAGCGCCTCGAGCTGTTTACGAGCACCTGCATTTGAATCCAGAGAGCCTATCTCACGCCAGTGCTGTTGCAGATACCCAAGTAGCAGATTATCCATCGCCGCACTTCGGAGTGGCGCCGGCAACGCATGAAACAGGTGATCAGCACGGCGAATCTGGTCCTTTAAGGCGAGAACACGCAGGCGCTTCTGTCGGCGTTGGTTCTCTATGCCCTGCATTATCAGGGCTCCTACGATAAAGAGGCCGAGCCCTGCGAGTATCAGCAGGCCGATCTGGGTAGGCGACATGATAGGCTCCTAAGCTTCGGTAACTACAGCATAGTCAATTTGCTGATATAGGGCTAAATCTATGATTCATGTGAAGAAATATTATTAGTAATTAGAGTGTATCTGCTCTTCTAATCTTTCTTCAAAGAAAAAGTTAAAAAATTTTATATACCGGTCTTGACGATCTCAGAGGCGCTCCGTATTATTTGCGCCTCCTCAACGAGGAACGCGTAATGCGAAGGCTACGTCCCATTCGTCTAGTGGCCTAGGACACCGCCCTTTCACGGCGGTAACAGGGGTTCGAACCCCCTATGGGACGCCATTAAGCGGGATTAGCTCAGTTGGTAGAGCGATACCTTGCCAAGGTATAGGTCGTCGGTTCGAGCCCGATATCCCGCTCCATTTCTCTCTCCAGTTTTATTTTCCCTATTTTTAGATCCTAGATCCTAGATCCTAGATCTTAGCGTCGTCATCAGTGTTGTTCAGCACTTGCGGGTGCACCGATTACCGAGTTACGCAGTGTCAGATAGTCGTAAGCTTCATTCTGAGCCTCTTTGGCATAGCGCGCTTCATCCAAGGCTTGAAACTCGACTACCTCTTCATCCGCCAAATAGTGAATACAGTCGCCACCGAATAACCAGAGCAGGTCACGGGCTAGCAGCTGTGTGTATTGTGGATAGTTGCGTACGATTCGCATCATCAAACTCTGACCTAAATTAAATGCCTCATCGTCGTGCTCTTGATAGAGGGTGATGGTCTCCTGAAAGAGAGCGAGTAGCTCGTCTGCCTCAACCGAGTATGGCGCTTCCTCTTGGCTATCATCTTGATTAAAGCCGGGTTGCTTGATCAGATTGTTATATCCGAGTTTGAGTAGATTCAGATGAAACTGATGAAAACTGGTCACCCTATGCGTCCTCGAAACAGGTAGAATGGATTTGTGGGCTAGTTTACCTTGATTTTCAAAGCTTTTGGCCCCATTTCAGCGATAAGTTTTAAGAAGGATACACCCTATGGATACCGCACTGCGGATCAACAATCTTCGCAAGACATACGCGAACGGATTCACAGCGTTAAAAGGAATCGACCTGCAGGTAGAGCAGGGCGATTTCTTCGCGCTTTTGGGGCCCAATGGCGCGGGTAAGTCGACGACTTTGAGCATTCTCACCTCGCTAGTCAACAAATCAGAGGGCAGCGTGAGCGTCTTCGGCTTCGATATAGAGAAACAGCCGACTGAGTCGAAGTTGTGTATGGGTATCGTACCTCAAGAGTTTAACTTCAATCTGTTTGAGAAGGTGTTGGATATCGTAGTCACTCAAGCAGGTTTCTATGGTATCCCCCGTAAACAGGCGCTGGTTCGCGCAGAGTACTACCTTAAAGAGCTCGGGCTATGGGACAAACGAGATAACAGAGCGCGTCAACTCTCTGGGGGTATGAAGCGTCGGCTGATGATCGCCAGGGCGCTGGTGCACGATCCTAAGTTGCTCATACTCGATGAGCCGACCGCTGGGGTCGATATCGAGCTACGCCGCTCAATGTGGGATTTTCTTCGCAAGATTAACGCAGCGGGTACAACGATTATTTTGACGACCCATTACCTCGAAGAGGCCGAGTCGCTCTGCCGTAATATAGCGATTATCGATCAAGGCGAAATTATACAGAACACCTCAATGAAGGCGCTGCTGGCGCAGCTCAACATGGAGACCTTTGTGCTGGATTTGGCCGAGCCGACAGAACAGGTGCCGGAGTTTTCTGGGTTTAATGCCCGGTTGGTTGATGCCCACACGCTGGAGGTCGATGTACCAAAATCGGCAGGACTCAATGGTGTATTTGAGCACCTCAATCGCGACAACATAAAGGTCTTAAGTATGCGTAACAAGGCGAATCGACTGGAGGAGCTGTTTGTCTCTCTGGTTGAAGCTCAGAAGGGAGGAGCCGTTTAATGAACTCCCAAATCATCTGGACCGCTTTCTGGACGATTGTGGTCAAAGAGGTGCGTCGCTTTACCCGTATTTGGGTTCAGACACTGGTACCACCGGCGATCACTATGACGCTCTACTTTATTATCTTTGGAAACTTAGTGGGTTCGCGCATCGGTGAGATGGGTGGCTTCGATTACATGCAGTACATCGCACCCGGGCTGATCATGATGTCTGTCATCACCAACTCCTACGGGAATGTAGTCTCATCCTTTTTCGGAACCAAGTTTCAACGTCATATTGAGGAGATCCTGGTAGCCCCGGTGCCCCATTGGGTTATCCTGGCGGGGTACGTGATTGGCGGCGTGGTCAGAGGATTAATGGTCGGAGCGATTGTCACTCTGCTATCGCTGTTTTTTACCGATCTCAATTTAGCGCACCCACTTATAACGATTGCGATCGTATTTTTGACCGCCGTAGTCTTCTCGCTCGGTGGCTTTATCAACGCTGTTTTCGCTGAGACCTTTGACGATATCTCGATAATACCGACTTTCGTTCTGACGCCCCTGACCTACCTCGGCGGTGTCTTTTACTCGATATCTCTGTTACCGGAGTTCTGGCAATGGGTTTCACAGCTAAACCCGATCCTCTACATGGTGAACACATTCCGATACGGTATTCTGGGTGTCAGCGACATCGATGTGGGGTTTGCCTTCGGTATGATCACTCTTTTCGTTGTGCTGTTATCAGCCTTCTCGTTGCATCTATTAAAAATAGGTAAAGGGATTCGTAGCTAATGTCCGAACATGAAACCGTTCTGCACTCGCCGCTGGGTAAGGGGACAGTCTATGTCAACCAGTATGACCCGTCGCTGCTGTACCCGATCGCACGTGATATCAATTGGCAGCGTCAGGGCGTTGATCGCACAACACTGCCATTTAGAGGCGTTGATATCTGGAACGCGTATGAGGTTAGTTGGTTGGATCTCAAGGGGAAGCCGGTTGTTGCGCTGGCTGAGTTTAGGATTCCGGCAACCTCGGTTCACATTATCGAGTCAAAATCGTTCAAACTCTACCTTAACTCATTCAACCTTACTCGATTTGCATCTGCAACTGAGGTCGTCGAGCGGATGCGTACCGACCTGTCCAAGGCCGCAGGGGCAGAGGTTGAGGTTTTACTGACGGGCCCCGACGCACCCGTTGAGCTAGGTAAACTAGAGGGACGCTGTGTTGATGGGCACGATGTTGAGATTGAGCACTACGAACCAGCACCGGAGTTGTTGAGTGCACAAGGCGAGGCGGTGTCGGAGTCTCTGGTTAGCCACTTGCTCAAGTCCAACTGCCCTGTAACAGGGCAGCCTGATTGGGCCAGTATCCAGATTAGCTACCAGGGCCCAAAAATTGATGAGGCTGGGTTGTTAGCCTATCTCATCTCCTACCGCGAGCATGGTGATTTTCACGAGCAGTGCGTTGAGACCATTTTCATGGATATCTGGAATCGCTGCAGACCGCAAAAACTGAGTGTTTATGCCCGGTACGTGCGCCGCGGTGGTCTCGACATCAACCCCTATCGCTCGAGCCTCAATGAGCGCCCAGAAAATATGCGCCTCTCGCGCCAATAGGAGAAGAGTATGGATGCCTTAGAACTGCTGACTCAACGTACCTCAACACCAGCACTTAGAGCGCCTGCACCTTCACCTGAGCAGGTGAGGGTGATGTTGGATGCAGCTTGTCGCGCGCCAGATCATGGCATGTTGAGGCCGTACCGTTTTCTGGTCATTGAAGGGGATGGTTTGGCGAAACTCGGTGAGCTCTTTCTGGCTGCCGGATTGAAAGAGACACTCGATCTTGATGAGGCGGGACAGAAGAAGTTACTCAATATGCCGCTGCGTGCACCCATGATAATCGTCGTGATCGCGGTTAAGCAGGAGCATCCTAAAGTGCCCGATAGCGAACAGGTCATAACAGCTGGCTGTGCGGCCCACGCTATTGTCCAAAGTGCTTTTGCTCAGGATCTTGGAGCCATGTGGCGCACCGGGTCGATGACACACAACTCTCATGTTCGCTCGGGGCTAGGTTTGGAGGCTCACGAGGAGATCGTCGGTTTTATCTATCTGGGTCGGTCGTTAAAGGTGCGCGCTGCACCTGAGTTTGACTCGAGCACCCTGGCCCAAAGTTGGGGCTGATGGATTCAGCGCGCTTTTTAGAGTGGCTCCATCGAGAGATTCCACTCACTGCAGCCATGCAGGTCGATCGCGTCGAGTTCGACGGTGAAAGTTTGAGTCTGCACGCCCCCTTGGCGCCCAATTTGAACGACAAAGGGACAGGTTTTGCAGGTTCAACGAGTGGATTAGCGACGCTTAGCGGCTGGTGCGTGATCACCCTTTGGTTGGCCTCACGGAATATTGACGCTGATGTGATGATTGCGCGCTCCGAGATAGAGTATCTAGCGCCACTGACTCAGGACCTCAAGACTTGGGTCACTTTGCCGGATAATGAGTCTCTACTCAACTTCGAACACAGATTAATGGAGCGTGGTCGTGCTCGCTTGTCGTTAACGGTTGTCTTGGGTGAGGACAAAAATTCTCCTGTATTGAAACTTACCGGCGATTACGCAGCTAAGCTGCGTTAGCCACTGCTGCGGAGTTACCATGGGTATCTACCAATTTTCACTCTCAAAAGTAAGCTGTGCCGGTTGTGTGCGCTCGATAGAGCGGGCGTTAGAGGCCGAGGACCAGGTAACCGATTTCGCTGTCAACTTCGCTGAGCGAACCGCTACGGTTGAGACTGAGTTGTCAGCCGCTCAGGTGATAGAGGTGATCGTAGGAGCCGGTTATGGTGCAACTCTGATTGAAAATGAAGACGATTTAGAAGAGCGCGATCAGCAGCAGCGCGACGAGTTAAAGCAGCAATTTGGCCATGCCTGGCTAGCCTTAGGGTTGGGCGCTTTGATGATGCTGCAGATGATGATGGACTGGGTGCCTCCACTCGATACCTCTGAGGGCGCAATCTCGGGTCTAATAACCGCCATCTTGACTCTGATGGTCATGCGCAGAACTGCTGCGCATATCTACCAGGGTGCTTGGCGAACGGCTCTGCGCCTGCAGTTCAATATGGACACGCTAATTGCGTTGGGAACCGGAGCCGCCTGGATCTACTCATCGGGTCTTTTGATCGCTATCGCGCTAGAGCCTAGTTGGGTGCCGGATGCTGCTCGTCATCTCTATTATGAAGCCACGTTGATGATAATCGGTTTCATTTTGCTCGGGCAGGCTTTGGAGACACGCGGTCGCACACAAACTGCCTCTGCTTTACGCAAACTGATGCATCTTCAGCCGAAAATCGCTCTACGTGTACGAGAGTCAGACGAGAGAGAAGTGTCGATACAGATGCTAGTGCCTGGGGATCTTGTGCGTATTCGGCCTGGAGAACGGGTTCCGGTTGATGCGGAGGTGATCGAGGGGGAGAGCTACATCGATGAGTCCATGCTCTCTGGCGAACCGATTGCGGTTCTTCGCGCTTTGGGCGATCGAGTCACTGCAGGTACCCAAAACCAACAAGGCAGTCTGCTGGTGCGTGTCAGTCAGGTGGGAGCAAAAACTCGCTTGGCGCAGATTATGGAGTCCGTTCGTCAGGCCCAGAATACCAAACCAGCCTTGGGGCGTTTAGCCGATCGGGTTGCGGCCGTCTTTGTCCCTGTGGTGATGGCAATCGCGCTACTTACCTATATCCTCTGGATCTACTTTGGGCCAGAACCTAACTGGAGCTACGCCACTTTAGCGGCACTGACGGTGCTAATCGTAGCCTGTCCCTGTGCACTGGGATTGGCAACCCCGATGGCAATTATGGTGGGAGTGGGTCGTGCGGCAGATCTTGGCGTGCTTATCCGTCAAGGGGATGCGTTGCAACGAGCGCAGGATCTGACCACCGTTGTACTCGATAAAACCGGCACTCTCACAGAGGG
>Ga0102954_1000338_pt1 | contig 14363 bp, 10 predicted proteins | sample SalPonA_C_H2O_MG_FD_78511 | JGI IMG/M metagenome (GOLD analysis project Ga0102954, IMG submission 78511) | Water microbial communities from South San Francisco under conditions of wetland restoration - Salt Pond MetaG R2A_C_H2O_MG | ecosystem: Environmental > Aquatic > Non-marine Saline and... | reverse complement strand
TCATCTCTTTCGTAGGGGTTAGTTTAGATGCAAAAGGTATTGGGTAAGTGGATACAACGCTACTTTTCAAATGAAGAGGCGCTGTTACTTACTGCTATATTGCTGGCCTCAGGTGTGGTTATTTTCTACCTCGGTGGCGCGTTGATACCCGTCTTTGCGAGTTTGATTCTGGCCTTTATGATGCAAGGCGGTGTCGATCGCTTAGAGCGTCTTGGAGTCGGTCGTCTGTTGGCGGTTACGACGGTGTTCTTAGGGTTTGTTGGTTTTCTTGCGTCCTTCTTACTGTTCGTTATGCCGATCGCATGGCGACAGTCGGTGAACCTTTTTAATGAGTTGCCCGGGATGGTGATCGAGGTGCAGAACTTGCTGCTGCTGTTGCCTCAGAAGTACCCGGATATGGTCTCTGAGACACAGATTCGACAGCTCTTCGGTCTTGCTGCCGCCGAAGTGAGCCAGTTTGGGCAATGGATTGTCAGCTTTTCGCTTAGTTCGGTGACTGGAGTGATGACGCTGCTGATTTATCTCGTGTTAGTCCCCATTCTTGTCTTCTTTTTCTTAAAAGACAGTGACTCCCTGGTAAGTGGTTGGACGGCTCGGTTGCCTGAAAAACGTGAGATGTTAAATCAGGTTTGGCACGAGATGGATGCACAAATCGCCAATTACATCCGCGGCAAAGCAATAGAGATATTGATCGTTGGTGCGACGACTTACGTCGCCTTTGCCATTCTGGGGATCAACTACGCAGCGTTGTTGGCGCTACTGGTGGGTCTGTCTGTCTTGATCCCCTACATTGGCGCTGCGTTGGTGACCATTCCTGTGGCGCTGATTGCATTCTTCCAGTGGGGTATCTCTTCAGATTTCATGTATCTCATGATCGCATATGCTGTTATCCAGGCGCTTGACGGCAACGTACTTGTGCCACTGCTCTTCTCCGAGGCGGTCAACTTACACCCGGTTTCAATCATTGTGGCAGTCTTGGTGTTCGGCAGTCTTTGGGGATTCTGGGGCGTTTTTTTCGCAATACCACTGGCAACGCTAGTCAAGGCAGTTGTGAGTGCTTGGCCGCACGGCGATAGCGATGAGGGCTCGACCTCAGGCGCCTAAGGTCGAGCTTATCTCTATTATTGCGGCAGAACTTGAGCCGCGTGATCTTTAGTATTTACCTTGGCTATCACGTCCTCGATGATCCCGGACTCGTCGATCACGAAGGTAGTTCGAGCGGTGCCCATATACTCTTTTCCGTACATTTTTTTGAGCTGCCAGGTGCCGTAGAGCTCGTGGACTTGATTATCAGTGTCGGCGATTAATGGAAAGGGCAGATTAAACTTTGTGATGAACTTCTGGTGAGACTTTTCGTCATCGGTACTGACACCGATAACCTGATAGCCGGCAGCCGCGAGTCGGTCAATGTTGTCTCTAAGATCGCAGGCCTGAGCGGTACAACCTGGTGTGTTGTCTCGCGGGTAGAAGTAGAGGACCACTTTTTTACCTTTGAACTGACTTAGGGTTATCAGTTCACCGTTCTGATCACGGGCACTAAAATCGGGTGCGGGCTGACCAACTTCTAACATTTCTCTCTCCTTTGATCGCGTTACATGGAAAAAATCGACAGCGCTACTACGAATGTTAGCGCTAATTCGTTTAAAATGCCGATTCAGAACTCTAAAAGCGCGCTAGTGTGTACTCAAGTAGCGGTGCGCTCTGCTAATAAGGTGAAACAGCATGATTCGCGGCAGTATGGTAGCTCTCGCCACCCCTATGCATCTCAATGGTGATATCGATTGGGAAGCGCTCGATCGCGTTGTCGATCTGCACCTGAATAACGGTACTGATTCCATAGTCGCCGTGGGTACCACAGGTGAGTCGGCAACGCTCGATTATGATGAGCACATTGAGGTGATCAGACGGGTAGTCCAACGTGTTGCCGGCCGAATCCCCGTTATAGCCGGCACGGGTGCTAACTCAACGCGCGAGGCTATAGAGATGACACAGGGTGCAAAAGAGGCAGGGGCGGATGCCTGCCTGTTGGTGACACCCTACTATAATAAGCCGACCCAGGAAGGATTGTTTCTTCACTACACTGCAGTCGCAGAGACGGTCGATATCCCTCAGATCCTTTATAACGTTCCGGGACGTACAGCTTGCGATATGCAACCAGAGACGGTAATGCGCTTGGCGCAGGTGAAAAATATTATTGGAATCAAGGAAGCGACAGGCAACATTGAGCGTGCCAAGTTTCTGATCGAAAATACCCCCGAAGAGTTTGCGATCTACTCTGGCGATGACGGTACCGCCATCGAACTTATTCTTGCCGGTGGTCAGGGTAACATTTCAGTGACTGCCAATGTGGCTCCAGCGAAGATGTCCGAGCTTTGCCACCTGGGTTTAGAGGGTAAGGCCGATGACGCTCGTGCTTTGCAGGCCGAACTCATGCCTCTGCATACAGCCATGTTTACCGAGGCTAATCCAATCCCAGTCAAATGGGCGATGTATGAGATGGGACTCTGCGATGCCGGTATTCGCTTGCCCCTGACCCCTCTCTCAGAACCTCTTAGGGCGCCTCTGGTTGAAGTGCTGAAACAAACCGGTCTGCTTTAACCAGGGAGTTTCTAATGGCGAAGCGAGTTTTTCTCATATGTGCCGCGGTTACATTTAGTGGCTGCCAAACGCTGGCTAATAACCCGATCTACGGTGAGTCCGGAGTGATAAAGGACCGCTCCCTTGAATATGCGCAGGCGCAACCGGGCAAGCGCCTAGAAATTCCTGCGGGTATGGACGCCAAATTGACACGCGATGGATTGGTTGTTCCACAGTTAAACAGCTCAACGATGGCACAGGCACAGATAGTGTCTGAGGTGCCGCGTCCGGAATTTTTCTTCGCAGCTGAGGGTGGTGATCGGGCGAGTATTCGTCCGCTTGAAGGTGAGCGAGTGATACTCGTCGATGAGCCGATCGATCAGGTATGGAATGAGCTACTACTCTTTTGGCAAGACGCTGGCATCGGCCTCGAGACCAGGATCGCGCGCGATGGTCTGATGGAGACCGAGTGGATTCGTGTCGAGGGAGATGATCTGTCTCCGATGCAACGCATTCTCAATACCTTGAAGTTCAATTCTGAAGCTAACGAGCCGTCTCTTAATAAACTTCGGGTCCAGTTGCGGCCGGATCCTGAGGTGGAGGGCCGAACAGCAGTCAGTATGAAGCAAGTACAGGTTCCGCTGAGTGCGGGTGGCGAAGCGGTGGACTGGGCGGTAGACGCCGAAGAACTGCCATACACCAATGAGATCATGTTTACGATGCTCGATTATCTTAGTCGTGCTGATAGGAAAGACCTGACATTATCATCTTTCCAGGACGGTAATGGTGTAGTTGCCGAAGTTGGACGCGACTCTCGTAATCGTGTGCTTCTGAGTGTCAAAACACCTGCTACGGATGCTTGGGAGTTGGTGAACGGAGCACTCGATCGCGCTGGAATTGATGTGGGTACGCGAGATGAAGCAGAAGGTCGAATCTACCTCACCTACGTTACGTCGGTGAAGCAAGACGATAGACCGAAAGGTTTTCTTGAATGGCTCCGAAGCATCGAGATGAAGCCCATCACTATTGATAACATCGGATTAGGATCTGACACTGTTGAGATTGAAAAAGATGTAGCTTACAGCAGTGATCCTGATGCGCCCATTATTGGTGCAGTTCCGTCGCAAGAAGAGCTTCAAGCTATGGAAGGTTTCAAGATCTGGGTTGGCGACAGAGTCGTCTATGTCTTTGGACAAGATAACCAGAAGCGAGTTGGGCCGGGAGGCGAAGAGCTACTCGTTAAGAGATACCAGCTGATATTTAATCGAGCGAGATCTGGTGTGCTGCTGTCGGTTCATGATCGGAAAGGGAATCAGGTAAGCGAACAAGCAGCAGAGAGCCTGTTGTGGGCGATCAAAGATAATATCGGTATTTGATTTACGGCGTCAGCTGCGGCGGGCGTAATCCATTTGGAGAAGTTAATGGAAAAGCGTGAAGAGCTTTACAAAGGTAAGGCGAAATCAGTATTCAAAACTGACAATCCAGATTACATGATTCTGGAATTTCGCAACGACACCTCCGCCTTCGATGGCAAAAAGGTTGAGCAGCTAGACCGCAAAGGGATGGTTAATAACAAGTTCAACGCTTTCATTATGCAAAAACTCGAGGAAGCGGGTGTAGCAACTCACTTTGAGAAGCTGTTATCAGACAACGAGTGTCTGGTGAAAAACCTTAAAATGATGCCGGTTGAGTGCGTTGTGCGCAACATCTCTGCGGGTTCACTCTGTCGACGTCTGGGCGTAGAAGAGGGCCAGGAGCTCAACCCACCGACCTTTGAACTCTTCTTAAAGAACGACGCACTTGGGGACCCGATGGTTAACGAGTCACTGGTCGAAACCTTTGGCTGGGCAAAGTCTGAAGATCTCCAACGAGCCAAAGAGCTGACCTACAAGGTTAACGACGTACTGAAAAAGATGTTCGATGAGGCCGGTATGCTTTTGGTGGACTACAAGCTCGAGTTTGGTCTGTTCAACGGTGAAGTGTTGCTGGGTGATGAGTTCTCACCTGATGGCTGCCGTATATGGGACAAAGAGACGCGCAAAAAGATGGATAAAGACCGTTTCCGCCAGGGCTTGGGTGGCGTTATTGAGGCATACGAAGAGGTTGGTGCACGTCTGGGTATCAACTTTGATGCCTAGATTCGGCGCTTAAAGGCGATCTATCGCAATATCAAGGGGAGCCGTTAGGCTCCCCTTTTTTTATCCAGACTTTCGGGAGCCGTGCTGTATCAAAAAACACCTGCTGGAATTTGATTTCAGTCAGGCTCTAGCGCTCTTGGTATGCCGACAGAATCTCTTCCATCAGCGATGGTTAGAGAGCAGAAAACGGGGCAACTGCTATGCTTTGATTACTGGCGACTCAGCAGCTAAAACTAGGGAATCTTGGAGAGTACCAATGCCCCGCAACCGTATAGAACAGAAGAAGAAACTCCTCGCCGCGTTAACCACTCAAATCAGAAAGCGCAGTGATTCAGATGCACTGGATCCATTGCTGCAATTTGTCGAGCACTATTATCGAGTCTCACCGGTAGAGGAGTTGCAGGAGCGCAGTAGCGAAAATCTCTACGGGGCCAGTCTCAGCTGCTTCTCTTGGCTAGGTGAATGGCGGGGCGAGCGCCGCAAACTCAGGGTATTCAACCCCAGTATTGAGGCGCACGGCTGGCACTGTTCTCATACCGTTATCCAACTGCTGCACCAGGACATGCCATTCATTGTGGACTCCGTGCGCATGGAGCTTAATCGTCGCGGCAAGCTGATCCATGTGGTTCACTCTGCGGTGTTAACCGTAGATCCGAATACCAAAGCAGTTCTGGATTCGAAGAGCGATCAGGGCGTCGAAGTGAGCCTGTTGTATATAGAGATCGATCGCACGACTGACACTCAGGATATCAAGGAGATACACGAGGGAATCGAGGAGGTGATGTCAGACCTCTGCGTAGCTGTCGATGACTATCAGCCGATGTTGGACAAAGCTCGCGAACTTGCAAGCGAGCTGACCGTGCGCAAGGATCCTGAATCGCTAGAGGCCGCCAAGCTACTGGAGTGGATGTGTCAGGATCACTTCACCTTCCTAGGATTTGATCAGGTCAACTACAAGCGCAGCAAAGAGCAGATTCAAGTCGAACGTGAAGGCGGCACCGAACTGGGTATTATGCGTATCTACGCGCCCAAGGGGCCCAAACTACTGCGAAGACTCAGCCAAGATGAGGCTGCCTTCAGGACCTCGAAGTCGCCACTCTTCTTCGCCAAAGACTACCACCGTTCCAGAGTTCACCGACCCGCTTACCAAGACATGGTGGTGGTAAAAGCATTCAACAAACGTGGCGAGGTGACCGGAGAGTATCGCTTTTTCGGTCTATATACCTCCCCTGTCTATGTGGAGGCCCCATGGAATATTCCAGTGGTGCGCAAACGTTTAGAGCGCATTGTTGAACAAACGGGGTTCGGTCGCGGTGGGTACGCTTACAAAACGCTGCAGCAGACGTTTATTGAAATGCCACGTGACGAGTTGATGTTATCGACGGATGACGAACTGTTTATCAATGTGATGGGCATCTTTAATCTGCAAGAGCGTCGTAAGGTACGTTTACTGCACCGTCGAGACATTAGTGGCAACTTCAACGCCTTTCTATACTATGTTCCGCGCGATATTTTTAATACGCAGCTTCGCTCGCAGGTACAACGCCTGTTGTGTGAACGTCTTGGAGTAGAAGATTCAGAATTCACTAGCTACTACAGTGAGTCGGTACTAACCCGAGTGTACTTCGTATTGCCGAGTCGTGAGGGTATCTTCAACGAGTTCGACCCTTTACAACTCGAGGAGGAGGTAGCGGCCCTCAGTCTCTCCTGGGATGATGAACTGGGCAGTGCTTTGCTCGAGTTTTATGGCGAAGAGCGCGGCAGTCGTCTGGCGAGTGTCTATCGACACGCTTTTCCGGCCGCTTACCGCGAGCACTTCTCTGCCAGCTCTGCTGCAGCCGACATGGAGTACTTGGAGCAGCTTCGTGCTGGGCGGCCAATAGCGTTGAGCTTCTACAGGCAGATAGAGCAGTCTCGCGATCTTCTGCGTTTTAAGCTGTTCGCGCCAGCGAGTGCGCTAGTGCTCTCAGACGTTATTCCTATTCTTGAGAATCTCGGTATGTGCGTGCTCGGAGAGCACCCCTACAGAGTCAGACTGGAGTCAGGAGCAATATTCTGGATTCACGACTTCTCATTGGAGTATCGCATTGGTGAACAGGTCGACATGGATGCGGTTAAGCATCTGTTTCAGGACGCATTTGAGAACATCTGGCATCAGCATGCGGAGAGTGATGCATTTAACCGTCTGGTTATCGGTGCCCATTTAAGTTGGCGTGAGGTCGCCATGCTCCGTGCCTATGCCCGCTACAACCAACAGATCAGATTTGGGTTCAGCCAGCAGTTTATTGCAGCCACTCTTGCGCGGCATCTACAGATAACGCGGTTGCTGGTGGCGCTTTTCAGAGCCCAATTTGAGCCGGAGCGGCAAAGTTCGGATAAGGTAAAAGCGCTGACCGTCAGATTGATCAACTCAATTCAAGAGGGGCTAGAGCGCGTAGAGAATCTCAATGACGACAAAATACTGCGCCGTTATCTGGAGTTGATCCGCGCGACTGTGCGAACTAACTTCTTTCGCACGGATGAACTTGGCGATCTGCGCAGTTACTTCTCATTCAAAATTAGACCAAGCGGTATCGAGCAGATGCCTCTGCCGCGACCTGCGTTTGAGGTGTTTGTTTATTCCCCGCAGGTTGAGGGCGTTCATCTTCGTGGCGGAAAGGTAGCTCGTGGCGGTTTACGCTGGTCTGATCGGTTGGAGGACTATCGAACAGAGGTTCTAGGTCTCGTAAAAGCTCAGCAGGTAAAAAACGCTGTCATTGTGCCTGTTGGTGCAAAGGGTGGTTTTGTAGCGAAAACTATCTCTGAAGATGCTGATCGCGAGGAGATTCAAAGCAAGGGTGTTGCCGCTTATCAGACTTTTATTCGCGCTCTTCTCGACATCACCGACAATCTTGATGCCGGTACACTGGTACCGCCGGATAAAGTGGTACGCCTGGACGAGGACGATCCTTATCTTGTCGTTGCGGCAGATAAGGGAACTGCAACTTTCTCCGATATCGCGAATCAGATCGCTGCTGAGTATGGTTTTTGGCTGGGCGATGCTTTCGCTTCTGGGGGGTCCCAGGGATACGATCATAAAAAGATGGGAATTACTGCTCGGGGTGCCTGGGAGTCTGTCAAGTTGCACTTCAGGGAGGAGGGCAGGGATATACAGAGTGAACCTTTTACCGTAATCGGCATCGGCGACATGTCAGGCGATGTATTTGGTAATGGTATGCTGCTATCGGAACAGATTCGTCTCCAGGCCGGGTTTAATCACCTGCACATTTTCATCGATCCAGATCCCGATCCCACAAGTAGCTATCAGGAGCGCAAACGACTGTTCGAGTTGCCGCGTTCAAGCTGGACTGACTACGACGCTAAATTGATATCCGCCGGTGGTGGTGTCTTCTCGCGTGCTGCTAAGTCGATCGATATCACCCCTGAGATGAAACAGGCATTCGATATTCATGCTGATAAACTCTCTCCGAGTGAGCTGATATCTGCGCTGCTATGTGCGCCGGTGGATCTGCTCTGGAATGGTGGTATCGGTACCTATGTCAAAGCGAGTACAGAGAGCCATGCCGACGTGGGTGATAAGGCCAACGATTCGCTGCGCGTGGACGCATGCCAGTTACGCGCTAAAGTAGTCGGTGAGGGAGGCAACCTAGGGCTGACGCAGCGCGCGCGAATTGAGTACTCGCTCAACGGCGGATCCTGTAATACGGACTTTATCGACAATGCTGGTGGGGTTGATTGCTCCGACCATGAGGTCAATATCAAGATCGCGCTGCAGGCAGTGTTGCAGGCGGGTGATCTTACGGAGAAACAGCGCAATAAACTGCTGGCGGACATGACCGAGCGAGTCGCGCAACTTGTACTGACCCATAACTACCGTCAGGCGTTGGCGCTCTCTCTGGCTGAGTCCCAACTGCCGCAGCAGAATGATGATTATCCCGTGCTTATTCGTCAGCTCGAGCAGAGCGCGAAGCTCAACCGGGTGCTGGAGTTTTTGCCCGATGACGAGCAGCTTAGCGAGCGGACTAAACAGGGTAAGGTGCTGTCGCGTCCAGAGTTATCCGTACTCATATCTTATGTCAAAGGAGAGCTTAAAGAGCGTCTGAACGATCCGCTGATCTCAGATGATCCATACGTAGCGAAGATACTGTTTGAGGTATTCCCAGAAGCGTTGGTGGAGCGCTTTGAGAGTGCTATCGCAGATCACCGTCTGCGCGCTGAAATCATAGCGACTCACTTGGGCAATGCACTCGTAAACCAGATGGGTATCCCCTTTGTTATGCGTGTGGCTCAGGCGACAGGGCGATCCAGTGTCGATATTGCACGTGCCTGGGTTGCAGCGCGCGATATCTTCGATATCCCTACTATGTGGGGTAACTTAGAAGCGCTGGATAATCAGGTGGATGCGGCAACTTTGCAGAGTGTCATGGGCGATATTCAGCGTCTGATGCGACGTGTCTGTGTCTGGCTCTTGCGCCAGTATGCTGAGCTGCCAAGCCCTGAAGTACTGGTAAAACGCTTTGCATCACCGGTCGCACAGTTGCGCAGTGAACTGCAGAAACACCTCACCGGTATGCCTGAGGTGCAGTGGCAGGTGCGAAATCAGTTGCTTATGGAGAAGGGGGTGCCAGAGTCGCTGGCACGTGATGCGGCTTCGCTCGAGAGCCTCTTCTCCCTACTGGATATCAGCCTTATATCTGAGAAGGATTCGCAGAGTCTGGAAGTCGTCTGCGACACCTACTTTGCGATTGGTGATCGGCTATCCCTCTACTGGCTCGAAGAGCAGATCAAGTCGCTGGACGCTAAAACGCGCTGGCAAGTTCAGGCTCGGGAGGTGTTTCGTGAAGACCTCAATCGACAACAGCATTTGTTAGCACTGAGTGCGCTAAACCTGCGCCCAGCAGACAGCAGTTGTGAGCTACCTCCGCTAGAGAGCTGGGAACAGGCCAATCAGGTGTTGCTATCTCGTTGGTCGAAACTGACCAACGAGTTGCAGAGCGGTGAAGGTGTGGACTCGGCGATTCTTACTGTTGCGATGCGGGAGTTGAAGGCATTTGGCCTGCACTCAGATTAAAAGGGTACAGGGGAGCGGAAGCTCAGTCGCTCATCGGTGATGGGGTGGTAGAGCTCCAGCAGGTCTGCATGCAGCATCAAGCGGTCAACCGCAGTCAGTGCCTCGCCCTCGGCGTATAGGTTGTCGCCCAGGATAGGGTGTCCGAGGACCTGCATATGCAGACGCAACTGATGCGAGCGGCCGGTGATCGGGTAGAGGGCTATGCGTGTGGCGCTGAATCCCGCGACCTCCTCGGTACAGAGTGAGCGCCAGAAAGTAGTTGCTGATTTACCCTGCTCGAAGTCGATCATCTGCAGTGGTCTGCGCTCCCAGTCGCAGCGCATGGGCTCGTGCCGCGAGCCTTCACTGCTCTCTACGGCTCCCGCAACCAGTGCCTGATAGCGTTTGAAATTGCGACGTTGCTGAAACTGCATGCTCAGTAAGCGATGCGCCTCTTTCGAGCGCGCCAAGACCATCAGGCCTGAGGTGGCACAGTCTAGCCGGTGGACAATGAGCGCATCTGGCCATCGCTCCTGGGCGCGTCGCCAGAGGCAATCCTGCTTATCCTCGCCACGACCAGGTACTGAGAGTAGCCCGGCGGGCTTCTCCAGAATCAGCATATCGGTGTCTTCGTAGTGGCAGTACATTAAGCTCTCTCAAACAGTGCCAGTGATTCGATGTGGTGAGTCTGTGGGAACATATCCGCAATACAGAGACGACTCAGCTTATATCCCTGCCGCTTCAGTGTTGCAGCATCGCGTACCAGTGATGAAGGGTCGCAGGCTATGTAGACCAGTGCTCTAGGCTTGTGCTGTTCCAGCGCAACAATCACCTCCGCTGCACCCTGCCGGGGCGGGTCAAGAAGAATCAGGTCGTATTGATCGATAAACCAGGGCGCATCCTTTGCCGGCTCTGAGAGGTCTGCCGCGTAGGCTCGCAGATTTGTCAATTCGTTTGCTTCGGCGTTGTCCAGACAACGCTGTACCATGGTGCTGCTACCTTCGACAGCGGTTACCTGAGCAACCCTTTTCGCCAGGGGAAGCGAGAAATTACCCAATCCGGAGAAGAGATCGAGCACCCTGTCCTGACTACGGGGTGCCAGCCAGTCGACTACTCGATCAATCATCAACTGGTTGACCTGCGCATTTACCTGTACAAAGTCGCTGGCAGTGAAATTAAGCTGTATCGATCCGTCGATGCTTAAACGAGTCGCTGCTGGATTGGCGTGAATTAGACCTGCAGGGCTCTCTTTGACGCGAATACTCAGGTTTGCCTGATGTCGTTTAGCGAGGCGCTCAAGTGCGGCTCTCAGCTCATCACTAAGATTGCGGGTGCTCCGCAGCTCAACCTCAAGCCCTTGGTCACCCTCGATCACCTCAATCTGCGTGAGGTGTTTAACGCGTTCAAACTCAATTAAGGCAGCGCGCAGATCGGCTAAAAAGGCATTTATCTTGTTAGTGAGGACTGCACACAGATCGATATCAACCAGCTTGTTGCTGGCACGTCGACGAAAACCCATCAGCAATTCACCGTTATCGCGCTGATTAATCCCCACGCGGGCGACACGGCGGTAGCCGAGCTTAGCACTACCGCTCAGTGGTTCATCGATGGTCTCGGGCTCTACTTGGGCACGTTTAGCCAATTGGGTGAGCAACTCTTGCTGTTTTAGTTGAATGGCTTCGTCCGCTTGGAGATGCTGGAGGTCGCAACCGCCGCACTGCTCATAGTAGGGACAGGTAGGGGATATACGCGCGTCTGATGTTGTAAAAATTTCGCGAGCCAGTGCCTCGTCAAAGCGCTTGCTGCTCTTCTCGATCTCCACTTCAACCCGCTCGCCGGGCAGTGCACCGCGTACAAACAGGGTTTTTCCTTCAGGACGAGCTACCCCTCGACCATCAAGTGAGAGGGAGATAATCTCCACTGGCGTATCGAGTTGTGTCTGTTTCTTGGGTTGCTGGCGTGGGCCACCATAACGGATGCGGCGATGTTTCATCAAAAAGAGCCTGAATAATAACACTTGGGTATACTGGGAGTTTACCGAACTTTAGATTCCAGCGGGATATAAACTCTATGCCTACCCTCGTTGTTACAGAGCATCCATTTGCACAATATGTACGAATTCTTGGAAAGGGAAAGAGCGGAAGCCGATCGCTGACCCGAGAAGAGGCGCGGACGGCAATGGGTATGATCCTGGATCAGCAAGTTGAGCCGGAGCAGTTGGGTGCATTTCTGATGCTCATACGCATGAAAGAGGAGGCGCCGGAGGAGTTGGCTGGATTTGTTGATGCGGTACGCGAGCGTTTCCCAATTCCTACACATCTGCATATCGACCTAGACTGGTCGAGCTATGCCGGTAAAAAGCGCCATCTCCCATGGTATCTACTCGTGGCTCTGTTGCTCGCAGAACAGGGAGTGTCTGTATTCATGCACGGCGCACGAGGACATACAGCTGGGCGCATTTATGCCGAGGATGTGCTTACAACACTTGGAGTTGAAGCCGCACAGAATTGGGGGCAGGTTGAGCAACAGTTGCTGCATACAAATTTCAGCTTCATGTCTATCAATCAACTCTGTCCACCCTTAGGGGAGATTATCCAGTTACGCTCGGTTTTTGGACTGCGTTCACCCGTCCACACCTTCTGTCGATTACTGAACCCTCTGAGTGCGAGAGCAACGGTCGATGGGGTGTTCCACCCACCCTATGCGCCTATGCATCAAAAGACAGCTCTCTTGCTGGGTACAGAGAATTGTGCGACGGTTCGGGGCGATGGCGGGGAGGCCGAAGCAAAACCTGATTCCGATACTGAGATGCATTGGATTATCGATCGTGAGCTGAGTGTCTCGAGTTGGCCAAGAATCTATCCGCAACGTCTGGTTAAGAGTAGCGAGCTCAATATCGAAGAGTTAAAGCAACTTTGGGCCGGCGAGATAGAACACCCCTATGGTGAGGGCGCGATTTTATCCACACTGGCAATTGTACTGCGGCTGCTTCCGGGAAATGCCAAACTGTCGTCAGACGAGTTGCTAAACCAAGCACGCGAGCGCTGGGACGCCCGCAATCGCAGCCGGTTTAGCGATTGAGTGATTCAACTCAATCGCGTCTAAGAGAGTCTTTAACTGCTATTGGAGAGGGATAACGGAAGATTACCACGTAGGTAGATAGCAGGAAGGTCAAAATTGCGGTCGCTTGGATCACATGTGAGGCCTCTGTGCCAATCAGCTGCGAAGCAAAGGCCAAATAGGCAATCAGCAGCGAGAATTCGCTTGTTTGACCTAGGCGAAAGCCAATCTCCCAACCCGTCTCGCTGCTCTCACTGATCCCGCGCAGCAGTGTTCGAAACACCAGAGGCTTCATGACCAGAACAGCCAGGGTCATTACTAAAGCTGGTAACAGAATGTCATCCAAAAGTGACAGGTTAAAGCTGGCGCCTACGGAGAAGAAGAACAGAATAAGGAAGAAGTCCCGCAGCGGCTTGAGGCTTGTCGCAATGTATTGAGAGATTGGGCTGGTCGCCAGCGTGACGCCCGCGATGAAGGCGCCCATTTCGGCAGACAGGCCAATATACTCAGCTGCTTCTGCCATCCCCAGACACCAACCGATCGCGACCAGAAATATGTACTCATGAAAACGATCGAAGCGCATCAGGAGTGGAAGCAGGACAAAACGTACCGCTCCCCAAGCCGCTAACACGAGTGTTGGCAGTGCCAGCATCGACTTGAGGAAACCGGTAGCGGGATTGTCTTCGCCGCCAGAGTTGAGCAGCAAGAGAACTAATATAGCGATCACATCTTGAAGCAGCAGCAAGCCTACCACCAGCTCTCCTGTGTGCTTATGATGAAGTACGGTGGTGGGCAGAAGTTTGATGCCTATGATGGTGCTGGAGAACATCATCGCTGCTCCGACGACCAGTGCCTCTGTTTGAGTAAATCCAAATGCGAGGGTTATACCGTACCCAAGACCAAGGAACACCAGCGAACTGACCAGCGCGACCAATGTGGCCTTTCGCAGCATATGAATGAGATGCGAAGGCTGCATATCGAGGCCGAGCAAAAATAGTAGGAAGATGATTCCTATATGGGCGATATCTGACAGCAAACTGGTGTCACTCACTGCGGCGAAGCCTGAGGGTCCAAGCAGAGCCCCCAAGACAATATAGGCAACGAGCAGAGGTTGGCGAGTGTACAACGCCACAGAGGCAAGGACTGCAGCACCGCTGAAAATCAAAAAGAAAGAGGTGAATATCGAGTGTTCCGGCATGCGCTCAAGGTCCTAGTGCAAAGTGTTAAGTGTATCAGAGGCTCGCTGATACGAAAGCGGGTGAAATAATATCCGATCAATTTACTCAGATATTATTAGGATGTATGCTGTTAGATATTGGAATATTAGCGGAGTCTCAGTTTAATGCTGAATATTGAAGTTACCTCGGGCGCTCAGATCTATCTGGCGGAACTACTGGAAAAACAGAATGTCGAGGGGATCGCAGTGCGTCTCTTCGTGACTCAGCCTGGTACGACTTATGCCGAGACCTGTCTGGCCTATTGCCGTCCCGAAGAGGTGAACGCGGAAGACGAAATCATGGATCTTGAGCACCTGCGTT
>Ga0102954_1000337_pt1 | contig 14426 bp, 18 predicted proteins | sample SalPonA_C_H2O_MG_FD_78511 | JGI IMG/M metagenome (GOLD analysis project Ga0102954, IMG submission 78511) | Water microbial communities from South San Francisco under conditions of wetland restoration - Salt Pond MetaG R2A_C_H2O_MG | ecosystem: Environmental > Aquatic > Non-marine Saline and... | reverse complement strand
CATTCTTTAGCCTTAATTTGCATTAGACTAAACTTCGCGATTTGTGAAAGAGATAACCATGATTGACCTTCCTAGAATTCACGCTGAATATCAGCGAGAACTCGATGTTGCCATCACTCAAGTTGTGCATAGTGGTCAATACATTGGAGGCCCGAAGGTAAAAGAGTTTGAAACTGCCTTTAGCGCTTTTTTAGGCGCTGAGGTCACCGGAGTTGGAAACGGAACGGACGCCTTACAAATCGCTTTAATGGCTTTAGGGATAGGCCCTGGTGATGAAGTGATTGTCCCTGCATTTACCTACGCCGCTAGTGCTGAGGTCATCGGTCTGTTAGGAGCGAAAGCGGTGTGGTGTGATGTGGATTCAAATGATTTTTGCATCGACGCACAATCTGTTGCTGAGCGTCTGACTCCAAAAACCAAGGCCATTATCGTGGTGCATTTGTACGGGCAATGTGCAAATATCCAGGCGGTTGAACATGTGGCTCCCAACATTCCTATTGTTGAAGATACTGCACAAGCGTTTGGCGCAAGATTTACGACGGGTAAATATGCAGGTTCATTTGCCGGCACCGTAGGCACCTTTGGTACCTTTAGTTTCTTTCCTACAAAAAGTCTTGGGGCTTTGGGAGATGGTGGTGCTATTTGCTCGCGAAACAAAAAGTTACTTGCCTTGGCTAGTAGTATTGCAAAGCATGGTCAAAGGGAGAAATACAGTCACGAAATACTCGGTGTGAATAGTCGTTTAGACCCGATTCAGGCCGCTGTTTTGCTGGTGAAATTGAACTACTTTAACCTGAGTATCTCCAGGAAAAATGCCCTGGCGTCCTTGTACGAGAACTACTTGCAGCACGCACGCCAAGTAGACTTGCCTAAAAAGAATACATGGAGCGATCACATCTACCATCAATTCACCATAAAGGTGCCACTAGAGCACCGCGATGCGTTACGTTCATATTTGAAATCGAAAGGGATTTCGACCATGATATATTACCCCAAGCCCTTACATCTTCAAACAGCGTATGCTCATTTCGATCCAAGCGCCGATGTACCTGTTAGTACAAAGCTTTCGCAAACCGTCTTGTCTTTGCCGATTGATGAATTATTGCAGGAAGAAGAACTCCGATACATTACAACCACTATTGAATCTTACTTCGCTTTATGACCTATTTCGCACATTCCACCGCAGTTATCGATGAAGGAGCAACCATAGGCGCGGAGACCAAAATTTGGCACTTTTCGCACATCATGTCTAACGCTATTATTGGAACAAAATGCAATCTTGGCCAGAATGTTTTCGTGGCGGATCAGGTCGTTATTGGCAATGGTGTTAAGATTCAGAACAACGTTAGCGTATACGGGGGAGTAACCTTAGAAGATGATGTCTTCCTAGGCCCATCCATGGTCTTCACGAACGTCCAAGCACCGAGAAGTTTTTACGAGCAGAAAAGCTACGCTAAGACTAGCGTTGGTCAAGGAGCTACTATTGGCGCAAATGCAACCGTAGTCTGTGGCAATAACATTGGAGCTTATGCTTTGATTGGCGCAGGAGCCGTAATTACTTCAGATGTGGAAGCCTTCTCACTTATGGTGGGCGTGCCAGCTCGTCGTATAGGTTGGGTCAGTAGGTATGGATTGCGATTAGTATTCAATGATGACGGTACAGCAAAATGCCCTAAATCCACTGAGGAATATCAGCTTATTGACGGTAAAGTGACAATTAAATCATCCTGAAAATGAAGGTCGTAACCATAGTCGGGGCACGTCCTCAATTCATTAAAAGTGCTCCTGTAAGTAAGGCGTTTCAAAACGCTGGAATAGAAGAGTTTGTGATACACACCGGTCAGCACTATGATCGTCGAATGAGTGCTGTTTTTTTCGAAGAAATGAAGCTCCCGAAGCCGTACAGAGTGCTAGATTGTGGTAACATGCCTCACGCAGAAATGGTGTCCAAAATGCTTTTAGAATTGGCACCTATTCTTCGAACTTTGGAACCGGATTATGTGCTGGTATATGGTGATACAAATTCCACATTAGCCGGTGCCCTCGCTGCAACTAAACTAGAGATACCAGTGGTTCATGTGGAAGCCGGATTGCGCTCCTACAATCTGAAAATGCCAGAGGAAATGAATCGCATTCTCACGGATCGGATGTCTGCTGTGCTATTCACTCCCAATGACCATGCAATAGCGACCTTGCACAAAGAAGGTTTCAATCACTTTAATGTGCATATAGAAAACGTTGGGGATGTAATGTTTGATGCTTTACATACATTTCTTCCCAACGCTGCATATGCCGCAGAAATGGGGCCAAGGGAGTTTTTCGATGCTCCTTATGCGTTGGCTACATTGCACCGGTTTGAGAACATCACAGATAAGCAGAGACTTGCTTCACTAGTGGGGGAGTTGAATAAAGTGCATCGCGAGATAATGCCCGTATGGATGCCTTTACACCCGGCGACTCAAGCACGTCTTGAGCAGTTTGGTTTGACCTTAGAGGTGCAACTAGCGCCTCCAGCAAGCTATTTACAAATACTTTTCGCGCTGCAGCATGCGAAGCTCGTACTTACCGACAGTGGCGGATTACAGAAGGAAGCTTTCTTTTCCAAAAAGCCCTGTATTACTTTGCGAAATGAAACGGAATGGGTGGAACTCGTTGAGCTCGGCGTGAACAGGTTGTTTACCTCCAACCACACCGATCTATCCACAGGTATTAAACAGGCTTTTGCCTATGAAGGAGGCTTCGATTTTGAGGGTTACGGCAAAGGCGACGCAGCTCAGCGTATCGTCACGACCTTACAGAAGTTGAGTTAGAAACTTTTGAATATCGTTCATACATGGGCCGTTGAGATGATGCCCCATTTGGTAGGATTTGAATTGGTAATTCGGGTTTATGGAAAGTCGCTCTGCGCTTGCTTCAGCCCATTCAAAAGGGATGACTGGATCTGCCATACCATGCGTTTGGATGATGGGCACTTGTTTTCCCCAATGCTCTTCAGCCCACTGCGGTAACATATAACCGCTCATGATCACATAGCCATCGGCAACCCTGCCGCTTTTGTAGAGCGATAGGGCTAAGATGCCCCCCTGTGAGAATCCGCCGATAAACACTTTTCCTTGACATTGCTTGCTTTCCAGATAGGTTTGAAAGTCAAAATTGACGGTCTTTTCGACTTCAGCAACTTCACTGGGATCAATAATTTTATCTCCACCGTTCCATTGGATGTCGTACCAAGCGTATCCGCCTTGTCCCAAAGCATTGGGTGCTTGAAAGCAAACGAGATTAAATCCAGGGAAATAGGGTTGCAGTCCAAACAAATCTTCTTTGTTTGATCCAAATCCGTGTAGGAGCATAAGGGTAGGAGCGTCCTTTCCCTCAAAGTGTTCGATGTACTCTAGCATTATTCTACGATGTCCCAGGTGTGATCAGCGAGCAGGAGTACCTTATTCAAGAATTCATAAGGGCATTTACGCCATTCTGTTGGCCCAATCATACTGAGCACGGTACCTCCATCAGCCTTCTGATATAAATAATAATTGTGATTGATCTCAGGCTTGAAACCCATATCGGCATGATAGATCCTCTCGCTTAAGATTTTGCGGTTTTGAATTTTCTGAGCTTGCTCAGCAAGCAACTCAATCTGTGCTTTGATCTGATCGAGTTGCATGTCCGTTTGAAGCTCCATGGCGTTCACGTCCAAGGATTTGTTCTTCAATGTATCGACAGCTTTAAAAGAGGGAGCACTAACACTTGAGCCGTAAGGCAGCAGATTAGCATTTTCCGCAATTTTATCGGGATCAATCGGATTGAATGTGCGCTTTTTTTCAGCCATTTGTCAAAAATAAATGATTCCTTCGGTTTCTAAACCAATTTTTTCGGCCGTTCCAGCCACATATCTATTCGCCGCAATAAGTGCCAAAAGTGCATCAAATCGGTGCCAATTTTCTACCGTATCTACGGGCCTTGTTCCGGTCAGCTCTTTATCCAGAGCAACGAGTGCCTCTTGAATATAACTGGAGTCTTTTTTATACCTCTTATCTAACTCCAATCTTTGGGCAACAAGTTTTGGGTAAACCTCGATGACCTCGGCATGGGTATTTTGAAAAAGCCAACTTTTTAGTTCAATCGCTCGAGCAGTCAACCCTCCCAAGAACATAGGGCTCATCGCTCCAGCCTCAAGGTCACAATGCCTGTAGTGGTGATTGGAGCAATGTTCTATTTTCGAGTACACGCCCGGAAGTGATAAGGGGGCATCAATAGCGACTACCTCGGCAGAGGTACGCTGAATCAACTCTTTTAACCATACATCCGCATTTTGACCTTTACGCACCTGGTGCAGCGTGATCTGATTACTTTCATCTTGATGCGCAGCAGCCGTGTATCCTGAGGTTTTACTCCCAAAGTCAATGGCTAGGGTTACTTTTCCCATGTTCCGAAAAGCTCTTCTACTTTGCGAACACGGTAGTCGAAGATTTCCTCAAGTTTCGATTTAACAACAATCGGATGAGCAATCTTTCCCAATATACCTAATGGTACTTTATAGTTGACACGATCTAACATTTCAACGCCGCCGTCGATCTCCTTGAAGTGATGTTCGTGGTGCCAAATAGCGTAAGGACCTACCCGCTGTTCATCAACAAAATAATGAGGAGCATTCACGTGTGTGATCTCTGTCGTCCAATTCATTTTGATGCCCAAAAGAGGGCTCACCTTGTAATGAATGAACAGTCCTGGATACATCTCTGCGGGAACCTCAGATCTGATATCAAACCCCATAGAATCTGGAGTTATGGTAGCCAAATTAGCAGGGTTTTGAAAAAAATCCCAGGCCTGCTGTAGAGAAATCGGTACCTTTTGAACGCGCTCGATGGTGTACATTACAATAGCTTTTATTGTGGTACAACAAGACGCTAGCCTAAGAGTTCACCTAGAAGTAGAGAAAACTTAGATGCGCTTCATCTGCTGTTTGATGTATTTGGTTTGTTCTGCAAGTACACCTTTCGTATCCAATTTCTTAACCTCCGTCAGTAGTATCTGCGCTTCACGCTTGCGACGTTTGGTCAGTGCTATACCAGCTAGGTTCAGCTTGGCAAGTGCTTTGTCTTGATCCATTCTAAGACCAGTGTTCAAAGCACGTTTTAATAGCGTTTCAGCCTTACCTACTTTGCGTTGACTCTCAATCATTCCGAGCAATAAGTAGTAGTAGGCGAGCTGGCCTTTGATAAGTGATTTTTCAGGATTCTTTATACCAAGTAGTACTTTTTCAGCTTTGGCGGTATCACTCTTGCGCATGTGATACAGCGATAGAAGAATTCTTTCGTTGCGGAAGTAGGTGAATACAACGAGGACAGCTGGAAAAATTAATGCAATTCCATTGCCAATCTCACCGTCAACAAATTCATAAATTGAAAGCCCAAAAATGGCCGCGGTGAGTCCTAAACGAATGATTTTACTTAGCATCTATTTTAATTTTGACTGCCGCAAAGAAACAAAGAAATGAGCAGAACTGATTGGAGATCCTTACCGAAGGAAGAAAAAGAGAAATTTTATCTAGAACTCGCACAGGAATTGACCGAGCACAAGAGATCGCTTTTCGAGGAAAAAATCAAATACCGCACACGCCACATCTCTCTAGCGTTGGAGGATATGATGAAAACTCAGAATGCATCGGCATTGATGCGTACAGCGGATGCCTTTGGGGTTCACGAGGTCCACGTGTACGATAAAAACGAGAGGTTCAATGTGAGTTCTGGCATTTCTAAAGGGGTAGAGAAGTGGTTGGATGTTCGTTTTTTCAACACCTACGATGAGGGTGGCGTTGAAACATGGGCCGAAGGCCTGAAATCTGGGGGCAAGAAGCTCTATGTCACAGCTTTAAATGAGCACGCTAAACCTTTGGACCAATTAGATCCTTCAGTACCGGCTGTGATTTGTTTTGGAAACGAACAATTGGGCGCATCACAAGCACTAATCCAAGCAGCTGATGAGCTCGTGTATATTCCCATGAAAGGGTTTGTGGAAAGCTTCAACGTATCGGTGAGTTGTGGCATAGCTTTGCATCACCTTACCTTAGGAATGGATCAGACAGGTGTCCCACGGGGCCTATCGCCCGAGGATAGTTTGGATACAAGGATCCAATGGGCCTTGCGTACGGTTCCTAACCCCCATAGATTTCTTTAGTCGAGAGTGTAGAGAAATTGAGATTTCTCATTTCTCCAACGGATCACCTCCCAACGCACCAATCTTGCAAGCGTACTGATGGTCTTGTTTCGTGGAAGACCCATGACTTTAGCGGCTTTGCTAACGGTCACTTCGTCATAATCCTTGATGTATTGGATCAATCTTTTCTCGCGGTCTGAGAAGGGAACAGGGTGATTACTTTCATTGCGAGCTTCTTGTTTCCATATCTCTTTCAAAACGGCATTCGCTGCAAAATTTTGGTCTTCGTCTCGATAATAAGCAACGTGACCAGTCTGTTCCTCTACCATATAGGGCTTGTTTTTTCCCTCGGGCACCACCACCTCCCAAACCAATTTTCCATCGATGGCATGTGAAAACACTTGAATTTCTACGTTTGGTTTCATCCAAACTTCCGCGGCACTTTCAATCATGTAGATATCGTCCTCGTCCTTAACACCGGCAATTAACCCATTGTCTCGAACTCCGACTAGAAGACGACCACCTGTCGTATTTGAGAATGAACTCAGTGTTCTTGCAATTTTCCGGCTGCTGTTAATCTTGAATTTGAAGTCTTGATTTTCGTGCTCTCCCTCTCGAATAAGCTCTTTTAAGTCGTGGCTCGAAATATTTTGGTCGAAATCTTTCCGCATGGTTAAAAAAAAATACTAAATTGTTAGTATGATACGCTCAGTGAACAAAAGAGACCCTTTGTTATTTACAGAAGTGAATAGCATACAAAAGCGGCGAATAAGCGCCAAAATTGCATACGAACACTTGATGAACGAAATAATCTCGAGACTTCCTCTGAAGTTTGTGAACTACAACAAACGTATCAATGAAATGTTGTTATTTTCCCAAACATGCTTTGACCAAGATGAATTGAGTGATCATACGGTTTCATTCTTTGTATACCATGGATTCGAATCAAAAATGATTTTGGATTCGATTGAAAAGTTCCGTTTTGAACTGCGCCTGCTGGAAGACGATGAGCTTGAGGATTGTTATGAAGAGGTGGCGATCTATTTAGAGTATCTCATCGAAGTCTATTCTAAGATCAAGGACATCGCTCAGATCTACAAAGATGAAATGTTCTACCTGCAGAATTGATTTACTTCGTTACGTAAATCACGTCCACTAGTGCTTGCACATCTGAGTTGCGACCAAACCATTTGGTTTTAAACTCTTCGCTGTAGATGCGAATATTGGCAATAGTCACACTATCACCATAAGCTTTTCTCGCCTCATCCAACATCTTTTCGTAGCTGATCAATCCCTCGTGAAGAACGACCTCTCTTGTTTTTTCCGCTGCAGTTATCTTATCACTATAAATGACATCAGGATAGACTGTAATGGTACCCATATAGGTCCATCCGTTTCCATAAAGTGAGTTTGCGGTATCATATAATGCTCGCTTTGGACTCGCACATGAGAGCAGAAGGGCAGAAGCCAATAAAATGAAAAGCGTCTTTTTCATAAGTGCAATTGGGTATTACAAATGCTGTTTCAAATAAACGAAAAAAGCAGTCCTGAAACAGGACTGCTTTGAATTGTTTTACAGAGATTTCAAGCGGGCTAAAAGTGCCTTTTCGCTAATCACAATACCCTTTTCTTTACAAAATTGACGTATTTGATTCAAGTCTCCCTTAAAGTGTTTAATGGCTTGGCTAATACTACAAATGGGATTCATAATCGCTATTTTTTGCATTAACTTCCTCTAAAAATAGGGATAGATCCAGACAAATGAAAGTAGTCAAATGACTTTTCATCTAAAAAATTTGAACTTGAGTATTTAACCTCCAAGGAAGTTCTGTGTTGGAGATAATAATCATGAGACTTTTCAAAAATGAGGATTTAAGATCCCGGTAATAAGGTTTTTCACTTATAAGGTCCTTGGAAAAGAGTAGATTCGGAACCTCTATGAAGCCATTGTATCCTATTGTCATTTTTGCGAACCCCGTCTTCGAAGGCGAAGGGCTTGCCTCTACGGTGGAATTGGCCAAGGAAATTTCAAAGCACCAGGAGGTTTTGTTCATCAACTTTCCGATGACCTACACGCAGCTATTAAAAGGAGAGGGGACCTCTCGAATGAAAAGGGCGTTAGGATGGAAAAGACGTTTGTATCGGCCCATTGAGCAAATAGAAAAGCTGTGGGTCTTGGAAATGCCTTACATGTTGCCTTCGAATAAATTGAGGTCGGAACGATGGTACAGCAAAATATTGAGCCGCAATAATCGCACTTACCGTTTTCATGTGCTCAATGCGTTGAAGAAGTTGAATTGGTCTTCGACAATCGCGATGAATGCCTTTAATCCGCTATACCAAGAGGCCTTTTTATCCTTTAGCGCCTTAAAGCATGTGTATTACTGTTACGATAATATGGAGGCTGCAAATTGGATGGCTAATCACGGTGTGTCGCTCGAACAGGAGTTGGCATCACAAGTAGATGAAATATATGTGAGTAGTAAAGCCCTTTGGAGTAAATTTTCGGGGTATTCTACGCCCATCACTTGGATACCTAATGGTATGGACCCTGCTAATTTTAAACGAAAAACAGAATTTCCCGAGCAAGCAATGCATGCTGCGTATATAGGAGCACTAGACAACCGTTTGGATTATCAGTTATTACATGGTTTGTTAATGGCTTTTCGAAATATTCAGTTTACGATCGTAGGTCCATTAAAATGTTCACAGGCAGAGGCCTTAGTAAGACATGAGCGTGTTCATTATCAAGGCATTCATCCATCCCATAAAGTAGGAGAGATGTTGCAGCATTGTGATATCGGACTGATCCCCTTCGTAAAGAATGAGTTCACTAAATACATTTACCCACTAAAAATCAATGAATACCTTTCCCTAGGACTCGCCGTGTTGACGACGGATTTTGCGGATCTGTCTTTCTTTGAAGATTGGGTGCGACCTATTTCCAACCTCGAAGAAGCGAAAGTAGAATTAGTGCGTCTTCAAACGGAAGAATCAAATATGGAGTCAGCCAACGAACGAATAGCCTTTGCTCAAACACAATCATGGGAGGCAAGAGCGCAGAAAATGCGTACACAATTGAATGGATAGAAACCTCGGTATACAACAGATTTTCAGCCTACTGAGTAATGGGGCTCCAGCAGTCATGGCACTTGTGTCTTTTCGATTGTTGAATCAAATCATGGGCGTAGAGGCCTTTGGTGTGTATATTCTTATCATGGCGGCCTATGGAATTTTTATCCAACTGCGTTTGGGTATCATTTCTGCTGCATTTGTAAAATTGGCTTCAGGTAAATCTATTTCCCAAGAATTAACGGGATCGGCATGGGTTGCGGCCTTAGTCATCAGTGGAATGTTTGTTATGGTTACCTTTTTATTTGGGGCTTTTTCGTCCATTCAATCCACGACTTTATTGCCTTTATCTCTATTGGCTCTGGCTTCTATTCCTTCGTTTGTTGCAACTATAGTCTTGCAAAGCATCGAGAAATTTAGGGGAATAGCAATCATACGTTTACTGGAGTCAGGTTTGTTCTTGCTTGGAATATGGATATTTCAGCGCGACATCGAAAATGTAAGTTCAGCATTTTGGTTATTGTTTGGGGCTTCTGTGATTTCCGGGCTCGTTGTATCGGTGGCTGGTTGGTCAAAAATCTCAAGTATCAAAAGTGCGAACCACCAGGAGCTGAAGTCCATTTGGGAGTTTGGGAAATTTACCAGCGGTACGCAAGTTATCACGAGTTTAATCATCAATACAGACGTGTTTCTGATCCAATACTTTCTTGGTAGCACCGCTGTGACTTACTTTGAAATGGGGCGAAAATGGTTGGAAGTTTTTGAAGTTCCTTTCAGGAGCTTAAGTAGCGTGTATTATGCACGGGTTAGTGGAATGATTAACCTGGGAAGATCTCGAGAATTATGGTCATTTATTACCACACGGGCCGTAAGAACCTCGGCAATCGCTCTGATTTTCATCCCTATTTTTTATGTGATTGCACCATTTCTGATTCAGCTCTTGGGTGGTGAAGGATTTGAATCAAGCGTTGATGTTTTCCGAATTCTATTGCTTCTACCATTGCTCATACCAATGGATCGATTCTACGGATTGTCTTTGGATGCACTTGGTAAGCCGCGTTTGAATTTCTATAAAGGAATTATTCTTTTAGCGCTCAATTTCACTCTTGATGTTCTAGTGCTTCAGTTAGGTCTTGGCATTCAAGGTGTGGCTGTGGTTAGTATCACGTTTTATTTTATTGGAGGTTTGTTATCAGTTTTTTGGCTGCGACGTAGTCTTAACGGAGAAATTCTGTAATTTAGACTGACCAACCCATAAACTTAATACCGTATGAGTGATCGCATAGATCATGATGCGGTCTATAACTTCCTGCATGCGCAATTGCGTATCGAATCGCTCGAGGAACGTTATAAACTGCGTGAATTCAGTCGAAAATTTCAGATCAAATCTTATCAGCCTGGAGAATTACTTTGGGATTTAGAAAGTACCACAGGTGACTTGAATGTGATTCTTTCAGGAGCCTTTGGAGAATACTTTAAGGAAAAAGAAGGCAATCATCTATTGCGTTTCTACCGCAAGGGAAAATGTGCATTTTCGGAAGACTTACTGTTGTACTCTAAACCATCAGAAACATTCACTAGATGTCTAGTGGAAGGAGTGGTTGCCTCAGTGCCAAGATCTCTACTGCTTCTTGCGGGCGAGGAAGGTAATTTTGGACCATCAATCCTTTCAGGTCTTATAAATCTGAGCATGACAGAATACCGGTACACGACCTATGAAATGCTTCAGACCTCTGTAGAATTTAGGATAAAAGCTGCTTTAGAACAGTTTCCCGAGCTACTGAATGTTATCCCAAGGAAAGAGCTATCGGATTACTTAGGGATATCTCGAGCCTCTCTTTTTAGAACATTGAAAATGTTTGGTCATGAAAAGAGTAATTGAGGCCCTTCGAGCCTATTTTAAGTCACTACCGGTGTACACACCAGCTTTTGACGAGACTATAGAGGCTGTCATTTCGAGGGTGGACAAAAAAATAGAATACAAAAGAGGTGAGCACCTCGCTGAACTGAGTCCAGATAATAAGGATTTTTGGTTTTTGACTTCAGGCTTCCTCAAGGAAATGTACAGAAACCCTTACAGTCAAGGGGATACACTTTTTAACCTAGTACCTCCTCAATCCATTTTTGTCAATGAGGATACGCTCTTCTTGGGCAAGCATCCACAGCATTACTTCACTGCGTATACCGACGTAATTATTTTGAGATTTTCCCAAAAGTCTTTTGAAGACATATTTCGCGAATATCCTTTGGTGCAACTGCTTTATCTTTCAGGTACTGCTGAGATACAGAAGAATAGGAGGACGAGGTTGACAATGCTCCGCATGCCTAAAACCATAGACCGAGTAAATTGGGTAAAAACCAATCGTCCAGATCTTTACAGGTTTATGGATAGAATCACCCTAGCGCAATACATCGGAGTGAGTAGGGCCAGTTTGTACCGTGCCTTTGATAAAACGGGAAAATACCAATATTGAGAAAGGGTACTTTTTAGTATACCGAATAGCACTGTCGTTAAAACTATATGAAAACCCGATGAGAAGAGCATACATCGGGTTTTTGCATTTAGATTTGCACTATGCGCAACCTTTCCCTATTCCTTCTTTCTGTTCTCTCTATACTTGAAGTGAGCGCCCAGCAGAGCACCTCAGATACCACCATTCTTTTGAATCAAGTAACGGTAATTGATGGGGAGGATCCCGCTAAAGCTTTGTGGAGGGAATTGCAAAATGCATATGAAGACTACAGTAAAGTTTTGCCCGAGAATGTAACCTATTATTCTCGACAGATTAGCGACAGTATTAAAACTGATTTTGAACAGGTCGCAACGGTTTACTTCCATCAAGGCAAGTCTTTTCAAGACGTCGAAGCATTCAAAGATTACCACAAAGTAAGGGAGGATTTTGGCCGAACGCTCACTGTTGGTTTTCAAATAGACCTCAGTCCAGATACGGACTTCACCGAGGGGCTTCCAAAAGGGACCTTTGGAACATATCCGTGGTCGAGCTTCGATAAAATGTCTTGGACACCGCTTGAAAAAAGTGAATTTACACCGTACCATGCTCAACCGGTTTTCGGATGGCTTCAAAAAGGCAGTTTGTATAACTATCAAATAGACATCATAGGTAATTCGTTATACAATGGGGAGGAATATACCACCCTGAAATTCGTTCCTAAATCTGGCCGCACTGGCTGGAGTGGAACTTTATATGTCAATGCTACATCCAAGCGAGTATTAAGTCTCCACGCTGAATGCGATGGAGTTATTGTAGACCAGGAATTCGCAGAAGAAGTACTCTTTTACACGAAGAATTCTCAAATTCAGGTACTAGAACCGTCGCTTCGACTGGAATGGTCGGTGACATCAACAAACAAGACCTCGAAGCCGCAGGTTGCGCCAAGAGCAATGATGGTCGCTAATGTACCTGAATCGGAGCCTAGAACAGAAGAATACTGGACGGCATTTAGACCGGAATCAGAGGTCTTAGATGCCTGGACGAGAAAACAGGATAGCCTCATACGTTACCTGAACTCCGATATCTATCTGGACAGTATGGATCTCGAATACAATGCATTTCATTGGTACGAGCCATTGGTCAGTGGCGTTGGATTTCGCAAGAGAAGTAAAGGCACCAATTTTTATTTATCACCGTTAATCTCGCAATGGAACTTTGTAGGTATCGGAGGAACCAGATGGATGCCTATGGTGACCTATTCCAAACGTTTTTCAAACTATCAAAGCTTCAGTACAACGGCTAATATCAATTACGGCTTCTTAAACCAGGACTTAAAAGGATCAGTGACCTCCTCGTTTACCTATGCTCCTTTGCACAATGGATCCATTCGCTTCTCTGCGGGTGATGAATACAAGCAAATCACTCAGAGTGTAGATTTAGCGGGTGTTTTTGCTCGCTCAAATTTTGTGAGAAAGACCTTTGTAGAAGGCTTTCACCGTTACGAATGGTTCAATGGATTTTACACCGGGACAGGATTAGAGTACAGTAAGCGACAAAGTATCGAGGGCTTGCAGTTTGCTGAATGGACCAACGATCTTTTTGGACAGCGCAATGAGCCGGCACCTTTTCCAGAATATACGGTAGCCCAGCTCGGTATAGAAATTCTCATACGACCTTACCAAAGGTATTATCTTAAGGGGAGACAGAAGATTGTTCTATCCAGTCGTTGGCCTGACTTTAAGATCATTTTTCAACAAGGTGTTCCCAAATTGTTTGGAAGTGATGTAGCTTATTCGAAGTACCAGGTACTTGTGGAGGATATGCTCAGGTTTGGTTCGTTAGGAGAGAGCTTTTACCGGATCTCTTCAGGGGGCTTTCTCAATGACCCAAGCAGCGTTCGTTTCATCGAGCACAAATGGTTCAGGGGTGGTGATCGTTATCTCTTTACGCATCCGCTTTACACTTATCAAACCCTGCCGATGACATTTGCATCTCCGAGTGTTTACCTCACTGGATCTGGCATTCATCATTTTGATGGATTTTTCCTTCAAAAAATACCTGTATTACGCAGATTAAAATTGGGCACAGCGGTGGGAGCTAGTTTTCTTGTAATTCCCAAAGAGAATGTGGCCCATATTGAAACCTACGTAGGCTTGGAACGCAAGGTGAAATTATGGGATGCACCTACAAGATTCGGGATATATTACCTCCTACAAGAAAATGGCGATATTCCTGGTTTTAGATTTAAATTCGGAATGGATTTCAAAGATACTTTCAGCGATCGATGGAACTTTTAGTCTCGTATATGAGACAATCTCACCGATTATTTTTTATCCAAATGCTTTCTGAGGTTGGAAATCGCATCTTTTGCGCACAATCCTGCTGGATTCGTGTTAAATTACGCCGCAATATTGCCTTATGAGATCAATACTCGCGTTCCTACGTATTATTTTAGTTTTCAGCATCATCCTTTTCGGTGTGATTATTCTTGCATTGATGATGCCTTTTTCTTCTCGAAGAGCGGCGCATTCAGTTTTTATATCCCTAAAAGGGGTCTTGCTTTGGTTGGTGGGGGTACGCGTTCATGGCGAAAAATTTGAAACGATGGCGCCAGGAATGATAATGGCGAATCACCGTTCTTATTTGGACGTGTTGTTTATTCCCACGAAAACGTTGTTCACGATAGTAGGTAAGGTAGAAGTTCGCTCTTGGCCAGTGATCGGTTGGGCTGCACGTGCTCTGGGT
>Ga0102954_1000333_pt1 | contig 14472 bp, 9 predicted proteins | sample SalPonA_C_H2O_MG_FD_78511 | JGI IMG/M metagenome (GOLD analysis project Ga0102954, IMG submission 78511) | Water microbial communities from South San Francisco under conditions of wetland restoration - Salt Pond MetaG R2A_C_H2O_MG | ecosystem: Environmental > Aquatic > Non-marine Saline and... | reverse complement strand
CTTGCCAGCGGTGCACACGAGCGCATGATTGCGTTTGATAATAACGACCGTCCCGGCGTGATGCTCTCGAGTGCACTTCGGGGCTATCTTAACTACTACGGGGTCTTAGCGGGTGATACCTGCGCCGTGTTTGGTTGTCATGATGACGCGAGAAAGACGGTTGTTGATCTGCATGCTGCGGGTGCAAAAGTCATCTGGATAGATACCCGAAGTGCTCATGAGCCGGTTGACGGGGTGCAATGCTTCACTGATGCGCGAGTGGTTAACACTCGGGGTCGTCACCGACTCAAGGGTATTGAAATTGAGCAGGGTGGGGAGCGCTTTTGGCTCCCTTGTGATGCGCTTGGTGTGGCGGGGGGCTGGAACCCCAGGGTGCAGTTGACCTGCCATCAGGGTGGGCGCCCACGCTGGTCAAACGATGTAGGTGGTTTTATCAGCGGCACCGATCTTCCGCCGGGTATGCGCGTTGTCGGAGCTGCGGCTGGTGAATATCTGCAAGGCAACTGGTCGCCAGTCTGGGATGTTTCTAAGCGGGGCTCTGCCTTCGTGGACCCGCAGAACGACGTCACCGTTAAAGATATCAAGTTGGCACACCAAGAGGGCTTCATTAGCGTTGAGCATCTCAAACGTTACACAACGCTGGGAATGGCGACGGATCAGGGTAAAAACGCCAATGCCTTAGGCATCGGGGTGCTCAGCCAACATACGGGCAATGCAATAGAGTCCGTTGGAACAACACTTTTCCGACCCCCTTACACGCCTGTTGCCATCGGTGCGCTTGCGGGGCGCGCCAGGGGAAAAGCGTTCAAACCGACACGCCTAACCCCTTCGCATGAATTTGCTACACGCCAGGGTGCGAGCTTTGTGACAGTTGGTAATTGGCTACGTGCTGCCTATTTTCCTCAGGCTGGCGAGACTCATTGGCGAGAGTCTGTTGATCGGGAGGCCTTGGCGGTACGAAATGCCGTGGGCGTTTGTGATGTGACCACGCTGGGTAAAATTGATGTTCAGGGGCGCGACGCTGCGCAATTTTTAAACCTGGTCTATGCCAATGGTTTTCTCAAACTACCGGTTGGTAAGACGCGTTACGGGTTAATGCTACGCGAGGACGGTATCGTCTTTGATGACGGCACAGCGGCACGCCTATCTGAAAACCATTTTGTTGTAACCACGACAACCGCCAACGCAGTGCCAGTCTACCGCCATATGGAGTTTGTGCATCAGTGTCTGGCGCCAAATCTGGACGTTCATCTGATTTCAACGACAGAGTCCTGGGCTCAGTTTGCTGTTGCTGGGCCGCGTTCACGTGAGTTGCTACAACGCATTGTCGATTTGAAGATAAGTAACGAAGCTTTTGGATTTATGGCTTGTGCCGAAACTCGATTACTGGATGGGACACCTGCACGACTCTTCCGTATCTCATTCTCTGGAGAGCTGGCATACGAACTCGCGGTACCCGCCCGTTTCGGGAATAGCCTGATGCAGACGCTTTTAGAGGTGGGCGCTGATCTTGGTGCCACTCCCTATGGAACAGAGGCACTGGGCGTTCTTCGTATTGAGAAAGGGCATGCCGCTGGCAACGAGCTGGATGGCAGAACGACCGCAGTGAATCTGGGTTTGGGGCAGATGGTTGCTCAGACGAAAGATAGTATCGGGCGAGTACTGGCTAATCGTGACCTTCTTGCCAATAGCACACTAAGGCTCGTCGGTTTTCGTAGCGATCAACAGATCCTGACAGGCTCTTGGTTGATACCACCTGGCCGTTCAAGTGAGCAGGATAACACCCTTGGCTGGGTGTCGAGTGCCTGTTACTCGCCCAATCTGGGGTGTTATATCGCTATCGGTTTTATCTCTGACGCCGACCAGTACCTCGGAGCTCAACTCCGGGCGGTAAGTTTACTGGATAAAGTCGATGTTGGAGTTAGCGTCGTGTCACCTCACTTTATAGACCCAGAGGGGGAGCGCCTACGTGTTTAAATTAACCGAGTCACCCGCGCTCTCTAACGGAGACTTCCACTCGCCACTCTGCAGGCTGACGCTGCTGTCTAACCTTGCACGCCTCTCGTTGGCACCGATGAATGGCGAGCTTGGTCGTACGCGCGAATTTTTTCAGAAGGTAGGCATCGAACTGCCTGGACCAACAGATGCTGTACTATCACCCTGTCTAATCCTGCCGCTAGGCCGTGGTCAGTGGTTGCTACAGGGTGAGTGGCCTGATCTTGAGCCGATAAACGAATTGATCTGCACCACCGATCAGAGTGACGCCTGGTGCGGCTTCCAGTTGGCTGGATCGGGTGGTCCAGCGGTGCTTGAACGGTTGGTTGCGGCAGCCCCGCAATCCTACAGTTGCGGCAGAGCAGTGCGGACACAGATTGAGCATTTGGGCTGTTGGGTGGTAGGTTTAGATAACAACGAATGGCAAATACTCGGTCCCCGCTCTTCAGCGGAGTCGCTTTTTGTCGCGCTCAAGCATGCCGCTTTGGCTGTAGACGCACTTTTACAGAATTAAAATAACAGGGGTCGCGAGTGAATATACCGTTGATTGATCTCGACAGAGTCCAGGGCGCAATAGAACATGCGCGCGGATTACCTAACCATTTTTATGTCACAGCCGAGGGCTATGCGCAGGAGCGCGACGCTATTTTCGGTAACAGCTGGGCGGGGATCGCTTTCGAATCCGACCTGCCGCAAAAAGGATCAATTTTTCCGGTGCAGCTAAGCGGTATACCGCTGTTGGCCGTCCGTGATCGCCAGAATACTGTTCGCGTGTTTCATAATGTCTGCTCTCATCGGGGTGTGGCGCTAGCTGAAAAGCCGACGACTCTGATGGGGATGCTCTGTTGTCCTTACCACTCCTGGACCTATGATCTGAACGGAAAGCTGGTCGCGACGCCCCACGTGGGTGGCATCAATAAGCACCAGGTTGAGGGGCTGGCGTGTGAAGAGCACGGTCTGAAGGAGGTTAAAAGCCACATATGGATGGGCATCATCTTTGTAGATCTCAATGGTACTGCAGGGCCCTTTGAAGAACGGATTGGTGGGTTGCTGGAGCGTTGGAGCAGTTTCTATCCTGACGGTGATTACACCTTGCTGGAGGCTGATGCGGAGTCAGGAAACTGGGAGCAAGAGTTACAATGTAACTGGAAACTGGCGGTCGAAAACTACTGCGAGGCTTACCATCTGCCCTGGATCCATCCAGCGCTGAATACCTACTCAAAATTAGATGATCACTACAATATCGTTGAGCAGAGTTACTCAGGACAGGGCAGCACCGCTTATCGTCTCTCTGAATTTGAAGGTTATCAGCTTCCCAAGTTACCCGGTTGGCCATCTGAACGCATCGAAAATGCCGAGTACGTTAGCCTCTATCCCAATGTGCTGCTTGGTTTGCAGGCAGATCATGCCTTCGCCATGCTGTTGCTGCCTCAGGGTCCAGAGCGCACCCGCGAGCGTTTACGACTCTTTTATATGCCAGGCGTAGTGGGCAATGATGACACCCATGCTGCCCGTGCGGCTGTGCTCAGCGCCTGGCAGGAAGTTTTTGTTGAGGATATCGGCGTCGTTGAGGCTATGCAGCGTGGGCGACACTCGCCGGCTTTCGATGGCGGCAAGTTTTCACCGGCGATGGATCCGCCCACCCATACATTTCACCGTTGGGTCGCAGCTGCGTTGGAGGCTGGGGGTGTTTAAAAACTACTGGGGTGGAACCTGGCACGAGGGCGGTGCCGGAACCCTCAATGTCGAGAATCCTGCAACTGGCGAAATTATAGGATATCAAGCGATGGCCTCGGCGAGTGACGTAGATGCTGCTGTACGGGCCGCTCGCAAAGCTGTCGATGCGGGTGTTTGGTCCGGCATGCGGCCGAGCGACCGTGGACGTAAAGTGCGCAAGCTGGGCGAATACTTCACTCTACATCGAAAAGCGATCGCGGCGGAGCTCGCCGCCGAGTCTGGTAAACCCCTATTCGAGGCGCTTATTGAGGTCGACGGAACTGCTCGTTACTTCGAATACTATGGTTGTCAGTCAGACAATTTCCAGGGGGAGAGCATCCCTCTCGGGGATGCCTATGTAGACTTTACTGAGCTCGAGCCATTAGGAATCTCAGCCCAAATCATACCCTGGAACTACCCACTGGAGATGGTTGGACGGAGTGTAGGGGCAGCACTGGCGGTTGGGTGTGTCGCCATCATTAAATCGCCCGAGTTGGATCCCCTCTCCAGCCGTCATTTCGCACTGGCTGCAGAGTATGCGCAGTTCCCTGAAGGTGTGCTCGCTGTGCTCTGTGGCGAGGGTAGTGTTGCGGGCGCTGCGCTTGCCGGTCACACTGACGTGGATCAGGTGGTATTCACCGGTTCGGTTGCGACGGGGCGCAGTGTTGCTCGGGCCGCAGCCGAAAACCTCATCCCTTGTGTGCTGGAGTTAGGCGGTAAGTCAGCGGCTATTGTCCGGCAAGATGCTGACATGGAACAGTTGATCGACAGTGTGCGTTGGGGAATTTTCTTTGGCGCGGGCCAGGTCTGCTCCGCACTTTCGCGCGTCATCATTCATGCTGATCGCTTAGCTGAGTTTACGGAACGTGTAGCGCAGCTGGTCGAGGCTATTGAAGTGGCAGATGGCAGCGCGGTTGAGTCTGAGAGCTTGCTGATGGGCGCGATGGTAAGCAAGGCACAGCGTGACAGGGCAGCGGGTCTGGTGAGGCAGGCACTTGAATCCGGAGCGACCCTCTTAGCTCAGGGCAGTGCTCCCGACGAGGGCGCTTTCTATCCGCCAACCGTGCTTCAGGTAGAACCGCTATCCGATATTGCTAGTACTGAGGTGTTTGGTCCGGTTCTTTGCGTTATCCCCTATGAGAATGATGACGAGGCTCTGGCCATTGCCAATGGTACCGATTATGGTCTTGTTGCAGGTGTATTCAGTCAGGATATCAACGCTTGTCTGTCGCTTGCGCGGCGTTTACATGCAGGGCAGGTGTTTATTAACGAGTGGTTCGCTGGCGGCGTTGAGACACCGTTTGGCGGCGTAAAACAGAGTGGATATGGCCGAGAGAAAGGGCGCGAAGCGATGCTTAATTATGTCGCCACCAAAAACATTGCAGTAAGACTGCGCAACTAACAAAAAGGACGAGAGATGCCAACTAGCTATCAAAACTACATCGGCGGAAACTGGGTAGACGGCTCAGGTGTAATCGACAACATCAACCCCTCTGATACCCGCGATATTATTGGGCAGTTTGCTCAGGGGGAGAGCGTTGATGTGGATCGAGCTGTTGATGCAGCCGCTGAGGCTCAGCGCATTTGGCAGACCTACGGTTTGGAGCGACGTCAGTCGGTGCTGCAGTCCATTGGCGAGGAGCTTATGGCGCGCAGTGCTGAACTCGGAGAGCTTCTGAGCCGGGAGGAGGGTAAGCCTCTGGCAGAAGGTAAGGGGGAGGTCTATCGAGCAGGACAGTTCTTCACTTACTACGCCGCAGAGTGTCTGCGCCAGTTGGGTCAAAATGCCGACTCTGTGCGCCCCAATATCGAGATTGATGTGCGTCGGGAGCCGGTAGGTGTGGTGGGTATCATCAGTCCATGGAACTTTCCGACGGCAACGGCGGCGTGGAAAATTGCGCCGGCGCTCTGCTACGGTAATGCGGTTATCTGGAAACCGGCCAACTTGACTCCAGCTTCTGCGGTGGCACTGACTGAGATTATCGCAAAGCAAGATATTCCGGCGGGGCTTTTCAACTTGGTGATGGGCTCTGGATCAGAGGTGGGCGAATCACTGGCGGCGCATACCGGCGTTAAAGCGATCTCATTCACTGGCTCTGTCCCAGTGGGAAGACGCATCGCTCAGGTAGCCGTCGGTAACTTTACCAAGTTGCAGATGGAGATGGGGTCAAAAAATGCGCTCGCCGTGATGGATGATGCCAATCTTGATCTGGCAGTTAATGTAGCTTTGGGCGGCGCTTTCGGCGGAAGTGGTCAGAAATGTACCGCATCCTCCCGCCTTGTTGTGCATGAGTCGATCCACGACGCTTTTGTAGAGCGTTTGATTGCCGGAGCCCAGCAGATGAAAGTTGGTCATGCGCTTGAACAGGGCACGCAGATGGGTCCGATCGTCTCTCAAACGCAGTTGGAGGAGAACCTTGAGTACGTGCGCCTCGGACAACAGGAGGGAGCCGAGCTCGCATGCGGTGGAGAGTTGCTGGAGCTCGCAACACCTGGGTTTTATATGAGCCCCGGTGTTTTCCTTAATAGCCGCAATGATATGCGAATTAATCGTGAGGAGATGTTTGCACCGCTGACATCCGTGATTAAAGTCGGTAGCTACGAAGAGGCACTCAGTGTAGTGAATGACACGGAGTTTGGTCTCACCTCGGGTATTGTGACCCGCTCTTTGGCCCGAGCGAATCATTTCCGTCGCCATGCTCAAACCGGGGTTGTCACCGTTAATCTTCCGACTGCGGGTACTGATTATCACGTACCGTTTGGCGGTCGCGGTGAGAGCTCGTATGGCCCACGTGAGCAGGGCCGTACAGCCGACGAGTTCTTCACCATCGTGAAGACGGCTTATATCAGTTCCGGTGATGAGCTATGAGAATTGATGCGCTGCAGTACTGCAACTACTCGGAGAAGATCTTTCTTCAGTGGCGTGAGGCTCAACTCGACGCGGTACATGTCACCATCGCCTATCACGAGAATTTTCGGGAGATGGTGTTAAATCTGGAGACCTGGAACCGATTTTTTGAACGTTTCCCCGATCTCATTTTCAAAGGAACGACCGCAACAGATGTCGTCAGGGCTAAGGCAGAGGGCAAGACAGCGGTCTTTTTTGGCTTTCAAAATCCAAGTCCGATAGAGGACGACATAGGTTTGGTTGAGATCGTGCACCAGTTGGGCGTTCGGTTTATGCAACTGACCTACAACAATCAGTCGTTGCTGGCCTCTGGCTGTTACGAGCCGGTTGATGCCGGTATCAGCCGTATGGGTAAAGAGGTGATCGCCGAAATGAACCGCGTTGGCCTGGTTGTGGATATGTCTCATTCGGGCGATCGCAGCACCATTGAGGCGGCGGAGATCTCTTCACGCCCGATTGTTATAACCCATGCAAACCCGCATGAGTGGCACCCAGCACTGCGCAACAAACGTGAGGAGGTGCTGCGTGCTGTGTTTCAGACTGGCGGCATGATCGGCTTCTCACTCTACCCGCACCACCTCCGCGACAAGGGTGACTGCACCTTAGAGGGCTTCTGCCGTATGGTGGCTGACACTGCTGAGAAGTACGGTATTGAACATATAGGTATAGGATCAGATCTGTGTCAGGATCAGCCTGACTCGGTGGTTGAATGGATGCGAGTAGGGCGTTGGACCAAGCAGGTGGACTATGGAGAGGGCTCTAAGGCTGCTCCCGGTTTTCCGCCGCAGCCCCCTTGGTTTGAGGACAGTCGCGGGTTTAATCATCTGCAAGCTGGACTGGCGGCAGTTGGGTTCTCGTCGATCGAGGTTGATCAGGTGCTGGGAGATAACTGGTACCGCTTTTTTAAAGACAATTTCGCACCTTTGGCGAGGTAGCGAAATAAAAAAATAATAAGAGTAGCGAGGTAGCAAAATGACTGTTGCGCTGCGTACACCCGATAAGCTAATGAAGCTTCATCGGCTTGGGTCCTTTCACCCGAGTCGTATGAGTTTTATGTATCAACTCCTGCGACGAATGGGTCGCGAAAATTGGCGATACGAACGCCAGCTTTTTGATATCGATGAGCAGGGTGTTGGGCGTGCAGTACTTACTATGCATGGGCCGTATCGAAGCTACTCACTGGTTGCGTTTGCGCATGACTTGCCCGACGAACTGAGATCAGATCGCGTCATCGCTCAAGCCTGGGATGCTACCTTCTGCCTCTTTGATGGAGTGCCAAGTACTGAGGATATCGATCGTTTGGAGACTCAGGTACCCGGACAGGAGACTGCTCGGCTAACACCAACCGAGCTTTGTTTGTCGCGGGCGAATCGCTCCGTTCGTCTTTGGCAACAGGTGGTAGACGCGCTCAGTGCCGGCCGCCAGCCCGACGAGCAACAGTTGGCTGAAGTGGGCTACCTGATGCGCACCACTGCGGTCTATGGCTCGGGTAAGTTCGGGCTCTGCGATCGCTTTGCGATTGCAGACAGGCCTGAATTGCACGCGCCGTTTCAGGCAGAGATGCTGACTGTATTCCTCATTCGTCAGTTTGTCCGTGATTTAATCAATCACTGTGCAGTCGTCAAAGGGGGGGAGCAGGCGGTTGAGCTGTCACCTGAGCTAGCGCGCAGTCTTGGTATTGGTAATTCGACCGGCCTGGGTATGGCACCTTTTCTAGTCAATCATCCCCGCCTAATCGACCGCTGGATTGCAGCCCGTGAATCGGCGCTGGCAGAGATAGCGGAGTTAGCAGCGTTTGACGCATCATCCTTACAACGTGCGAAGGCCAAATTGGCAAAAGGGATCGCAAAAATCCCGTGTTGGCGCAGTCGTCACCCCTATCAGATCGAACGTGTTGCCCAGCTTAAAGCGGATATGCTCAAGCTTGAGCAAGTGGACTGCAGTTCTCCCGTGGCAAGTCTCGATTGGGCGGAAGAGAATCTTAGTGATGAAGGCAGAGAATTTTGGGCGACCTGTCTACTCGAAGCCTATCCGCAGATAGCTGATCGTTGGTCGGAAGAGATGGCGATCGACGAGGCAGCGGGTTATGAAATTGATGGCAACTGGTCACTTGAGCAGACGCTGAACGCGATCCAAAGACACTTTGACTGGGCTTTGAAGTGTGATTGGGATGAGAGTGAAACAGCGCGTGTCTGGTATGTGTCACAGGAGAAGTTAGAACCGCGTTTGGGAGAACGTGCCGATGAGCCGCTCGAAGCATTTGAGCAACCCCTTGCACCGGGCCGTGATATGGCAGCGTTCGCTCGGTCCCTACAGACCAGCGAAGCGCAAAATCTCGCGGCCTTCCTGCGAGAAACCCCAGAGTTTAGGCATACAGCTCGGCGGTTGCAGTGGGTTTGTGAATACCCCTTCGGTGAGATTCATGACAACACCATCTCAGCGGCACTGAAGCCTATCGATATGCTTCGACTGAAACTTTCGTTTTTTGGAGCGACCTATTTTGATCCACGCTCGGATCGCTGGTTGCGTATCTGTATGTTTCAGGATGCACCGCTTGCCGATGAGTTGTCTCTGGGAAATTGTGAAGGCTGGGGCTGAATGGACGTCTCTTTTAATGAGCTTGAGGCGAGAGTCAAAAAAGCCGCTCGCGGTGCCGGTTTGCCTTGGGGGCTGGCTGAGGACTTTGCCAAGGCCATTGTCGCAGTTGCGCAACAAGATCATATATCTGGCACATGGGTAGTCGATTTTTTGCTCCATCCACGTGCTTGCGATTGGCTTAAAGAGTTGACCTATGAGTTAGACATGCACAGCGCTTCCAAACCCAGACCAGCGAACGTTCCCGCGCAGATGAACCCTGTTTGGGAGGGGTTTGAGATCCGATATTTACAGCTGTCTGGCGGCAAGCGGTATCCACTAAGGTTACGTGCAACTATCGATTCTGAGCTCTGGTTAAAATTAGAAAAACTCGAATTCCAGACGTATGCACCCGAGAGTGACGAGTCTCGCCTGAAGGGCGCTGGTGCTGGGGTGAATGATAACGATTAAAGTGTCGCAATCAGACAAGACGCACTTCTGTATTTCGGTTCAAAATCCGCAGTTGCTGAACAATAAAAACAGGAGCGCGGCTGATGAATCCGTCTTCACTACCCTTGGCTGGTGTCAACGTCGTCGACTTTGGTCAATACATCGCGGGTCCAGCTGTTGCAATGATCCTGGCCGATCTGGGTGCGACCGTCATCCACGTTGACCCTCCGGGTGGCTCGCTCTGGGACAGCCCTGCAAACGCTATCCTCAACCGCAATAAGCTCAGTGTCGAGATTGATCTTAAGAGTGAGCAAGGGTTAGCCGATGCGCAGGCCCTAATAGCTCAGGCAGATATCCTGATTGAGGGCTTCCGCAATGGTGTTATGGCTCGTCTGGGTATTGATTTCAAGCGCTTGCGTGAAGAGCGTCCCGAGTTGATCACTCTGAGTATTCCCGGCTTTGCTTCCAACGATGCGCTGCGTGCTGAGTGGAGAGCATTTGAAAGCGTCGTTGCGGCGCAGTCCGGTGTATTTACTGATATGGGGCTCAATCGCGTTTTGATGGGGATTAACCCATCCTTTTCGCCGTTACCACTGAGCAGTGCTTATGGCACGATGTTGGCTGCTTCCTCTGTTGTTATAGCTCTGCAAGCGCGGGAAGAGGTTGGATTTGGTGATCATATTGAGGTGCCTTTGGCCACAGCAGTGATGGAGGGGCTCTGTTACAACTCCATCGAGATAGAGAATCTCCCCGAGCGTTACCTGACCCAGCGCGAACGTGAAATCGCACGTCGACGCGAAGCGGGTCTGCCCATGGATCTTAGTTTTGATGATCTGCAGGAGTTGCTGGATCCTTTCTACCGCTCTTATCGATGTAAGGATGGTCGCTATTTCTACGTGGTTTGCCCGAGTCATCGCTTTCATGCGAAGCGCTGCCTACAGACGCTGGGTATCTACGACGAATTGGTTGAACAGGGGCTTGTTGAACAGCTCGATACGTATAAGCCACAGAGTCAGTGGACCTCTGATGTCAGTCTGGGTGTCTATCCTCTGCCAAAAAAATGGGCTGATAAAATTGCTGAGCGCATGAAAGAGATCTTCTTAACCCGAAGTGCATCTGAGTGGGAGAAGATCTTTGGTTGGGGTAAATTCCCGGGAGCTCGGCAGCGTTGGTTACAGGAGTGGATCTACGACGATCACGTGGAGATGTCGGGGCTTATGTTACAGGTCGATGATCCCATCTACGGTAGGATGCTGCAGCCCGGACCGTTGGTGTGGTTGCGTGAGAGTGCGCACGAAATGGAGACGCCAAGCGGTCGTACCTGGGGAAGCGTAGATCTGGCGCTATCGCGACTCGGGGCAAACCCAAGACCTGAGTTTAGCTTCACAGAGCCAGATCAATCTTGGATGGCTGGAGTGAAGATACTGGACCTGTGTAACGTCATCGCTGGTCCTCACTCCGTGGGCTACTTTGCTCGATTCGGGGCGGATATCATCAAGATAGATCCGGCGACACCACTCTACGACGCCTGGAATACCGTTATCTTTGGGATGTCCCACATGCGCTCTAAGCGCTCTGCGCTTCTGGATATCAGAGAGGGGGCCGGGCGTGAAGCATTGGAACGGCTGATAAAACAAGTTGATGTGGTTGTCTGGAACGCCACTGATGCACAGGTGGCGGCTATGAAGCTCGATCGCGAGCACCTGCAGCAGATCAATCCTGATGTTATTCTCTGTCAGCTGGATTGCTTCAGTGGTATCCGCCCGGGACCAAAAACCAACTACCTTGGCTATGATGACCTAGTACAGGCTTGTACAGGAATTATGCAGCGATTTGGTGGCTCTATGGACAGGGTGGAAGAGCATGCGCATGTTGGCACTATCGATGTCATGTGCGGCTTCGGTGGAGCAGTCGGTGTCGCCGCAGCACTGTATCAACGTCGCCGTACTGGCAGAGTGGGGCAGCCCAAAACTTCGCTTTCCGCGCTGAGTGGGCTGGCGCAAATACCCTTCTGTTTTGATTATCGCGGGCGTGGACCTTTCAACGAGCCCAGCGGTCCTTATGTACGAGGATACCATGCACTGGAGCGACTATATGAAGCAGCTGACGGTTGGATGATGATCGCTTGCAGCGAGAAGGATCTTGCTTCACTCGAAGCGGTGGTTGGAAAACTGCCAGAAGGAGAGTCAGAGCGAGAAGAGTATCTAGCTCAGATGATCTCAAACCGCACCCGTGACGAATGGGTGGAGCAGTTCCAGCTGTACAATTTGGGTGCTGCGCCCTGTGGTAAAATGGAGGTGCTGCGCACGGAGTATAGCCGCCCATATGATGATAGCTGTGGTGTAGATCGCGGTAGTTACGCGTTCAGCATCTATGCTGACCATCCTGCCGGGCGTAAGGTCGTGCAGCTTGATGCCTGTGCGGTACGTCCAAGTCGTGCACCACTGATTGCGCCTCGTCCGAGCGAGAAGTACGGTGCCTCAACGCGCAATATTTTATCCGAACTTGGTTACAGCGCTGAGGAGATTGATGCGATGATTGAACAAGGTACAGCATCCGATAGTTGGAGTGGGGAGTACTTTCCGTCCTAGCTCAACTGTTCTGTTATAACTCCTCGGGGGCCTGGTTTAGGCGCCCGCGAGGAGTGTCTCTTCAAAGGGAAAACGGGTCAGGTTCTCCACACCCTCTTCGGTGATAAGGACCTGATCCTCGAGCTTAACCCCCTCCCGGCCGCCGACTGCTCCCACATAAGCTTCAACGCAGAGTGTCATCCCAGGCTCTAGAACTCCCTCATATCCATGATCAGCTACATCCTCGGGGTAACGAACACAGGGGTACTCATCGCACAAACCTATACCGTGCATAATGACGCCATAGCGCTGTGCTCGATAGGGTTCGGGAAGGCGGTGCGCCATCTGTGTGATCTCAGTCAGGCTCAGTCCCGGTCGTAGCAGATGAATGTTGGTTTGGATGTGCTGGTGGGCAATTTGGTAGAGATGTCTCTGCTCTTTGGTCGGCGTTGCATCACCAATGATCCACGAGCGCGAGAGGTCAGCACAGATACCATAGGGGCCTATCAGATCAGTATCGAAGGCCAGCATATCTCCAGTTGCAACGATTCTTGGACCGCTCTCCTGAAACCAGGGGTTGGTGCGTGGGCCCGAGGAGAGAAGCCGGCACTCTATCCACTCACCACCGCGACGGATATTTTCAGCATGTAAAACGGCCCAGATATCGTTTTCGCTCATGCCGGGCGTGCTGGCCTCTCGCATCTTGTGCATGGCCGCTTCGGTAGAAGCAATAGAGCAGCGCATGGCATTGATTTCATCGCTGGATTTGATCACTCTTGCCCGCTCCATGACCGCCTGACCGTCGCTAACATCTATGCCTAAGGCCTCTATTGCGCGAAGTCCCGCAATCTCGATTTTATCAATCGCCAAGCGGCGGTTGGCACCGGCGTGTGTGCGAACCAAACTATCCAGCTCGCGAGCAAAATGCTGGGCATGCTGCTCTGTATTTTCCCCCGTCTCGAAATAGAAAAATGAGGCGCCCGAACGAACCTCTCTTACCAGCGGTAAATGGGCCGAGAGGTGATTGCAGTTGTGAAAATCCCACAAAACCACATACCCCTCTGTTGAGACAAAGCAGGCGCGGGCATGATTGTGTGCTATCCAGACCTGCATGTTGGTGGTGTCAGTGGCGTATCGGATATTCAGCGGATCAAAGAGTAAGATGCCGGCCAAATCTCGGGCCTGCAGTTGTTGAACGATGCGTCGAAGGCGGTAGGCGCGCATATGGTCCAACTTGGGTGGCGTCAGACCTAAAGCGGCCCACTCGTCAAAAGCGAGTTTGGTAGGACCTATCTCCACACGATCGTTACTGTCTACAGAACCGTCGGGTTTGAGCTGTCTTGAGGGTCGAACGTGTGGATCAATGTTATACATTACTGCGGCCTCCCGCGGATGTGGATCCCGGGTCTAGAGTATGCAAACTTGAAACGCTTTGTAAGACGGTTGTCGCGATTAGATAAATATCGGGTTGCTGCAGGAAAATCGAAGATGTTAACGTGATCATAATGAAGAAAATGAACCCTAAACTGGAGAAAATCCAATGCCAAAGCTGAGCTTGGAAGCGGTAGAAAAACTCTGTTTTGATGCGTTGCGAGCCTGCGGAGCGTCTGAGCTTCAGGCACGAGCAGCGGCGCTTGAGCTGATGGATGCAGAAGCTGAGGGTATTCGAAATGTTGGTCTTGGGTACATTCATCTCTATCTTAAACATCTGCGTTGCGGGAAGGTGATTGGTGACGCAGAGCCAAAAATTGTTAAAACCTCAGAGGCGGCAACGGTTGTTGATGCTGCTCACGGCTTCTGCCACGCTGCCTACCTTCATGCCGAGGAGCGCCTCATTGAATCGGCGAGATCCCAAGGCGTCGGTACAATGGTCATTCACCGCTCATACTCGGCTGGCGTGTTGGGCTGGTTCACACGACGTTTGGCGCAGAGAGGGCTAGTGAGTCTGATGTATGCAAACTCGTCAAAGGCTGTCGCTGCTCATGGCGGGCGTGTGCCCTTCTTTGGTACCAATCCACTGGCGTTTGGTGCTCCGCGTGCCGGTGTGGAGCCCCTTGTCTTTGATATGGCAACTGCTTCTACAGCGCGCGTTAACCTTGTTAAAGCGGCTCGCGATGGCACACCGATTGAGCCCGGTCATGCCATTGACCCTGAGGGAAATCCAACTACCGACGCGGCTCTTGGTTTCAAGGGTCCGCAGCTCCCTCTTGGCGGTGGTAAGGGTTACGGTCTGGGCTTGATGGTCGATATCCTCGGCGG
>Ga0102954_1000329_pt1 | contig 14540 bp, 11 predicted proteins | sample SalPonA_C_H2O_MG_FD_78511 | JGI IMG/M metagenome (GOLD analysis project Ga0102954, IMG submission 78511) | Water microbial communities from South San Francisco under conditions of wetland restoration - Salt Pond MetaG R2A_C_H2O_MG | ecosystem: Environmental > Aquatic > Non-marine Saline and... | reverse complement strand
CTTATGGATCATGCCTATCTATGAGATGGGGATCGACCGAAGCGTTGGCTCACCCTACTGTATCAAAGATTACCTTTCCATTCGCTCGGATTTTGGCGACCTCGACGATCTGAGAGCACTCGTAGAAAAGGCTCATGAGAAAGACATGGCCGTACTACTAGACTGGGTCGCGAACCATACGTCTTGGGACCATGTATGGATGCAAGATTCGAGCTACTATGTTCGAGAAAATGGGTCCATAGTGCATCCACCGGGGACTGGATGGAGTGATGTGGCTGAATTGGACTACAACAACCTCGAGATGCGATCAGAGATGATTTCAGCCATGAAGTATTGGGTATTAGAAGCCAATGTTGATGGGTACCGTTGCGACTTTGCAGGTGGGGTTCCGAATGACTTTTGGAAGGATGCTATCGATAGTCTACGTGCTATACCCGACAGAGAACTCATCATGTTCGCTGAAAGTGACCATTACGACTTACTCGATGAGGGGTTCGATATGAGTTTTAGCTGGAGTTTTTATGGCTCATGTTGGAACATATGGAACATCGGTGCGCATGCCTCTACCCTTTTTCAATCTCATCAAGACGAGCTAGCACTCCTTCCTGAGGGGAAAACAACCGTTCGCTTTTTGACCAATCACGATCAACATGCATGGGACGGAACGCCAGAAACTATCTTTGGCTCTAATGACGCTGCCTTCGGCGTTTTTATTGCCGCTACCACCATGGGTGGCGTTCCGCTGATGTACAACGGACAAGAAAAGGCCCTATCGTACCAACTTCCTTTCTTTACGCCAACTACGAAAGCTATAAATTGGGGACTGAATGCTGAAGAAACCGTGCGCCATCGACAACTGATGGATGCGTACGGGCAATTCGATGCGCTTAGAGGCAATCAAGGTCGAACCGGATTAGGTGATCAGCATATTATTGCATTTACCTCAAAGGGAGCTACTTCTGAGGCGCTCGTAGGTGTTAACTCTCGCGGTTATACTCACTCTATTGAACTCCCTGAAAGTTGGAAAAATCGCAGGGTTTGGGATATTTTCACCCAAGACAGTCTGGCTCTCGGGACCAACCTTACCCTCTCCGCTTCCGGATATGCTGTTTTGATTCAGTAAGGGCACCGGCTTGTTTATAAGTTTCTCTTCATAACAATTTGAAGATTCGTAACTTGCTTTCAGGGCGGCATTACACGGTGTTGCAACCGGTCGAAATAGGAAATGGAAACAATCAAAGAGCGCATTTATACCCTAACTAGTCTCAATCAAAGCATTGAGAATCTAGTCACGCGCGAGCTTAGTTTCAGAACCTTTTGGATCAAATGCCAGATCGCCAAAATCAATTCAAAAGGGGGCCACCTGTATTTAGAATTGATGGACTCGAGTAATGGCGAAAAGACCGCTGTTGCGCGCGGAATCATTTGGCGCCTTACCTACGAGGATATTCAAAAGGAGTTTGGAGCGCTGGGACTTAGAATTGAAGAGGTACTCAAGCCAAACATGGAGATTACCGTACAAGTCAAGGTCAATTTTCACAAGCTTTATGGACTGAGCCTTCATATTCTAAAAGTAGACCCGAATACCGTCATAGGTGATATTGAGCAACAAAAGCGCGAGACCCTGCAAAGGCTCACCAAGGAAGGGCTTTTGGAAATGCAGAAACGTCTGTATCTAGGACCTATCAACCTAAAAATTGGTATTGTTGGATCTCCGGATACCTCTGGGTTCAATGACTTCCTCAAGGAGTTGAAACAGAACTCCATCTTTACGCGATTTAAGGTCAAAATATTTGAAGCTTCCGTGCAAGGAGCTCATGCTGTGAGATCCATAACGGCAGCCATTGAAGAAGCGGGACGCTGGGATCTTGATGCTCTTGTCGTTATTCGCGGAGGTGGATCAAAAATGGACCTGCATGTCTTCAATCACTACGATATTTGTAAAGCTATAGCCTATTCAAGGATACCCGTGTTGGTTGGAATTGGTCATGAGACCGACCAAACCTTAGCTGATATTGTGTCGTATCACAGTGAAAAAACCCCGACTGCTGTTGCAAAATATTTTTATCTCGCGATCGGGATTTTCAAGAGTGAGTTGAATGACGCCCTTGCCAGAATTCGAAGAGCAGCTGAGATGAACGTGTATTTGACACGTGAGGAAACGCAGATGTACCAAAAGCGTATATTCGCACATGCCGACCACATTATTACTGGCTTACAGCAGTTTATTACAGGGACTGAAGAGAAATTGCGATCGGGCAGTATTGCTCTCGTCGTACACCATAAAGACCAAGTTACACAGCAGTTATCAGGGCTTTTCACAAAGGCCATGGACCAGCTCGGAAGTAATGCTCGACTCTTGCAACTGACGCTGCAAAACACCCTAGATGGCACGCAACGCTCCTTGCAATCTAAGGCAGATCAGGTAAATCGGCTTCAAAATAAGGTAGCGAGTGAAAGTCTCAACTTTCTGAAAACTGATCAATTACGTGAAGTGAAACAAGCTCAGAGCCTCCTTGCTCTGCGCGCTGAACACCTCATCCAAAGTGAGACTGAGACCTTGCGTTTCATTGAAAAGAAAATAGATTTAGTACACCCCAATCAACTCTTCTCTAAAGGATACACCATTTCCACGGTGGAAGGAAAAGATTTGCGCTCGCAAAATTTCACTGACCAAAATTTGAAAGGAAAAACGATGACCACCTTCGCCCAAGGTGCTCGATTGGAAAGTACCATCACCAAAATTATACCGACAGATGACTAAAGAAGAAATTGGCCAATTAAAGTACGACGAGGCACTACGACTACTGAAAGAAATCTCCGAACGACTCGAAAATAAAGAAGTCTCAATGGACGATTTGACGGCAGAAGTCCAAAAGGCAAATTTGCTGGCTGAACACTGCAAGGCTAAATTAAAATCTACCGAAACGGAGATTAAGCGGATTTTAGATACGGATGCCTAAAGCGTTCCATAAATACTATACAATTTTACCGAGCCTTCTTTTGGCCACCTACAGATCCAGGAATACTGTAAACATATCCACGCCGTAAATACGCCTACAACGCAGGTATAGCTTCAGATTCAATAAGTTATACACACCTTCACATCTATCTGCAAACGGGGTACTTTGTGTATTTCGTGCATTTTGATGTATATTCGTACTCGATTTGGACAACCATAAAGACATATCGAGCATAGAAGAAATTACTGACATTGCGTTAGAATCATTCCCTATAGAAGATTATGTAGAGCAACTTGATCCTTCTGACGCAAAGCCAGAAAGCAAGCATACTTCTAAACCTTTAGCCCAATCGAATTCTAAGCACGCCTTCCCCTTTGGCGCGCAAATTTCTACGCCTTGTACCTACGGCGTCTTCTAGCCTTTTTTCACTCGAGGCCCCTTTCCACCATCAATTGAGAATTCAACCCGACAGAACTACTGTCAACCTTTTCCGTGCGTTTGGAACAGTGCGGGAATTGTAACTATTAATTCCAAAAATCAACAACCATGCGAAAACGAACCACTCGTTATTCACATCGTCTTGCGCTCGCATTATTTTTATTCTGTAGCGCACAAATTGCTGTAGCACAGCAAAAAGTATCAGGAACGGTAACCGACTCTTACGGAGATCCAATCATCGGAGCTTCCGTCACGGTTTTAAATGCGGAACAATCCACGGTTACTGATGGGATGGGTGCCTACAGTATCACCTTATACGACGGCAAAACCACCCTATCTTTTAGTTACTTCGGATTTGAGACACAATCTGTAGACGCCAAAGGCAAGGCCACACTCGACATCACCTTGCAAGCATCTGAAATCCAACTCGAAGAGGTAGTCATTACCGCACTCGGTGTAAGTCGCGAAGAGCGCGCCTTAGGGTATGCCGTTCAGGGTTTGAAAAGCAAAGACATTGCCTCCGTACCTGCACCGAATGCCGTAGATAACCTTAGCGGAAAATTAGCAGGGGTGTATGTCACTGGCGGATCTTCTGGGCCTACGGCGTCTTCAAATGTGACCATTCGGGGTCAAACTTCTTTAAACGGGAACAGTCAAGCGCTCTTCATCGTAAATGGAGTTCCAATCACTAATGGTTTATTCTCGCCTGGTGATGGTCTTAATGGATCCTCAACGATCGATTTCGGTAATGGTGCACAAATCGTGAACTCATTTGATATTGAGAACATCTCAGTACTTAAAGGACCTGCCGCTGCCGCATTGTATGGATCTCGTGCAGCAAATGGGGTCATCTATATTACCACAAAAACGGGTAAAAACAACGATGGTTGGGGTGTTAGTGTAAACTCCAATACCGTACTGGAGACCCCTTTAAAACTTCCGAATTTCCAAGACCAATTCGGAAACGGTGGCTATGGTAAATACAGCTATAACGACGGAACCACGTACACCGGTGAATACTATGACGCATTCGGGGAAAACTGGGGACCTCGAACCAATGGTCAATTGATCAAACAATTCAACTCTAACGGAGAAGCCGTACCCTTCGAGGCTGCTCCGAACAACATGCGTAACTTCCTTCAAACAGGGGTAAGCACCAATAACAACGTGAGTATCTCTCATGCGGATGAGCACGGCGATTTTAGATTTTCAGCAACACAACTCAACAGACGCGGCATCGTTCCGAACACCGATTTGAACCGTACTACGCTTCAAACATCGATGGGTAAGAACCTATTTAACAACCGCTTGGAATTCAGAGCTAATGCGATGTATGTAGGTTCTGGATCGAACAATGTTCCGAATGCTGGCTACGATGAAAGCTCTTCTGTGATGTACTCTTTCCTATGGTTACCGCGCAATACAGCAATCGATGATCTACGCGATTACTGGAAACCTGGACAGGAAAACGTTCAACAATCATATGTAGAGGAACTTTGGGGAAATAACCCATGGTTGATCGTCAACGAAAACACAAACAGCTTTAATGCTTCGCGTTTATTAGGTGATATCAATGCGACGTATCACATCAACGAACGCATGAACCTAAGAGTTCGCACGGGACAAGACATGAAAAATGACATTCGTCAGTACAAGCGCGCTACCTCCACTAAAAAAGTGTTGTTCGGTAGCTATCGTGAAGATCGTTTGTCCTTCAGTGAAAATAACACCGAAGCGCTTCTTTCATGGGCCAATGCAGCACCTCTGGAGCAAAAAGACCTTCGCATAGATGCCAAGCTAGGGGGTAACCTCATGTTGCAACAAAGCTCTTCGCTTATTGCGAACAACCCGCAACTTTTGCAGCCAGGTGTCTTTACATTGACCAACAATCGTTCGAATGTGCAAACCGAAAGCCGCTATGCTCGTAAAGCCATTCGTTCGCTCTTTGGTATGGCATCATTTGCTTACAAAAGCACTTATTATCTAGATGTAAGTGCACGTAATGATTGGTCTTCTACACTTCCAACTGAGAACAATAGTTACTTCTACCCTGCTGCATCTGCCTCTATGGTCGTGTCAGAAATGGCCGATTTAGGAAAGATCAGCTTTCTTAAGCTTCGTGCCGCAGTCGCTGCAGTAGGTTCGGATACTGATCCTTATTTGTTAAACAATACCTACAGCCCATCGGCAATGTTTGGGGGTTACCCGGCGTTTGGAATCAACACATTTGCTACGAACCCGGACCTGCGTCCTGAGCGCACCAACTCGAGCGAATTCGGTGTAGATGCACGTTTTGCAAAAGGCCGTTTCGGGGTTGACTTCGCTTTGTATGATATGACCACCAAAGACCAAATCATCTACTTACCTGTAGCTACGACCACAGGACGTACCAGTAGGTTAGCCAATGGCGGTGCTATTAGAAACAGAGGGATTGAGCTCCAATTGTTCGGAGATATCATCAAGAAGAAAAACTTTACTTGGAACTCTCGCATCAATATGGGTGCAAACCGAGCTGTAGTTGTCGAGCTTCCTAAAGGAGTAAGCGGTGGTTATCCTATCGTGGCAAACATGTTCCCTAATGATGGTGGAACAGCAGGCCTAGAATATGTTGCGGTTGAAGGAGAATTGTTAGGTCAATTAAAAGGCCTCACCTTCGTTCGCGACAATGATGGGAACATCATTCACCAGGACGGATTACCTATGGTGAGTGAAGAAAAAAGAACTATCGGTTCCTACCAGCCTAAGGCTCGTATCGGTTGGATGAACTCATTCTCTGTGGGGAACTGGCAAGCGAATATTCTATTTGACGGCCAGATTGGTGGTTTGATTTACTCTCGCTCACACACTCTACACAATACCGCTGGTAACCTTGTGAACGACAACGATCCACACCTGGACATGAACGGTATTGACGGTCGTGTCATCTACAGCGTGAGTTACGACAGCAATGGTCAGCCTGTGTACAGCCTCGATCAAGAAGGTGGCGTAGTGGGTGCCGGTACGATGTACGATGCAAACGGCAACCTCGTTGCAAACGATGTTACCGTACCATTGCGTGATTATTACTACAAGTACTACGGAAATGTATGGAGAAGAGATAATATCGAACCTTCAACCTTCGATGCTTCTTACCTCAAGTTGCGTCAGCTCAGCATCGCATATACCGTTCCTGCTGACAAACTCAAAAACACGGGTCTAAAAGGACTCACCGTAAGCTTCATCGGTCGCAATCTTTTGTTGTTCACTAAGGTGCCAACGATAGACCCTGAAACCTACTCGATTCGCAATGGCTTATTCGTGAATGGCTATGAAAGTACTTCGATGCCTTCGCTCAGAAGTTTCGGTTTTTCAATTAATGCGAATCTTTAAGAACTAGAACAATGAAAAAATCATTATTTGTAGGCGCGCTCATCGCAATGGCGGGTCTTAGTTTTCAAAGTTGCGAGAAACTATCATCGATCAATGAAAACCCTAATGAGCCTTCGAGCGTCGATGCTGGTGTGCTGTTTACTGAAGGGGTTCGTTCAAGTCTAAACACCTCTGTAACTCAGAGTTATTTGCTAGGGAACGTCGCTTCACAATTGGCCGCAAAAACGCTACGTGCCGAAGTAGGTGAATACAGCTGGAATGCATTTCCAAATACTTGGGAGCAGAATTATGCCAGCTTGGGTAATATCATCGAGGCAGAACGCGTGGCAGAAACGGAAGGAAATTCTCAGATGCAAGGCGCTGCGAAAGTGATGAAGAGCTGGGTGTTTACAACCCTGACTTTAGCCTACGGTGATATTCCTTATTCTGAGGCGATCACAGGTTCAACAAATGCAAATTGGTTCCCAGCGTATGATACTCAAGAAGAAATCATCACCGGCAACGGTGGGCTTTTAGAGGAATTGGCGTTAGCGGTCCAATTACTCAATGAAGGCGGTGCCATTGAAGGAGATATACTCTTCGACGGAGATGCTGTCAAGTGGACAAAACTTGCCAACGCAATGCGATTACGTCTGCTTATGTACATCTCCAGCCAACAAGATGTGAGCGCTGAATTTGCGGAAATTGTTACAAGTGAATCGTTGATGGAAAGTAATGCAGACAACGGTCTACTCACGTACACCGGTAGCTTTCCTAACGAATACCCGCTCGTTCCTTTGAAGCAAGGGGATTTTGATGCTGTAGCAATCAGCGCACATGCACACGCTACACTTCTTGATTTAGACGATCCAAGAATGGGCGTATATGCTCGACCAAGTAATGCTGCAGAAATCTTTGCAGACCCTAGCGTGGTTCCTACCTACAAGGGTGCAGAGAACGGATCCGAGTCGTGTGATAAAAACGGATCAAGACTAGGTTATGCGTTCTATAACTACCCTGGACATGCGCAAGCAGGTTCAATGGCTGAAGGTATCATTATGACCTTCGCTGAACAACAGTTTTTGCTTGCTGAAGCTGCACACCTAGGATGGATTAGCGACGATGCTGCAACGCTTCACGCTAGCGCCATTGAGGCATCTTTGAACTATTACGATGCTGACTTTAGTACTACAGCTTGGACAGACTTGAATGACTACATGACTAATTCTGGAGCCGCTTACGATAACACGTTAAACAGTATTCGTAAGCAGAAATGGCTAGCTATGTTCTTTACCGGACTAGACAACTATTTTGAGTTGAGACGCTGGTACACCGAGGAAAACGGCGATTGGACCCAGTTACCTTTTGTTGATGCGCCGTGTTCAAACACCAACAACGATGAGCTGCCGATGCGCTTCCTATATCCAGGAAACGAGGCTAGTTTGAACCCGGACAACTACTTCAACGCGATCGATGTCATGGGTGGTAATACCCAAAACACGAAAATGTGGGTAGTCCAGTAATCCTGAATACGAAATAGAATTAACAACTCTGAACCACGGTAGGCTTTTGCTTACCGTGGTTTACTATTATTTGATCCTAAATGAGTGAAAAGCGCATTAGAAGCGACAAAAAAACATTATTCGGTGCTGCAATAAACCCGCCCGTATTCTTTGGTTCCTTGATTGTACTTCTGGCTTTGATCAGTACCACAATTATAATTGGTAAACCTGTGGAGCAACTTTTTGAGCAATTACAAGCGCGTATCTCAGACGCAGTAGGATGGTTCTTCATCTTGATTGCGAACCTGCTTATGTTCTTTTTGATCTATCTAGCATTTTCGAAATTTGGTAAAATTCGACTCGGAGGTAAAGACACCAAACCCGATTTTTCAAGGATCTCTTGGTTCTCCATGCTTTTCTCCGCCGGGCTAGGAATTGGGCTCCTGTTTTATGGGGTTGCAGAGCCTATTTTACACTTTAACAGCAATCCCTTTGTGGATAATTCCGATGTCATTGCCTCAGCGAAGAGTGCTATGGGAATCACTTTCTTCCACTACGGGATTCAGGCTTGGGCAATCTATGCCACTGTGGGTCTAGCTCTTGCCTTCTTCACATTCAATCTTAAGCTGCCTCTAACGATTCGCAGTATTTTCTATCCCCTACTTGGGAATAAAATTTATGGTCGCTGGGGAGACCTTATCGATATCATCTCCGTGATTGCCACTATCGTAGGTTTAGCGACTTCATTAGGGCTGGGGGCGCAACAAGTGAACGCAGGACTAGAGTATCTCTTCGGTATATCTTATTCGCGAGAAATTCAAATCGTCATCATTATCGTCATCACGGGTTTTGCCACATTCTCCCTGCTCGCGGGTCTCGACAAAGGAATTCGTCGACTTAGCGAAGTCAATATGGGCTTAGCAATGCTCCTTCTGGTCTTTGTACTATTGATAGGGCCTACTGCCTTTCTATTAGGAAGCTTTGTTCAGAACCTAGGCTATTACATGGACAACTTCTTCAAGATTGGTCTTTGGACCGAATCATTCGTTGGCGTAAAAGACCATTCAAAATGGCAAAACGCATGGACTGTATTCTATTACGCCTGGTGGATTGCCTGGTCGCCTTTCGTGGGTATATTCATCGCGCGTGTATCAAAGGGCCGCACCATTACTGAATTTATTCTAGGTGTTGTACTTGTCCCTTCTCTACTCACCTTTTTATGGATGAGTGTTTTTGGGGGTAGTGCCCTATACTTTGAATTACATGGGGACCACAGCATCACTGAAGCCGTAAATGAAAACGTGGCCACCGCCATCTTCAAACTTTTAGAAAAGTATCCTTTTGTAGCGATATCCTCGGGACTCGCCATACTTTTAATCACCAGCTTCTTCGTTACCAGCTCTGATAGCGGCTCGATGGTTGTGGATACGCTCACCTCTGGTGGACGTCACAACGCTCCGAAAATTCAAAAAATATTCTGGGCTTCTATGGAAGGGGCTACGGCCTCAATCTTATTGTTGTACGGTGGACTTGCAGCCTTGCAAAGTACTACTACGGTAACAGGTTTAGCCTTTGCTATCATTTTAGTGATTATGTCCATCAGTTTCTACCTAAGTCTCGAAAAATACTACGAAACACATATTGAAACTAAAAAGAAAACGAAGCCGTAGTAAAACTATTCCTTCAAACAAAAGGCCTTCCTCCCAGAAGGCCTTTTTTTCTGCCGTGATTTTTGTTTCACGAAGCGCAGTCACAAGTCTTATTTTTGTTATAAATCTAAACCCGAATGAAGGTGCGTGCCCTGTCCATAGTTCTGTTTGCTACTTTGCTCTTTCCGACATTGTACAACATAGGTATGCTGGCTGACTACGCTTTGCGCTACGACCATTACAAGACTGTACTTTGTGAGAATCAGGACAAGCCTGAATTGAAATGTAATGGTACATGTCAATTTGCTCAAGAAGAGCAGCGCCAGCAGGAACAAGAGCCTCCTACCCTGCACTCTTTATTCGAATGGGACCATTTGTATGGAACTCCGTATGAATTATCGTCCGTACTGCGTGATGGCCTCGCTTATCAACGCCATGACTTTTCATGGATAAACTCCGCCAATCGGAAAGAGTGGAAAGCAGATATACCGGCACCTCCGCCAAGAAGAGGAGCTTAAAGTGTCCATACATCTGATCAGATGGACCTCTTTTTATTAGTTATATCTTAATTGCACATCATGAAAGTCATTTCAAAATTTTTCTTGGCAGCCGCAGCTGCTACAGCGCTTTATTCTTGCGATAAAGAACCGGTAAACACTGACGGAGATTTCCAAATACAAATGGAATACCAATGGGCGATGAGCGGCGCTCCTTTCACTATGAACACCATGCTCTATCACCCGATGAGCGGTGACTCATTGAAGTTTACCACGTTCAAACACTATTTGAGCAACATCAAGCTACACCATGTAGATGGATCTGTTTGGGAAGCTCCCGAATCCTACCATTTGCTCAACATAGATGACGCCACGTCACTCGTGTTAGATTTTACTGGTGTCCCTGCTGGTGAGTACAACGCCTTAGAAATAACTTTCGGTGTGGATAGCCTTCGCAATGTTAGCGGCCTACAAACCGGAGCACTAGATCCTGCAAACAACATGTTCTGGAGCTGGAATACAGGCTACATTATGATCAAAGCGATGGGTGAAAGCCCTCAAAGCCCTAGTGGAACTTTTTCCTACCACTTAGGTGGCTTTAGTGGTCCTAACTCTACGATTTTAACGAAAGAATTAAACTTCCCAGCGGGAGAACTTCTGGAAATCACACCCGATGGTACTCCTGTGATTCACACGATGGCCAACCCCGCTAAACTCTTCCATACTCAAGGAACAGTAGCTAACATGCCTATGATTCACATGCCTAATACAGAGGCAGGCATCATGGCATCGGACTTCAATCAGGGGGTTTTCATCGATCACGTTCACCTGTAACAAAATGATCCGCTTTCGGACAGGACAACTAGCGGGGATAACTATCGCCGCTAGTTTACTTTTTTCATGCTCGGACGATCTTCGAAAAGACCACTCGTGGCGTAAAGACATGCTTCCAGAGCATTTCCCAGAGCCTGTGTATTCGATAGACCCAGACACGCTAAGCGAAGAAGTAGTCGCACTGGGTCGTGATCTGTTTTATGACAACTTGCTCTCCTCCGACAGTTCTATTTCGTGTGGTACTTGTCATGCTCAAACACACGCTTTTGCTGGACATGGAACTCCAATAAGTGCGGGTGTACACGGTCGATTAGGCACGAGAAATACACCAGGGTTAAGCAATCTGGCTTGGCACAATAGTTACATGCTCGATGGCGGGATTAATCATTTAGACCTCGTTCCGATTGCGCCAATCACGGCATTTTTCGAAATGGACCTGTCTTTGAACGAAGCCATTCACCGATTGAATTCAAGCCCCTATAAGGCCCGATTCCAAAGAGTCTACAATACAGATTCAGTACATACGAAAGTACTAATGAAGGTACTAACGGCCTTCGAGTTGACCTTGGTCTCTGCGGATTCAAAATATGACCGTGTAGTTTTAGGCGATTCTGTTTTTACCGAAGTGGAAGAGCGAGGTGAGGTACTTTTTCAATCGAATTGCGCTTCATGTCACACTCCTCCATTATTCTCAGACTTCTCCTACGCTAATCATGGTTTTGAGTGGCCCTCAACCGATGCAGGACGTGGCAGAATTACTTTGGCCGCTGAGGATAGTGGTGCTTTTAAGGTTCCATCTTTACGCAATGCAGCGCTCACCCATCCCTACATGCACGATGGAAGTGTATACTCCTTGGAAGAGGTACTAGATCGCTATTCTGATGGGATTCTTGTCCACAGCAATCTGGACCCTCGTATAGAAGGACCCATGCATTTCAGCGACGAAGAAAAAGCTGCGTTGATTGCCTTCATTCATACTCTCACTGACTATACGCTTAACACTAATCCAAGGCATAGTGCCCCTTAAAACGTATGTTGAGAACTCTAACTTTTTTACTCTTCACACTACTTCCGAGCTATCTAATGGCTTGTGATGTTTGCGGGGCTCCTGCAGCCGGCTCCAATTATTCATTAATCAACATTGACCAATTAAAATTCCTTCAATTCAAGACCAGCTATAGCCAGTTTAACCACCTCGAAGGAACACTAGACAATGATGGCCACAGCGTGCTCAGCGATGTGATTGTTCGCCACACCCTACAAGGCAGCATACCTATGAATGAAAACTGGACGACACAGGTTGAAATACCTTTCGTTCAAACGTTTAGGCAAACCTCTGGACCTAAAAGCCTTGTTCGAGGAATGGGGGATTTTAAAATTCACTTTCAATGGCAGCACGTATTTAGGAGCACCGACACCCTAAAAAGAGTGGTTCGTGTGAGTCCATTCATTGCTCTTCCTACCGGCACATACATGCAACGGGGTACAGATAAAACTATTCTTCCAATCTGGCTGCAACCAGGAACAGGTGCTTGGAGTACGGGAGTATCCGGTGCATTTATTCAAAAAGCTAAATTCATCGGCATCAGCGCGCAAGGAGCCCTACAGGTATTTGGCGAGAATGAACGTTCCTACCATCCTGGAGAACGCGCCTCAGGTCAAATCGGCATTTTTTATGATCGCACAATAAAACAAATTGCAGTAGTTCCTCAATTGGTCCTTCAATTTGACACTTTTGGAAAAGACCTACAGTATCGTGCACCGATCACCTACACAGGAGGTCATCGCTGGTCAACGCAACTGGGCATAGGATTAGCAAAGGCACAGTGGGCCCTTCAGGGATTTATCCAACTGCCTTTGGAGCAAACCATTCCAGAGGAGCAACCCAGGGCGCAACCGTATGGTTTCCTCTCGCTTTCTTACTTTTTCAAGGAGTAATATGCTAAAGAACAGAAATCCGAACTTTCTTCTTCTTTAGCTTGGTGTTGGTGGTCTTCTCAGCAACTTCATATGCCTTTTCACGTGTCACACCAACATAGGCACAATTCTGCTGCAGCTCGATGACACCCACCTCTTCTTTGGTCAATCCGCCTTGTTTAAAAAGTAGACCTGCGATATCTCCTTTGGAGATCTTATCCCGTCTTCCTCCACTTATATAAAGCGTAGAAAACTCAGGGAGGAGTACAGAAGTTTGCTGTTGCGGTGCAACCTGCTCCAGGTCCAATTTCATATCGCGGTAATACTGCGGCAACCGTTGATCCTTGTGTTGAAGCACTATGGCTTCGCCCTCTCGGTGCATACGTGCCGTACGTCCATTTCTATGGGTGAATTCTTCCAGATGAATGGGGATTTCAAAGTGAATGATAAAGGCGATTTCTGGAATATCCAAACCGCGCGCCGCGAGATCCGTAGCTAAGAGAAGTTGGTGTGTACCATTCCTAAAGGTAATTAGCGACTGATCACGATCCAGCTGCTCCATACCTCCATAAAAGCAACCGTGAATGATTCGGTGGTCACTTAGAAAGTCACTTACTTCAAACAACGTGTTCTTAAAGTTGCAAAAAATTACTCCCGGCTTTCCTTGAAGGGTCAGCAAAAGATCTTTCAGCGTTGCCAATCTATCCTTCGTACCTGCCTCCACCCCGCGGATTCGAAGACCTCCGGTACGCTCAGCGCTATAATCTACGATCTCAGGATCGATGACCCCCACAAATTCTGGAACTGCCGTAGAGCCCGTGGCAGAAGTCAATATGCGCTGGCACACATTCGGTAAGCTGCCGATGATTTGTTTCATTTCTCGTTCAAAACCTATTTCAAGGGATTTATCGAATTCGTCCAAAGCCAAATAACGCACCTCATCGAGATTCAAATCATCACGTCTGAATCGATCAGCAACTCTTCCCGGAGTACCGATCAATATCGCTGGGCGATGTTTGAGATCCAAACGATCCTGAACCCCTGAACGTCCGCCATAAACCGAGTTTACTTTAAAACCAGTGCCCAACGTGCGTGCTACCTGCTCGATTTGCTGTGCCAATTCACGCGAAGGCACCAAAATGAGCAATTGGATTTCCTGAGAATTTGGATCTAGCAGACGCATCAACGGAAGTAAAAACGCTAACGTCTTACCCGTTCCTGTTGGCGAAAACAGCAGAACATCCCTTCCTGATTCCACGGCAGCAAAACTCTCTGACTGCATGGTATTCAATGAAGTAATATTCAATTTACTCTTCAGGCGTCTTGCCCAATCTCTTCCTATTTGCTCTTCCATATGGCGGTAGTGTACGTTCGAACCGAATCAAAGTTCGG